>Ga0123353_10013467_pt1 | contig 11718 bp, 9 predicted proteins | sample TergutLab28metaG_3_FD_92763 | JGI IMG/M metagenome (GOLD analysis project Ga0123353, IMG submission 92763) | Labiotermes labralis P3 segment gut microbial communities from Petit-Saut dam, French Guiana - Lab288 P3 | ecosystem: Host-associated > Arthropoda: Insects > Digestive system > Gut ... | reverse complement strand
GGGGGAGATTTGAGAACTGATGGGCGGTCTTTTGACCATAAGCTGCATTCCAGCATAAGGTGGTGGGCCGTTTGTACGGTCGTCTCAGGAAAGTTGCAATTAGGGGAGGGCGTCTTGTTCATTTTGTGAAGGTATGAGCGGAAGCTGCCGTGATTTGTTAGGAACTGAGTGAGAAGGAAGTTGGGCCATAGAGGAAGGGAAAGTCTGTGGAAAATGGTGGGTATGTCTATTTTTGTGTGATAGGATAGTTGGTGGACAGTGAATTGCGAATGATGTGGAAGGTGGAGGAACTGTCTTGGGATCTGAGAATGTGTTTTTGTATGTGTATAAATTACAAGAAAACTTTCACTGAAAGAAAAAGGATTATCCCTAATATTCATTGGCCTGTGTAATACGAAAGACGACCTGACACGGGGCAGGTCACTCAGCCTTCACTAAATCGCGCTTAAAATTATATGAATTCTTGACGGTGTGAATGAAGTGAGTCAAATGTGACTTAATCATTGTTCTTGCGGTGTTATGTGGCGGACAAATGTTGTGCCATATATTTGTGCTAAACAGATTTATATGTATTAATGTGTGATGGGAGATTGCTTGCATTTCAGGACAGAATGGCCTGGGCGTGCTTCTGGGCTTCGCTGATGTTTGCGACACTAGTCACCGCTACAAGTAACCAAACGTGTGTGAATGGCACATTAATTGTTTATGACACATACTTTAAGGGCTTACGTGATTACAACTGTTCGAGAAACTACCGAAACCTTACTACAATTCATCTGGCCAACAATAATCTGTTTTCTTTGGAAGGAACAGGGCTAAGTGACGTCAGCAGCCTGTTGCATCTCGTAGTAGTATATAACTTGCTGACGTCTCTAGATCCCCACTTATTATCAAATCTCACAAAACTTATTTATCTCGACCTGTCGTACAATGCACTGGAGTCTTTCCAGGACGAACACACTTTCGCCTCTCAGAGTAAATTAGAAGTACTTATATTATCGCATAACAGAATTGTCACTTTGGATTTAAAAGTTCTAGCTCCACTACACTCCCTTGCAGAGCTTAATTTGACCGACAATCCATTTTGTTGTGACTGTGAATTGAGGCAGACAGTAAAGTGGTGTGAAGAAAAAAATCTGAGCACAGATGCTGCCTGTGAGAACGGAGTGCCATGGACAGACTTCAGCTATGAAAACTGCACTCCAGTCACGTTTATCGTGATTGGCATCGCAATCGGTGTGGTTATAATAGCATCTGTTGTTGTTGAGGTGTGGGTGTGTAGCTTCAGAAGGGCTCGTCATGCTACTGTTGTTACTGGACGGGCATCTGCTACAGATACATCGGACAATGTGGCCTTTGCTGACTACCATACTCTCCCAAGTAATCACCAAACGTGCCTGAGTTCCTGTTCAAGACAGCCAACTGACAGCAGTTCGTCTATGGAACATGCACCATTTAGAAAGTGGCAGGATATTCATCATACGGAGACGAGTTCAAATCCTGGCACAGCGGCTGGAGCTACGGAATCACCTACTTATGCAGAACCTTACGGACACGCAACAGACGCTTCTGGAATGTATGCTGTGCCTTACAGCCACACAACCTATAAAACAGGAGAGAGTAAGATATACGATGAAAATGTGTTCTGTACTGAATCGAATAATGAAGAGTATTCGGAGGGCACATTTTTTCGTAATTCGTTGTATTTACAACGATAGTCTAACAATTCTTCCCAGTTATCATGTGCTTGTGTGAACAACAGTATCGCAGATTATAAACAATATGCTAGTAAGAGAATTTCTAAAACCACTAGGCCTTTGCCTCATAAGTTTCTTCTGAGGTATTCCAAGTGTTAACTGAAGAATAAAAGCCAACTAGATGCCACTTATTATTTTATTGTACTTCTTATAGGCTCAAAACATTTTTTGGGCAATACTCTGTCCATCATCAGGAGCTCGCGACTATGATGTTGATTACCACATTAGTCGTTTCGTTCTTGGTTTGCTGTAGGTTGGAGGTTAGGTGCGGGTAGGCTGGAGTAGTGTCCGGGCTGCAGCCTGCAGCTTGCAACCCGGACACTACACCAGCCTACCGGCACCTAACCTCAAAACTACAGCAAACCAAGAACGAAACGACCCATGTGGTAATCAACATAGTCGCGAACCCCTGATGATGGGCATAGTAGTGCCTAAAACATGTTGAACCTATAAGAAGTACAATAAAATAATAAGTGGCATCCAGTTGGTTTTTATTCTTCAGTTATCACAACGATGCACGGTCCAACAAACATCGTATTCCAAGTGTGTCTGTCCTATTGCTATTTTTCTGTTTTAAAGCCAAGTAACATAGTCAAAATCAAATTAAAATGCATTTAGTTCATGTCTAACGTGCCCCGTAAATGTACCATGCATTTGCTTTATTTCATTACTTATTTGTTGTTTTTCAAACACATTTTTCCTTGAATGTGTCTCCTAATGCCAGGTTATTATCAACACACATCCACTATGTTTACTGATTGGCATCGTCTGTGTTATACTGTTTTTTCCATACATACAGCCAAATTTTGCACGTTTGTTTCACTTTGTTTTTCCCATTTGCATTTCGTCTTGTATAAAAGGTTGCCTAAGGTTTTCGGTTCCGTTATCTTGTAACAATCAGTTATTGTCTCGAAGGCTATTTCTTTAAATTGAGGGGTTCAAATTGAGGGTTTTCCATCCCGTTGTGCGAATATACCACCGACTATAACTAAGCATGAAGGTAAGGATGCAACCTAAAATGTCACGAATGTTAGTCACGACAGATGTCTGTATTTCTGTAATTCGTGGGATGCAGATCATTTGTCGGACTGCCTTGTATATTTTGATGTTTTGCTGACCGTGCATCTCAGTATATTTATCTTAGTAATTAACCAACTTGGTGCACAAAATTGTTGTTTTACAGTAAGTTTATTTCATGCCTCTACATGTTTCGAGCACCATGTGCTCATCATCAGGAGGTAAAAATTATATTACACAGCCTCTGGTATCATCACACCTATAGGTGACCGTGCTGTGCACAGGTTGAGAGAGGACTGCCTATGATGACCACATGGTGCTCGAAGCATCTAGAGGCATGAAATAAACTTATTATGAAACAAAAATTTTGTGCATCAAGTTGGTTAATTACTAAGATAAATTTCGCGTATATGTCTGGATGCAATGATTCGTCTTGAGGAAGTTACTTCTTGGTCAAAGAAGTGTATGATTTTGGACCGAGGGGAAAATATGAACAAAAATGCTGCTCAAAATGGCCCTGGCGAAAACAATATTTCGATGAAATGAATAACTTAGCACTTAAAAGGAAAGCGTTAATAGAAAAATTACGTACGTAATAGCTGAAGAATCCTCCTCTAATTATGCTGATTTAAGTCTTTATACACCATATTAAATACAGCTGTCATTTGACACGAATATCTGGTAAGACAAATTGTACGTGAGATTAATGCATTTCATTATCTGTGTAATTATGAATGTCCTTATGGATTTCATTGTAGTTAATCTACTGTACAATATAAATTCCTATGTCTGCAAGAGTACACTTGTGCCTGTGTTTGTGCTGGTGCGTGAGAGCATGTGTATGTAGAAAGTTGACCAAGTCCCGATACAAATTAGTGTTTCATTATATACAAGTTTTACATGTCCGTCGCATTATCGCATATAGTCCACGAAGCAGAGGAGTTGCTCAGAGAGTCAAGGAATTTTCCGCACTTTATTGAACCTGAAGATTTACTGTCCGTGTACCCATTTTCTACCCAGAGCCATGCGAAACCAGTCCACTACCTCGCACCCTGTTTATTTAAGGTACACTGTATCATTATTCTACCATATAGCCTTGTCCTCCACGTGGTCTCTGCTATTTCAGTTTTCCTACCAAAATATCATAAGCATTTTTTTTGCACGGTAATAAAATAAAAAAAAATCATAAGCATTTCTTATATCTGTCATGCATGCTACGTGTACTAGGCCTAAACATCAGATCTTTTCTAATTCAGTCGTCCTACTATAAGTATGAGCATGTGATGTAAATGTACCTGATTGTTTATATTCTGTAAGACAAGCAATAATATAAAAACAAACAAAAAGGAAAACAAGAATTTACATCACAGTAAAGGTAGTGACTCAAACGTCCAGAAGAAACGAACACTAAACTAATTTATATGGTTTGCAGTTCCAAGCACAGGTGTCACAATACATGAAGTATTCTACAAAGTTTCAAGGGGAATCTTGGGCTGAAATTTTAACGTATGTCATCCCCGTTGTATCAGTACCGATACATAACAATAACACAATCTGCACACAACCCTTTATTGAGGTGGTCTAGAAAGCTAGGTGTTTCGGCTGTGTAAAACAACCATCATCAGGTAATATGTTTCCTTTTGGGTAATTCCCCGACGTCACAGTTATAATAGCCGACGTTTCGGAACCCTCTATCAGTTCCATCTTCATAGTCTGGTGGATGAAGTATGAGAGGGGATGGGATGTGTGGTGTATTTATACCTGACAGGGTTCTGGCAGGCTGCTGTGCACCTACCCGCCCACTTCCGGTCACTCGCCTTCCATTGGCTCCTCCACCAGCCTGCCAGAACACTGTCAGGTATAAATACACCACACATCCCATCCCCTCTCATACTTCATCCACCTGCCTATGAAGATGGAACTGATAGAGGGTTCCGAAACGTCGGCTATTAGCACTGTGACGCCGGGGAATTACCCAAAAGAAAACATATTACATATAGAACACGGCGTAAGCTTAAAATTAAGAACCATCATCAGGCTTCGTATTTCAGAAGCGCGTAAAGGAGGAGGATCGATCCTGCTTTACACACTTCTGAAATACGAAGCCTGATGATGGTCGTTTTACACAGCCGAAGCACCTAGCTTTCTAGATCACCTTAACCTTTTAAAGACGAAGCGCAGACCGCTTTATTTAATGACCCAGTCCTTTCCGCGCTGTAAACACTTTTCATCTCGGTTATAAACCAATCAGTTTATGATGTAAGTGGCACAAGTCGCCGTTTGTTCTCAGATAAATACACAGTACATAAATACGGTGTGGGCAGAGCGTACAGTTGTTGAATGTTAAACTGTTGGTGCATCACGTGACCGGTAGGCTTTAAAAGGTTAATAAAGTGTTTCATTGTTCCGCTTGCGTTAAAACATAGTAAGAAAAGTAGGTGTATAGGGGACTCATAGCAGTTCCATAAGGTTTTGTTTAAGGGCATATCCAATAATAATAATAATAATAATAATAATAATAATAATAATAATAATAATAATAATTTTTAAAACGTACTGTATTTAGGCGAATAGAGTTAAAATTATTTATATTTCATTTTGTGTAGTCTCCGAAGCTTCAGTCTTTCATGTGTACATCTACGTAAAATTTGAGTTTAAAACATCTATTTGTCTAAGTAGACCTTTTCATGACCACAACGTGATAATATAACTAATAAAGGGATTAACAAGGAACAATTCCCCGATGACGAGAACAGAAATGATTATCCTAAATTTGGTTTACTCCCCGTTCAGCCACGTGACGCGCCCGAGAAAGTTGTATTGCAGGAACATTACATGTCATACCGGTACTTGTGAGAGCTAAGGAAACTTTGTCTGAATAATACGACTGATGGACACTTATATAAATATATATATAAGTTTCAGTAGCCTGTACAAATACTTGCGTGTGTGTACGCCGGAAGAAAACTGTGAATTTAATGTGCAGACTTCCAATGTTCAGATGAGAATGTATTAGACGTAGAGGCCTCTCCTATTTGTCATAAAAGTAGTGAGGATCTCGTAGAAACAACATTATTTTCCAGCCATGAAAACTACCGTCAGATTATTTCCAGAAAACCTTGAGAATTGAGCCCGTTGGGAGCAAAGTTCTGATCTGAATCTTTGGTCATAAGAGTAAGGAAGTACGTGGAGGTTGTACTTGATGATTGTTTCTCTTTTATTAATATTATTGGGGGACATTAAAATGAGGGGGGGGGATGCTGTTGAGGTGGCACGTAGCACAAATTGGAGAATTTAGATATACATGTAAGCATAGCTCAGCTGGACAGTCCGGAGATCGAACCGGTGGGGGGCGTGATTTTTAGCATCCGTCCAAACAGGCCCTGGGGCCCACTCATTTTCTTCTGCAACGGGTACCGGGTGTATCTCCCTGGAGTAAAGCGCCCGGGACGTGGCGTTGACCATAGTCCGTCTGGTGCCGAGGTCGAGTATGGGGAGAGCTATACACTTCCCCTTTGGGGCTTCATGGCCTGTTACAGGGTTGAGTTGAATTTACCTTTCGGTACGCATGTAAAGGCGTTTCTTTTTCCATGAAGAATGAAGCGGCAGTTTCCTATGGGTCGTTTGCTGTATATCACCTAAACTACATGCGGTCGCACACAGAAGACCTTAAACTTCATATTTATCTCCGCGAGAACTTCAATTTCACATAGAAAATGCATGTTTTCCAGCTACGTCTTCGACCGGCGTAACAGGTCATCCTCAGGAAACTGTATACACTTAAAATGTTTTAATATTACTATGATTGACTACTTTATTTGCCTTCAAATACTGCGAAGTGAAAAATAATGGCACTATTTTTTGTAATCAAATAAATATCAATTATAGAGTAACAAAAAAAAAAAAGACACACAGATTATATTCCAAATAGCGATAATTTTAAAAATAAACGGCGCTTGTATTTAAATGTCTGCCGTCATTTAAAAACCGTCCTTGACCTGTTGGTTGCTTGATGAATATGTCGACAGTATTATTATTATTATTTCGGAAACAAGTGACGGAAGGGTGCAATTATCCGTGGGAAGAAAAAAGGCTGTCACAGATAAATCACACTTTCTAGAATGTTTGCCCCTGCGATGTGTTTGTGGCCCGTGTGGATGATAGAATTGTTGGAGACTACATCCAAATTACACTGGGCAACAAAATTTAACTTTTTTTTTTTGGCCCACGAACTTCAATAGCTGAACTTAGCAGTACTTTTTATGCTGAATTCAGGTATGTATACAGAATTTTTCTATCAGGCAGAGTTTCAAAGGTACAGAGGAATCTATTTGTGTAAAATAGTACTTTGCGTGCTAATGAAACAGGCAGAAACTTACCTCTAAAATGTAAAGGCGTATGACTTTCGCCGGTAATTGGTTTCAGGTACATCCCTCTTCAGTGTCCAGCAATAGCCTGCCAACGTACTCTAGGTCCGGTTGCTTTGGTACTGCTTTTCCATAGCCAAAATGTCTTGGTGAAATCTTTCACCGTGTTCGTCACTGACTTCGCCGAGATTTTCTGGGAAAAAATCCAAGTGGGACTCCAAAAAGTGGATTTTCAGAATCATGTTGCATCACATATCTTTGTGCGAAGTCAACAGGTCCTGCACAACATCCTGATAGTTCGCTGCTTTGTGATTTCCTAAGAAGTCCTTGCAAATCCTCTTAAAAAGACAACCATGCACTTCTTTCAGTCTCATTCAGGTCTTCATCGAACTGTTTGTCTCGCATCAGTTCCCTGATCTGGGGTCCTATAAATATACCTTCCTTTATTTTTACCTCACTCACATTTGGGAACTTATTCCTCAAATATTCGAATCCACGGCCGGTTTTATCCATACCTTTCACAAAGTTTTCATGAGGCCCAGCTTTATGTGCGAAAGAGGCAGAAAAATTTTCTCCGGAAGAACAAGAGGAGGATTGACGACATTTTTCTCCCCTGGTGTCAGTGATGTTCATTTAGGCCACAGTTTATTTACATAGTGATTCTTCTTGTCCCGGCTGTCCCACTCACACAGGAAACAGCAGTATTTTGTGTGCCCGAGTTGCATTCCGATTAACAGTGCCACAACCTTGAGATCACCACGTAACTTCCACTTAAATTCGTCATACTTAATCGTTCCCAACAGAAGCTTCATGCTTTCATAACTTTCCGTCATGTTGGCTGCATGAGCCAACGGAATGGAGGGGAATTTATTTCCGTTGTGAAGTAGAACCAACTTTAAGCTCACTTTTGACGAATCAATGAACAAACGCCACTGATCTGGGTTAAATTCATGGCCAACAACTTCCATAACGGAACAATCATCATTGCAAAACACTACACCATATTCCTGGGAGAAGAAATCCTTGAATTTTTCCTGGCGCCCACGGTAAAAACACACCTTAGTGTCCTGGCGCAGAAGATTCCAGCCCTTTAACCTGGAGCCTAAGAGTTCAGCTTGCTTCTTTGACAGGTTCTAATCGCGGACGATTTCATTCAGGTCCCCTCGAGTCAGCAGGCGTGGTTCTTTGGAAGAAATGGCTCCTGCAAAAGTTGGATCACAATCCATATTGCTTTTAGCTTGGTCTACATGTTCATCATTTGACTCACTGTCACTCAGCGTCATGTTTGTTGGACGCGCCACAGGTTAACTCCGCACTGTGAGGTACTGGCCTCATCGCAGATGGTAAATTTGAATACTGAACAGTGTGTTTGGACTGTGCTGTTACACCAGTGATACTGGTCAGGCAGAAATAGCATTCTGATGTATGGTCCGTGGGCTGTCTCTCCAAACCTTAGGAATGGCGAAAGGCATACAGCGTGAACCTTTTGCCCATTCCGCGAGACGCCTGACACATGTCACACAACAAAAATGGGGAGCCCAACTCTTGTCCTGATCACCCACTTTGCAGCCGAAATAATGCTCACAGCATTTCTTAATCAGGGGTGTGAAAGACCGTCTTCGGGATTTAAATGCCACCTCACCGCAGATGTAGCAGAATGCATCCGATGAATTTTGCGCACTTTCTTGGCATATTAATAGTGGAACAAACACCACGTACTTCTGAGACGATAACACACTGAGCTCTGGCCAGCAACTTGCAAAGGACTGTTAGTCACACGAGTATGACACGTGAGAGTGGGCTTGTTGCGTCATGTCCAGACCACCTACAGGCCCCCAGTGACTCTCATATGTAGGCGTGTGCGGTCACATAGTCTGAAGAAACGCAAAAGGTGTGAGTGATAGAGAAATTCTGGAAACATATTCGAATTCAACGTCCATAAATACACCAGAAACAGACATTTTTCCTCATGGGTCAAAATCTTTGTTGACCAGTGTTACTTATACGTTATAATCTTCCACTATGAAACTGTTAAAGCTCTGTTCACATACGTTTAATTAAACAAATTATGAAAAATGAACCAAGAACATATTTGAGTGATACTCTTTTTTTTTATCTGAGTATGTAACCAACTTGATGCACAAAATTTGTGCTCGAAACATGTAGAGGCATGAAATAAAACTTCTAGTGAAACAAATTTTGTGCATCAAGTTGGTTAAATACTGAGATAAATATACTGAGATGCACGGTCAACAAAACGTCAAAATTGGTACCCTTTTGTTTCATTACTTTTTCAATTTTCGTTTCCCGCTCTGTCAATACTAATGCTGTCTTTATATATGTCTATCTGAACACGTTACATAACGCAACTCTACCAAAAGAATTGCTCTCACGTTGTGTTTAACTTTTAATTTATGTTTGAATTCAGTGTGTCACTCATCATATTTATATTCCGCACCGTCTGGCTAATTTAACAGGGAGTCAATGGGGGGTGGGGAGTAAAAAAAAATGGAAAGACAAATGATATATATGACATAATAGTAATACCCACAAAATTCACACCAGTTAAACAGTTTTTATATACATTAACCTCCTACACGTTTCGGCGACCCATGTGGCCTTTTCAGGGAGGTAATACAAAGGGTAGAAGCTTAAAAGATCTTTCATCCTTTGTATTACCTCCCTGAAAATGGCCAAATGACTGGTCGAAACATGTAGGAGATTCTTTTTATTGTTACACCGTGCATGTTGTCGAGTTACTCAATTATTACACCAACCACTGCACATATATAAAATTTATAAAATTTACACATTAAAACATTAAAAACCCTCCGACATGTTTCGGTCCTAAGACCATTATCAGGGAGCTCTATATTCCTTGCTAAAGTCTTAGGACCGAAACATGTCAGAGCGTTTTTAATGTTTTAATGTGTAAATTTTATATATGTGCAGTGGTTGGTGTAATAATTGAGTAATATAGGAGATTATTGTGCGTAAAAACTGTTTCTCTATAGTGCATTTTGTTAGTGTACGGTTGCATATATATATATGCAATTAATGCACCTGTTTATGGATCACCTAATGTATAAAAAAGAAGGCTATATCGTGACCACGGCAACTGAACCCCCGATTTTTGGGCATTACACATGGTCATAACTTAGATCCTGTTCATCAAATGGAGGGTCCGTCATTCCTATGGGCTGCTCTAGCATTTTCAAAGGACCTATTAGCTTATAATGAAGAAATTTGATACTACAAAATCTTGTAACATTTAAGTGTTACTGTAATTTTGTAGCAAATAAGTTGTTTAATTGTACTTAACAGTAATTGTAAGTAACATTAGTAAACTCTGTGTACGGAAGACTTTGTGCAATAACACATCAAAGGCAACGGGCCGAAAAAATTACGAAAGGTACAGATCGCAACAGAAAGAAGTGACAATAGGGTTCGTCTCAGATTAACGCCTTCAATTCGATAATATCTTTATTCGTTTTTTGCAGTAGCTTTTCGTTTCATTTTAGATTAACATTAATATGTTTCTCTATATTACTTTTCTTATTATAAACATTTATTACTCCACAGATAGGCCAAGTTTCCTTCTTCACAACCAGAAAATATCTGCAAGTTAAATACGAATAAGCGTGGGAAACACTGTGCTACATTGTACTTTTGAATGTAATTTCTATCATAACTCAACAATATATTGTTTATTTTAGTGTCGTATTTTTATACTGATAGAGGCCTATTTGTATGATAATTGTCGCTCAATGTGTCACATTTTCTAAGGCCAGATTTTAAATTCAATTTCAGAAAGTTTTCGAATTTAAAATAATCATTGTGTAAATATAGGTTTACATTATTGTAGATCAGCATTTTATATTTCAGTATAACAGGCGTACGAGTTCAGCAAATTACTCGTCCAGCCCACGACATGCGGTATGTAAGCGCAGTTTGCGCCGGAGTTGAAGCATTATCAGTCGACTGCAAGCAGCAGAGGAAATTGAGGTGGTGGTCACTGGTAAGTGACGTGCTTATCCGAGAAGATGCAACGCGTCCAGACTTAGACAATTCACAAATTCGGGGCGACAGTGTCAACTTCCGTGTCGTCTTCTGCACGCGAGCGACTGCGACACAAAAGTTTTGCAGATAGGAAGTTTATATTTACGACTTTTATCTGCACGGAGACAATGCAAATGACTTCTTTATAGTGTGTGTTCATAAAGTTTCTGTAAATATTTGCAGGAATTTTGCGATATTCACCTCGCTGGAGAGGAGTCGTGTATGAACACAGTATGTATATGATGTAGAACAGACTACCTGATCTCTGGGCGGCGGAGCGGGAGCTTCTGTCGGACCTAAACGAAGCAAAGCATGGTCGATCACGGATTTGAAACTGTCACACAATAGAAGCGGGTGTACACTTACGCAACGTATTTTCTACCGTATTACTATACAGGAGACCACTGGGGAGACCTAGGCGTAGATGGGTGGATAATATTAGGATGGATCTCCAGGAGGTGGGATGTGGGTATGTGGACTGGATTGGGTTGGCCCAGGATAGGGATAGGTGGCGGACG
>Ga0123353_10013465_pt1 | contig 11718 bp, 6 predicted proteins | sample TergutLab28metaG_3_FD_92763 | JGI IMG/M metagenome (GOLD analysis project Ga0123353, IMG submission 92763) | Labiotermes labralis P3 segment gut microbial communities from Petit-Saut dam, French Guiana - Lab288 P3 | ecosystem: Host-associated > Arthropoda: Insects > Digestive system > Gut ... | reverse complement strand
ATCATTGCCGAAGCGGTACGGGCTTTTGCTGCCCTCGGTGTCGGCATGATCATCATCACCAGGGGTATCGATCTTTCCATCGGTTACGTAGTATGCCTCACCGCTTCTGTTGCCGCTTCCTTCAGCCAGGAACTGGACATTCCCGCTCTCGCTGCCATTTACCCGGGAAAAACTTTTCCCATGATAGTACCGATTGCCGCGGGAATTTTTGCCGGTGCAGTCTTTGGTTTTTTAAACGGCGTGCTGGTAGCCTACGGGAAACTGCCTCCTTTTATCGCCACATTGGGAACAATGGTAATAGCGAGGGGAATCCAGTTACTTTATACAAAAGCAGCCATTGTAAGTTCGCTGAAGGGACCATTTAAGGCAATAGCCCAGACATCAATCGGCCCTTCCTATTTCCGGTTTCCGCTTCTGGGAATTTATGTGGTGGTGATTACTTTTATAATCTGGATATTATTGCGTCATACAAGACAGGGAAGCAATTTTTACGCCATCGGGGGAAATATCCAGGCAGCGCGGGTTTCGGGGATCCATGTGGAAAGGGATCTTGTCTGTGTATACCTTTACGCGGGCATACTCTACGGCTGTGCCGGTGTACTGCTTGCGAGCCGGCTTGCCCTTGCCAACGCACTTACCGCCAACGGCATGGAACTGGATGCCATCGCGGCGGTAACTGTCGGAGGCGTATCGCACTCGGGCGGCGTCGGTACCGTCAGCGGCATGATCATCGGCATTTTTACCATGGGGCTGATCAATTACGGAATGAGTTTCATGGCGATAGATTCCTATTATCAATATCTGGTTAAAGGAAGTATCATCATCATCGCCGTTTTCTTCGACATGAAAAAATACGCAAAGCGAGCATAACTGGAGGCATACCATGAAGGGTCTTGAGCAGGATAAAATAATACTTCGTGAACTGGCACAGAAAGCCGCAGAAATTGCCGCACTGCCGGTACAGGAAGAAAAAAAACGATTGTGGCGTAAACTTAACGGATTAAATCCGGAACGCCCAATGGTAACATTTGACCAGTTTTGCTGGAACGAACTGAATATTGACAATAAACTTACTCTTGTCTGCGAAGATCCCGAATGCCGGATTTATGAAGATCGGCTGAGAAAAACCCTCTTTCAATGGGAATACTGCCCGGGCGACATGGTAATCGAAGACTATATCCGTGTTTCAAAAGCGATAATCGGCGCACCGCAGACCGCTCACAATCTGCCGGGCTCGCTATTCGGGATGAAAATTCAGGAAAGCACGCTGGCTACAGACAAGGCAAACGATATAGTAAGCCATCATTATGAAAATCAGTTTAAAACAATTGACGATGTAATGGAAAAAATCCAGATGCCGACAGTAAGCCACGATGAAGCCGAAACCCGCCGCCGACTGGAAAAGGCGCACTGGCTTTTTGACGGTATCATGCCGATCAGGGAAGAAGGCTGGGGCTATGATCCCTACTTGTCATGCTGGGATCCCATTGCCATGTGGATGGGCATGGAACCTGTTCTGTACGGACTTGTGGAAGAACCGGAAAAAATGCATGCCATTATCAAACGCGTTACAGACGCTTATTTAACAATGCTTGAACAACTGGAACAGCAAAAACTTTTATACGATTATCCGCAGGCAACTGTCCATACAACAGGCGCCTGGACAGATGATCTGCCTGCACCTGGTTTCACCGGCCACGGCAGAATAAAAGACATGTGGATGTATTGCATGGCGCAGCCCTTTGTTTCTGTTTCACCGGCCATGTTTGAAGAATTCGAAATTAATTACCTTATGCCGATATTTGAACGTTTCGGGCTGGTATACTACGGCTGCTGCGAACCGCTGGAACTGAAAATGAAAATTGTAAAACGCATTCCCCATTTGCGGAAAGTTTCGGTCAGTCCCTGGGCCAACCGTGAATCATGCGCAGAACAGCTGGGCGCCGACTATGTTTTTTCAAACAAACCCTCCCCCGCTTTCCTGGCCGAAGATCCTTTTGACGGTGAACGGGTAAAAAAATATCTGGAAACAACAAAAGAAATATGCAGAAAGTACAACTGCCCGCTTGAGTTTATTTTCAAGGATATCAGCACCGTTGCCTATGATCCCAAACGCCTCTTTGAAGAGGAAAAAATCGCAATGCAGGTAGCATGCGGGTAATCAGGTATTTTATCAGTTATAACTGATATCTTTAATTTTTATTATTTCATCCCTGATGGCGGCGGCCTGTTCAAATTCCAGATTTTTGGCATGTTCAAGCATTTCATTTTCAAGGGCTTTTATCAGCTGTTTTCGCTGGGCCGGAATTAATACATTGTAGGATTTTTTAAGCACATCAATGGAGGCAGCCGCGGCATTGTCAGCTTCTTCAATGTGCCGGGTAAGTATATCGGCAATGGCTTTTTTAACGGTTGCAGGAGTAATACCGTGCTGCTTGTTATACGCAATCTGAGCTTCGCGGCGGCGGTTGGTTTCGGCAATTGCTTTTTCCATCGCATCGCTCATGCGGTCAGCGTACATGATAACCTTGCCGGCAGCGTTTCGTGCAGCGCGTCCTATTATCTGCACAAGGCTGGTAAGCGAGCGCAGAAAGCCGATCTTGTCTGCGTCAAGAATTGCTATAAAAGATACTTCGGGCAGATCTATGCCTTCCCGAAGAAGGTTAATTCCCACCAAAATGTCAAAATCACCGTGGCGCAGCTGGGTGAGTATCTCCACCCTTTCAATAGTTTCCACTTCACTGTGGATATAACGTACCTTCAGACCGAGACCGGAAAGGTAGTCGGTTAAATCCTCAGCCATTTTTTTGGTAAGGGTGAGTATCAGGGAACGCTCGCCGGATTTAATCCGTTTCTGAACTTCGGCGTAAATGTCTTCCATCTGGCCTTCGCTGGGACGCACTTCAATTTCGGGATCAAGCAAACCTGTAGGCCGGATAAGCTGCTGCACAACACGCACCGACTGTTCAATTTCGGTTTTACCGGGGGTAGCGGAAACAAAAACGGTTTTGTCCAGCCGTTCGACAAATTCATCGTAGCGCAGGGGGCGGTTATCAAGTGCGCAGGGCAGACGGAAACCATAATCAACAAGGCTCTGCTTGCGGTTGCGATCGCCTGCGTACATTGCCCCGATCTGCGGTAAAGTTACATGGCTTTCATCAATAAAGGTAAGATGTTTTTTGGGAAGATAATCGACCATGGTATCGGGGGATTCTCCGGGTTTCCGTCCGGCAAGAAGCGCAGAATAATTTTCAATGCCGGGACAGTAACCCATTTCAGTTAACATTTCGATATCATACTCAACACGGGTCTTGAGCCGTTCCGCTTCCATGATCTTTCCGGCTTTATTGAAATACTCAAGCTGCTGAACAAGTTCCTGCCTTATTAAACCGATTGCATTAAACACCGAATCGGCCGGCATAACAAACTGTTTGGCGGGATAGATCAGCGCCCGGTCAATTTCCTCAAGTATTTCACCGGAAACCGGATTAAAACGCCTGATACGTTCAACACGATCCCAGTCAAGATCGACACGGTATGCTTCTTCCATATACGCGGGATATATTTCCAATGTATCCCCCCGGCGGCGGAAACGGCCGCGTTCCAGCACCGCATCATTCCGTTCATACTGGAGTTCCACAAAACGGCGCATGAGGGAATCAACATCAACGGTTTCACCTTTCGCGAATGTGGAAGTCATTTTTTTATATACATCGGGGGTGACCATACCGTAAATGCAGGAAACAGTTGCAACGATGATAACATCTTCCCGTTCCATCATGCTCCGTGCCGCGGAAAGCCTCATTCGTTCAATTTCGGCGTTAATTGAAGCGTCTTTTTCAATGTACAGATCCCGGCTGGCGACATACGCTTCCGGCTGGTAATAGTCGTAATACGAGACAAAATACTCAACCGCGTTATCGGGAAAAAAACTTTTAAATTCACGGAAAAGCTGCGCCGCAAGAGTTTTATTATGGCTTACAACCAAAGTGGGCATCTGCACCGCTTCAATGATCTTCGCCATGGTAAAAGTCTTACCGGAACCGGTAACCCCCTGCAGGGTCTGATATTTATCACCGGCCATTATTCCGGCGGCAAGCGCAGCTATTGCCTCACCCTGGTCACCTGCGGGTTTAAAAGGTGATACTACTTCAAATTGACGCATATTTTTACCATAAAATCCATTAATCGAAATAATACTACATTTTAAAAGTATTATCAATTTGTATTTTTTTCACATATAAGTAGAAAAATTCTGCACATAATGATATATATATCATATACAAGTCATAAAACAAGGAGGTTTTTATGAAAAAACTTGCATTAATAATAACCGGTATTGTTTTATTTGCAGTTCTGTGCGGTTGTCCGGATCCTGTGAGGAGACCCAACGTTATTGAAAACTGGATTTTAAGGTATGAGACTGTACCGCTGGAAAAAATAACCCGTGCCGCCGATGAAAATTATGATTTGATTTATTCCGCTTACGATGCAGACAACGAACTTAATTACTATGTTTATCTGCTTGGTCACATTAATTCGGTTCCTGTCGCTTACCGCCAGGCGGTTATTTATGATGGAATGACACCGGTTACAATCAGTTATTCAAGTACAACTACCAACGCATATACCGTTACCGAAGGTGTTGAAAAAGCTTCGGAATACAGTTTTACCACCAATCAATCCCACAACTGGAAAGTAGGGACCGAATTGGGTATAAAAGGCGAAGTATTTTCGTTTAAAGTTTCGGCTGAAGTCGGAGGGCAATACGGTCATGAAGAAATGAACGGACGTTCGCTTTCCAATACCTATGAAACTTCAATGACAAAAAGCAGTGAAACAACCGATACCATAGAAGCCACCATAGGGGAACATGGGCAGCCGGCAGGAAAATACCGTTATTCGCTATTCTGCACAACCGATGTATATTATGTTCTGGCAACCAACAAGGGAAAAACCGCTGTTGAAGAAGCATATATCGCTGTATGTGCACGTCCCGCATCATATGCGTGGGGAATCGATTATGAAAGTGACCTTGGCGGCAATTTCGGTAAAAATGCTCCCGGTGATCTGTTCAGTATCCCCGAACTGGTACTGGCCGAACTTCCGGAACCGGCGGACGAATTCGAAGAGGAAAAAATTCCGCTGGTTCCCCCTGTAGCCACACCTGCGGCAACACTTCCCTCGGGAATATATATCGGGCAGCAATATGTACTGCTCAGTTGCACAACTGACGGAGCAAGGATTCACTACACCACAAACGGCAGTAATCCTTCAACCAGCAGTTCCATTTACAATTCGGGTGCCCAGATAATTATATCACAGAACACAACACTTAAAGCGTACGCAGTAAAAGACGGCATGCTTGACAGCCAGATAATGACAGAATCGTATACCATTACCGAAGCGGTTAATTACGTAAATAAAATATATTTCGGCTACAGCAGTAATAAATCAGTAGCGTTATCAAGTTTACGCAGCCAGACTTCGGAAAATATGGTAATTATAGAAAAAGATTTGAATGAAGGCGCCGGAGGAAATTATATTTTTATCGGCTATACAATAACCAATAATCCTTCTGCAGCAATACGGGGACTGATGGTTGACAATTCAGGAAAGAATCCTCCTGCTTCATTCACTTCCAGTTCCTCAACATACCAGCAAATTGGACCTGATTTGAATCTGGGCGCCAGCGGGGATTATATATGGCTGTACGAAACACGAAACGCCGCTGCAGGCGAACCGCTGAGAAATCTCTTTGTTCAAATTGACGCTGACCAGGGCGGCATGGCCGGAAGCGGCTGGAGCAGAGTAGAATTCAGATCCGGGGTAAATCCGGATTTAAACAGAGGCGCCGGAGGTAAGTATATTTATCTCTGGATGCAGAAATAGGGGAATTATTTCTACATTATTTGTTTATCAATCGGTTTCCCGCCGGGAACAACAGGCAGGACTTTTTCGTTTTGATCGATAATAATTTCGATTAACGCGGGGTATCCTTCCGCCAGGGTTGCAAGACTCTTTTTCAACGCTTCCCGGAAACTTTCAGCACAGACAGCCAAACTGGCAGCTACGTTATACGCGCCCGCCAGTTTGATAAAATCCGGCCCCCTGTCTTCAAGACAGGTTTCACAGTAACGGCCGCCGTAAAAAAGTTTCTGCCACTGTCTTACCATACCCAGATTACGGTTATTAAAAACCACTATAAGCACAGGAAGCCGGTAACGTACCATTGTCGCCATTTCCGCACAGTTCATTCTGAAACAGCCGTCACCGGTGAAAAGCACAACAGGACGGTCAGGGTTTGCGGTTTTAGCTCCGACAGCGGCGCCCATTCCGTAACCCATGGTCCCCATTCCCCCGGAACTTAAAAAAGATCGGGGACGGCTGAACGGGAAAAACTGCGCCGTCCATATCTGATGCTGGCCCACATCGGTAACAGCAATCGTTTCACTGCAGAGCGCTGCTGCGGTTTCCTGTATCACAAAACGGGGATCGAGGCCGTATTTACGGTTATGAACTTTCGGGGTTATTGTTTTCCATTGATCAATATCATCATCCCATTCGCTTGCCGTTTCCGGCAGAATTTTTTCCACAAGACGGGAAAGTATCAGTTTCAAATCACCGGTCAGGGAAAGATCCGACTGAATATTTTTATTAATTTCTGCGGGATCAATATCAATATGGAGAATTTTTGCATTGCGCGCAAATTTTTCTACCTGGCTGGTAACACGATCGGAAAATCTCGCTCCAACGGCGATTAACAGATCCGATTTCTGTACCGCCTTGTTGGAAGCAACGGTACCATGCATACCAATTAGTCCCGTACAGAGCCTGTGATCATGCGGAATTGCCCCCATTCCCATAAGGCTGAGGGCAACCGGTGCGTTGAGCATTTCGGCAAGTTTGCGCAGTTCAGCCGAAGCGCCGGAAAGTATCACACCGCCGCCCGCATAAAACACCGGATGTTTCGCGCCGGCAAGGAGCGCGGCGGCATTTTTGATTTCTTCGCCGGTAAAAGTTTCACGGCTGTTCCGGTCGGCCAGCCGTCCGGCGCTTCCTTCTGCTTCCGGAGATAAAGCGGGAGTTTTTTTCCGGGTAACGGAAACGGCAAAATCGGCAAAGTCGGCGCCGACGTCTTTCGGAATATCGATTAACACAGGGCCGGGTCTGCCCGATGCCGCGACAACAAATGCTTCGCGGATGACTTCCGCAAGGTCATTAACATCCTTGACAATCCAGTTATGCTTGACAATGGGCATGGTGATTCCGGTAATATCCACTTCCTGGAAACTGTCCCTGCCGAGCAGAGGAACACTTACATTGCCGGTAATTGCAACAAGAGGAACAGAGTCTATCGCAGCTGTTGCAATACCTGTTACCAGGTTTGTGGCGCCGGGACCGGATGTAGCAAGGCATACGCCGACTTTGCCGCTTGAACGGGCATAGCCGTCAGCCGCATGGGCGGCATGCTGTTCATGGCTTACAAGGATATGATGTATCCTGTCACTGCACCGGTAGAGTTCATCGTAAATATGGAGAACCGCCGCTCCCGGATAACCGAAAATCGTATCCACTCCCTGTTCAATGAGAGACTCTATCAGTATCCGCGCGCCTGTGTACTGCATATCAGATTATTACCAATTACCCATTTTCCATGTCACAAATTAATTTGTATTCGATGGAATCAACCAGTGCGGCGCGGCTTGCGTCAATAATGTCGGCAGATACGCCTACGGTGCTCCAGCTTTTCTGACCGTCGGTTGATTCGATGAGAACCCTGACTTTTGCCGCGGTCGCATCCTTGCCGTCTATAACCCTTACCTTGTAATCTTCCAGCCTCACTTTCGCCAGATTGGGAAAGAAACGGATCAATGCCCGGCGCAGCGCGCCGTCAAGGGCGTTAACCGGTCCGTCACCTTCGGCAGCGGCAATTTCATGCTGGCCTTCAACCAGCACCTTCACCCATGCATGGGAGCAGGCAAGGGATTCTCCCGTGGGATGTTCGCTCATCACACGGTAAGCGTCAATATGAAACAGCGGTTTGTAACTGCCTTTTTTATCGTCAAGGGCGGCCAGTTCCCTTCTGACCAGTATTTCAAAACTCGCATTTGCCCCTTCAAATGCCCATCCTCCGGCTTCAAGGTTTTTCAGTTTCTCAGCCACTGCGGCTGTAACCGGATGATCTTTTGTAATGGCAGGATCAATTATTTTAGCGCGCTCCGCGATTGCCGAACGTCCGCCTACCTCACTTACCGGGAAATGCCGTCTGTTACCGACCGCTTCAGGGTCTACATGTTCAAAAGACTTCCTGGTTTTTAACATACCGTCTGCATGCATCCCTGCCTTGTGGGCAAACGCATGGGTACCCACATACGGCATACCGTCGCCGACAGAAACATTGGCAATCTCGGCAATCCTGCGGGTGATTCCGGATATACGGACAAGGTTTCCCCCGGGCAGACAGCGCAGACCCATTTTCAGTTCCAGATTTGGAATCAATGACGCGAGAGCGGTATTTCCGCAGCGTTCTCCGAAACCCACCAGGGTCCCCTGCACATGAACGCACCCTGCCTGAACAGCGGCAATGGAATTTGCCACGGCAAGATCGGAATCGTTATGTGCATGAATACCTATGAGGGGTGCCAGTTCCTTGACCGCTTTTACCCCTGCGGTTACTGCATCGGGAAAAGCGCCGCCGTTGGTATCGCATAACACAATGCGGTCTGCCCCGGCATCTGCAGCGGCTTTCACCGCGGAAACGGCATAAACCGGATCCGCCGCCCAGCCGTCAAAAAAATGTTCCGCGTCAAAAATTATTTTTCGCCCCTGTTCTTTGAAAAAGGCGATGGTTTCGGAGATCATATCAATATTTTCTTTTAATTCCACACGCAATACTTCACTCACATGCAGATCCCAGCTTTTGCCGAAAATCACCACCCATTCGGTATTGGCATCAAGAAGGCTGCGAATACCGCTGTCATTTCCGGCTTTAACGCCTTTTTTTCTGGTAGCACCGAAAGCGCACAGTTTGGCGTTTATCAGTTTCATTGAAGAAGCCATCCGGAAAAATTCCAGATCCTTCGGGTTACTCCCGGGATTCCCCGCTTCGATCCAGGCTACTCCAAGTTCATCAAGCGCTTCTGTAACGGCAAGTTTATCCCTCAGCGAAAATATTATACCTTCACCCTGTGCCCCATCCCTCAGTGTTGTATCCAAAATTTCAATGTTTTCAATCATTCCTCATTCCTCATTTTCCATTGCATTAATTGCGGCAAGGTATGCTTTAATCGAGGACTCTACCACATCGGTGGAAACACCCCGCCCGTTCCAGCGGCGGCCGTTCATCCCGATTTTTATCATTGTTTCTCCCTGTGAAGAAGAGCCGCCGGAAATGGCGCCGATTTCGTATAACTCAAGTTCCGGTTCCTTTCCGATTATTTTATTAATGGCTTTGAAAATTGCGTCAATGGGACCGTCCCCTATTGAAACCCGTTTTTCAAACCTGCCGTCCCTGTGCTGCAGGCGTATAACACCCGACGAGCCAAGTGCCGAACCGGTATTAACAGTCCAGTGATCCAGTTTCCATATTTCCGGTGCGGATACGGTATTATGCATAACAATCGCTTCAATGTCACGATCGTTGACTGTTTTCTTTTTGTCGGCAAGTTCCTTGAATTCCGCAAATATTTTTTCAAATGTTTCATCGCCTTCCCTGAAACTGCCGTCAGTGCCAAACCCCAGTTCCCGCAGGCGTTCCTCAAAAGCATGACGGCCCGAATGTTTCCCGAGAACCATTGTATTTTTCGGAATACCGATGGATTCCGGCGTCATGATTTCATACGTTTCGCGATTAACCATTACCCCATGCTGATGAATCCCGGCTTCATGGGCAAAAGCATTTTCGCCGACTATGGCTTTATTGGGCTGTACTTTTACCCCTGTTACCTGGGAAACAAGCCGGCTGACCGAATAGATCTGGGTACTGTCAATTCCGGTGTCCGCAGAAAAATAATCCCGCCTGACCCTGAGCATCATAACCAGTTCCTCAAGCGATGCATTTCCTGCCCGCTCTCCGATTCCGTTAATTGTACACTCAACCTGATCGGCGCCGCTTTCAATGGCGGCAATGCTGTTTGCCGCGGCAAGGCCAAGATCGTTGTGGCAATGCACAGAAAGCCGTGCCTTTTCCATGCCGGGGGTATGCTTTTTCACATAACGGATACGTTCGCCGAATTCGGCGGGCATTGCGTATCCGACCGTATCGGGGAAATTTACCGTCAGCGCTCCGGCTTTAATAACCGCGCCGAATACTTTGCATATAAAATCGGGATCACTGCGAAAAGCGTCTTCAGCGGAAAATTCGATATCATTGCAGAATTTTTTGGCATATTTAACGGAAGCCACAGCCTGTTCCAGTACCTGGGCAGGGGTCATTTTGAGTTTATGTTCCATATGCACCGGTGATGTTGCCAGAAATAAATGCATCCGGGGAGATACCGCTTTTGCCAGTGCCTCTTTCGCGGCATCAATATCCTTATCAATACAGCGGCACAAACCTGCTACAATGCTGTTTTTTATTACACCGGTAATTGCTTTTACCGATTCCAGGTCTCCGGAACTGCAGGCGGGAAAACCTGCTTCAATTATATCAATACCCAGTTTTTCCAGGCGTTTGGCCACTTCAAGCTTTTCGCTCAGATTCATGGAGCAGCCGGGCGCCTGTTCGCCGTCGCGTAAAGTGGTATCCAGCACCCAAATGCGCCGTTTATCGGTTTTTTTCACACTAATCCTCCATACAAAAATAGTAAAAATTATTAATATTTGCAATACAACTGCCGCTTCCTTGTTTCTCTTATTGCCATTCTTAATTTTTTTCACTATTCTTTTTAGTAAATGAAAACCTTTACCGGCATTCCGGCTTCCGCAGGTACTGCAGCAGGCAGCGCTTTTGTTTATCCGGATGACGATATTCCCAAGCTTCCCCGTTACAGTATCACCGAAGAAGAAATTCCCGCCGAACTGAAACGGCTTCAAAAAGCCATTGATGAAGCCGCGGTGGAATTAACCATTCTCCATGATCGGGCCGGCAAGGAAATGGGAAGCGAACAGGCCGAAATTTTTCATGCCCACCTTATGATGCTGGAAGACGAAGATTTTCTGGATCAGATAAAAGATAAATTGAAAGAAAACCTGCAAAATGCCGAATGGGCCATTTTGGATACGTCCCGTGAACTGAACCAGAAACTGATGCAGTCGCCGGATCCTGTTTTCCGTGAACGCGCCATTGATATAACCGATGTTTCCCGCCGGGTAACAGATAGTCTGTCAGGCGTCACCGATAAACGCTCCATACTTGCCGATCTTGATAAAGATGTAATTCTTGTGGCTCACGATCTAATGCCTTCCGATACCATGATAATGAACAAGTCCCGGGTAAAAGGTATCGCGTTGGATATGGGAAGCAGTACCTGCCACACGGCGATTCTTGCCCGTGCATACAATATTCCGGCGGTACTGGGACTTTCTCTTATATCAAGGGAAGTCAAGGACGGGGAAATTGTAGCGCTTAACGGTTCATCGGGGACAGTGGTTGTTAATCCCGACAGACGCACACTGACACGCCAGGAAAATGAAGGAAAGCAGGAACAGGAGCAGATTGACAAACTCATTGAAATCCGCGATCTTCCCGCAGAAACTACCGACGGCCGCCGTATT
>Ga0123353_10013464_pt1 | contig 11718 bp, 13 predicted proteins | sample TergutLab28metaG_3_FD_92763 | JGI IMG/M metagenome (GOLD analysis project Ga0123353, IMG submission 92763) | Labiotermes labralis P3 segment gut microbial communities from Petit-Saut dam, French Guiana - Lab288 P3 | ecosystem: Host-associated > Arthropoda: Insects > Digestive system > Gut ... | reverse complement strand
CTCAAAAGCTCTGCTGCTTTTTTGCGCCGTTCGCTGTGCTTTTTGTGCCAGATTTTGAAAAAGAACTTCTGCCTCGATTGAAGCAGAGGTTCTTTGACAGCCTGAAACTCGCAATCCCTTATGGATTGCGGATCCAGTTTGTCAAAGAAGCCCTTGCCGTCAAGCGCGGCAGGGGGTAAATAATTTAGGATTTGGCCAAAAAGAGCAAAGGACATAGAAAAAGGTGAACATCAACTTGTGCGGCGGCATTGGTTCTCTAATCGGTATGATCGCCGGTACGGTGCTCGTTGCCATATTCGGCTTCAACAGTGCGGAGATGGAGGAGTTCCCCTATGTGTTCGGGCTCGCGGCGGTGATCATGCTCGCCAGCGTCCTGGTGCAGCGCTTCTTCGTCAAGGAGCCGGACAGCCGCCTGAAGCTCCAGATGGAAGAAAACAAGGCCGCGGACGAGGCGGCGGCGAGGCAGGCGATGAAGGAGGCGGAAAAGGCGGAAAAGGAAAGGCTGAAGGCGATGAAGCTTTCCGGCTCGGAGCGCCGCAGCCTGATCTTCATGCTGGGCTGCCTGTTCTTCCTGTTCTGCGGCGTCAACGCGATACAGACCTTTTTCACCCTGTTCGCCGGGGAAATCCTCGGGAAGGACGGTGCATCGGCCACGATGATGATCGCGATTTTCGCCGCATGCTCCATGGCGGCGGCCATCCCCGCCGGCAAGGTCGGCAAAAAGATCGGCCGGAAAAAAACCATATTCATCGGCCTCATCGCCTTTATGGCCGTATTCGCGCTCTATGCTGTGACGGGCAATTTGGCGATCATCTGGGTGGCCCTGGTGGTCGGCGGCGCGGCGAACATGTTCATCACGGTCAACACGCTGCCGCTGGTGCTGGAAATTGGCGGCTTGGAGCGGGTCGGCGCCTTTACGGGCTATTACTATACCGCCACATTCTCGGCGCAGATCGTCACGCCCATTGTCTACGGCGTGGTTCGGGTTCTTTCCGGCAGTTATATGTCGCTGTTCTACTACTGCCCGATTCTGTTTGTCCTCGCGCTGCTGTGCCTGCTGGTGGTGCGCCACGGCGAGGTGGACCAGGATAAACTGGATGCGCTCGTAGAGCAGATCGAATTGGAGAACGCGGAATAGAGCAGGAGGAGCCCATGTATACCAACATGCTGCAGCTGTCTTATAGCGATGCGCTGCACAGCTACGACATTTTCCCCAAGGTGGTTCCCGCCGGGAAGGTGAGCGAAATCACCATAAAGCCTCTGGGCACCCATGCGGCGTTCGGCCAGGCGGCATACAAGCTGCAAATCTGCCCCCTGGACGAGGGCCAGCCGTCCCAGTTCCCTAATAGGCCCAATAAATTCGAGTTCGAGGCAGCCCCCGATGCCGACGGCTGTATCCGTTTCTCGTTTGAATTTTTCGGCGAGCAGCAGCACTTCATCCGGATACAAAATCTGCATGCGGAGAATTTCAAGCTGCAATTAGGCGTCTACTCCGTGTCTGAGGATCTCGTCGGCCGCTATCCCTTCCGCGGCGACCTTCACCTGCATTCCCGCCGCTCCGACGGGCGTCAGGGTCCGGAAATCGTCGCTGCGCAGTACCGCCAGACCGGTTACGACTTCCTCGCCATCACCGATCACCACTGCTATACCCCCTCCCTGGACGCCATGGCGGCCTACGCGGATGTGCCCATCGAGCTGTGCCTCGTGCCGGGGGAGGAGGTGCACGTGCCCTGCGACGACGGGGAGGACCAGCCCCGGCGGCACTTGAACAACGTGCATATCATCAATTTCGGCGGGGGCACCAGCATCAACGCGCTTTGGGCGGGCGGCAGGGAGGCGGCCCACTGGGCGGCCGTCGATGCCTACATGGAGACCCTGGATATCCCGCCGGGAATCAAGGAGGCCGAACGCTACCTCTACGCCAGTTGCTGCTGGGTATTCGACGAGATACGCAAGGCGGGGGGCTTAGGGATCTTCTGCCACCCCTATTGGATCAACAACGTCATCTCCATCCCGCCGGACCTGCTGGACGTCCTCATGGAGACGCATCCCTTCGACGCCTACGAGGTGCTGGGCGGCGAAAGCTATTTCGAGCAGAACGGCTTCCAGGCCGCAGGCTACTATGAGGACCGGGAAAAGGGCCGCCGCTACCCCGTGGTGGGCAGCACCGACAGCCATAACGCCTTTAACAGCCGCAATTCCCACGTGTGCTCCACCATCGTGTTCTCGCCCGAGAATGAGCGCGCCGCCCTCATCGCCTCCATCAGGGGCTTCTACTCCGTGGCCGTGGATACCATCGACGAGACGCCCCGCTATGTGGGGCATTTCCGCCTGGTGCGCTACGCCGCCTTTTTGGAGAAGAACTTCTTTCCCCTCCACGATGAGCTGTGCTTCGAGGAGGGCCGCGCCATGAAGGACTACGTCTGCGGCGTGTCCGGCGCGAAGGAGGCCCTGGAGTTTCTCTCGGGGCGCATGAAGGCGCAGAGGGAGAAGTATTTCGGGTTTTAGGGAAACAATACAAAAAAAGCCTGCGGCATGGTGATTGCCGCAGGCTTTGATATATTATTATAATCACTGCTGCTGAAAACGTCCTATCGCTTCGCGAGTGCCCTGCACCACCCCCTCGGTGCTTTCGCACCGGTCCCCCAAGGGGGGCATTCTGACGATATGAAAGTGTCTGCGGAATCCTAGGGCCTGCCTTTCCAACAAAAAACGAATTCTCGAAAAGAAGAAAAAGCTTTCGAACCGTCAGGATGCCCCCCCTTTGGGGGGCCGGTGCAAAGCGCCGAGGGGGTGGTGCAGGGCGCTCGCGAAGCGATAGAACGCTCTGTTGATGCGACGATTTAGAGAGGATTGTTTTGCCCGTTTAGAACATACCCAAAAGCTGGCTCAGCCATTCCCCGAACTTGTCAATATGGCCTCCTAGACCAAGCCACTTCAATAGTTCAAGCAGCAATAGAAATGGGATGCCCAAAAATCCTAGAAATATCATAGATAACCATAACAACATAAAGATCACTCCTTTTGATAAATGCTTTGTTATCTATTTGTCGTTTAAGCAAAGCAAAAATCCTCACCAAAAGGCAAGGATTTTGGAGATTTTTTTCAGTCGGCTTACCCCAGGTGCTTCTCGACCTCACGCCGCCAACTCTCCGGCGTGGCGTGGATCACCCGCCCGGCAAAGCAACCGCGCACGAATTGCAGGGCCGCGTTGCGCCGCGCCGCCATTTTGTAGGTGTCGTACTGGGGCAAAAGTAGCTCCTCGTCGCGCAGGCGTATCCCCTCGCGGCGGAAAGCGATGGCTTCCAGGGCCCGATTCAGGCTTTGGCGGAAGGCTTCCCAGCCGCAGGCGAAGCTATAGAGGAAGGTCGCGGCGTCGGCCTCGCCGAATTCCACCGCCGCCGTGCGCCCGTTTTTCCCCGGCGCGATCATCCACAGCATCAGCTCTTCCGTCGGCCCGCCGTTTTCCGCCGCGTCCGATACCCCGCCGCCTTCCGCGCCGCCGCTGCCCCGGGCGAACTGCTTTTTCAGCCCCACGCAGATCTGCGCCGGGTCGCACAGCTCGCGGAAAATCTCATAGCTGCCTGCGGCGCGGCTTTCCCGGATTTTCCCCTCCACAGCCGCCGCGAAGGAGGGCGCGATGGCTTCCAGCTGCCCCAGGGGGGCTGCCACGCCCTCCGGCAGGCGCTTCGCCACGGCGGCGGCCTGCATGGCGGGCAGGGAGGGATCGAGCTGCTGGACAACCGCCAGGGTCTTCTCCCGCATTTTGTGCAGCTGCCGCGTGACGCAGGCCTCGAAGGGGTCGGTGACGCGCCCCAGGCGGATGAAGCCGCAGCGCTCGCCGGTATCCAGCGTGAGGGTCAACTCGAAGCCTGCCTGCCGCATGTCGTCCAAAAAGCAGAGCGGGATGCGCCGGGCATTTTCGTCCGGCGGCAGGACGCACACGCAGTTGTCGTAAATCTGCAAAACCGCCCTGCCGCTCAAAACCCGGCCGTTTTCCTCGGCACGGTATTCGCCTTCGGTTTCCAGCAGGGGGCCGCCCTCCACGAACAGCGCCGAGAGCACCTTTTTGTTGTAGGCGGCGTACAGCTTTTCATATAGGTGCTCCCACTCCCTTCCCAGGCGGGCGATTTTCACCGGGCCGTGGTCCGTCTGGATATGCACCGCCCAGTCCCGCGCCTCGAAGGCCGTGATGTCGGCATAGGGAATCGCGGCCGTATCGAATGCCGATACAGCCGTCAACTCGTTCTTTTCGGTCGTGACCGCCGCTTCGCCCCGCAGAAAGGCGGATTCCACAACGCCCGCAAAAGAGGACATAGTACCCTCCCTATATTCTCTGCCCGCAGCCGCCGCAGAAATTGATGCCCGGCGGGTTATCGGTGCCGCAGCTGCCGCACCTGCCGCTGGGGGCGGCCGCGCCCATGGGATTCCCGCAGTTGTTGCAGAAGCGCACGCCCTGGGCGTTCTTCGCGCCGCAGGTCTGGCAGACATTGAGCGCCATGGAGGCACCGCAGTTGTTGCAGAAATTGCCGTTGCCCGCCGGTTTGCCGCAGGTGCGGCACACGGTGGTCTTGCTTTCGATGGCGCCCCTCCACACGGTGGCGGTGGCGGCGGCCTCTTCAATGTTGCGGCGCATGGCGTCGGCCCTGGCCCTGGCCACAAAGATCTCCTGCCGTGGGGCGCAGCTGACGCACAGGCCCTCGTCCTCGTTATGGCAGGCGTCGCAGACATAGGTGTTGCAGCCGTGGCAGCGGTGGAAATGCTGCTTCGCCTCGTTTTGCGCCATCCCAAAGGCGCGCTCGTGTTCCTTGAGCCAGTCGGGGCTCTGGCCGTCAAAGCGCTGGGAGAGGATATCGCCGCCGCGCCCCGCGCCCCAGGCCAGGTTGCCCAGCTTGCCGCCCACCAGGCCGCCCAGCACGTTGACGCCCTCGCTCAGCCCGCGCATCCCCTTGCCCTTTTTGTAGGTCTGCGACTGGATGAAGCTGCTTTTATAGCCGTCCTGGCAATTGTCGCAGTAAAAGGTGAACTGAAAGCCCGCGTCGGTGGAGTTGTCCTCGTAGTTGCGCGTGAAAGCCTGCATCATAGCGTATCATCCTTTCATCCCCCGGGGATATGGTCCGGGATTATTTCTTCAGCTTTTTGCCGCAGGCCGTGCAATTCTGGTTCTCGAAGAACTGCTGGGCGCCGCAGCGCTTGTTGAGGCAGGCCACCGTCAGCGTCCTGCCGCAGGCGTCGCACCGCGCCCCGGCGAAGGTGCGCCCGCCGCAGTGGGGGCAGGGGATATACAGCGCCCTCCCGCAGCCCGCGCACAGCGTTTGGCCCCTGTCGGCCGCGCGCAGGCAGGCCGGGCAGGCCCAGCCGAAGGGGGAAACGTTGCCGCAGGCCGGGCAGAAGCGTGCGTCCCGGTCCAGCAGGGTATTGCAGTGTATGCAGGGCTGTTTGTATGTGGCCATGGCCTGTCCCTCCTAGCTCCCTTGCTGGTTCTCAAAAAACCGCAATGGAAAATCGTACTCGTTGTGCCCGGTCACGGGCACTGCGCCCTCCACGGTGATGTAGATGCTTTCCAGCCCGTAGAAGGTCAGCAGGGTGTTCACCACGCAGCCGATGCGCAGGTATTCCCCCGTGGTGCCCGTGGTGCCGATGGCCTGGCCGAAGGCGGCGTTCATATCCGCCACGCCGTTTTCAAAGCTGAGCAGCGCGCAGCCCTCCGGCAGGGCCTGCGCCCCCACGAGCCGGGCGACGAGATCCGCCGCCGTGCCGTCGCACAGCACGGCCCTGGCGATAAAGCCGTCCGCGTTATCGTTGGGCAGGTAGAGCACCGCGGGCAGGCTCTGCGGCTCGGTCGTGATATCGGGCGCGGTGCCGGTGAGCTGCAGTTCGGTTGTAGTCGTACTGGTCGGTTCGGGCGGGGCAAACCAGTCACAGGCTACCAGGCCCAGCGCGAAAACCAGCGCGAGGGCCCATACAGATAGCTTTTTCACATGCTGTCCCTCACTCGAACCTGGCCCCGCACTCCCCGCAGAATTTTACGTCGGGGGCCAATGCCGCCCCGCAGGCGCAAACGCGCGGCGCGGGGGCTTCCAATGGTGCGGGGGCCTCCAGCTTGGCGCCGCAGCCGCCGCAGAACTTCGTACCGGGCTGGTTTTCGTGGCCGCACGCGGCGCAGACGAGGCCCTGGGGCGCTCCGTAGCTGGCTGTGGGGATGGGCGCCGCAGCGGCTTCGGCGGGCGCGGCCGCAGCGGCGGCTTCCGCCTGGATGCGGGCGATTTCGGCCTGCAGATCGGCGATAGCGGCGTTATGGCCGTCGATGGCGGCGATCCATTCGGCGGCGCCGGGGTCGCCCTCCTGGCCCGCCACATGCTGTGCGTAGCAGTATTCGCCGATTTGGCGCTGCAGCTCGGCGATGGCCGCCTTCTCCGCCTTGATTTTGCTGTTGAGCTTGGTGGTCTCGATGGAATCGGAGGCCTTGCTGCCCAGGTTTTTCGCCAGGCCCCCCACTTTGTCAAAGAATGCCGGCATGGTTGTGTACCCCTTTCTGGTTTCTGTTTTTCTATGATTGGATTTGCCGTACTCCTTAACGGCATTAAGGAGTATATTAGCCCGGTTGTTTCGACCCGCAGCCGCCGCAGAAGCGCACGCCGGGGGCGATCTCTGTCCCGCAGTTGCCGCAGAACTTCTTCGCCGGCGGGGGCGGGGCGGCGAAGGGCGCGCCGCATTCCTGGCAGAAGCGCGTGCCCGGCGGGTTTTGCGTGCCGCAGCTTTGGCAGCGGAATTTCTCCGCTTCGGCTTCCGCTGCCAGGCGCGCGGCTTCGGCCTCCGCCGCAATTCTGGCGGCTTCGGCTTCCGCAGCGAGGCGTGCGGCCTCGGCCTCCGCAGCGATTCTGGCGGCTTCAGCCTCAGCGGCAAGGCGCGCTGCCTCGGCCTCGGCGGCCTCTTTTTCCGCCTGGAGCAGGACCAGTTTTTCCTGCGCGGCTGTCAGGCTTTCCAGGATCGGCCCCAACTGCTCTCCCTGGCCGCAGGCTTCGGGATCCCGCGCGTAAATTTCCCGCCCGATCTCCTCAAAAAGCGCCGCCGCCTGTCTTTCCAGTTCGTCGATTTCGCTCTGCGCGCCTAAGATGTGCACGTCCCAGTCGTAAGGGTCTGCCATATGAATTCCTCCTTTGTATATTCTAAATAATCCCCAGAGGGATTAAAACGCACAGCAGCAGGGCGTTAAGGCCCGCCAGCCCGCCGATGAAGAGCTTCTGCGTCTTCGGTTTCGCGTCCGGCACGAGGAAGGCCGCCAGGAAGAAGGGGATATAGGTGGTGACGAACACGGGCAGCGCGCCCCACCAGGGGTATACCCAGATGAAAGCCGGCGTAGAGGCGAGGAAGATCTCCACAACGCTGAACAGCGCGGCATTGCCCACGGCGAAGAGCACCCGGTTGTTCACGCCGAGGATTTTCTTCTTCGGGTCCTCCGGCAGCAGCATATGGGTGCCGATACCCGCCACGGAGAACATCATCGAAAGCTCCCAGCTCACGCCGATGAGCAGGATGAAGCTGGTGCTCTCGGGGGAGACGGTCCACAGAGCGTAGCCGCTGACCGCGCAGATCACGGCGTTCATGATCTCGTAGAACCAGTGCACCATGTAGAGCGCCAGCCCCGCTGCCAGGCCCTTGTAGTTCTTATGCCTCACCTGCGAGGCGTAGATGTACACGACGAAGGCCAGCAGGGCGATGAAGGACCAGTGGAAATTGCCGGTGTCCCGCACGGCGGCGCGGGCCAGGTCGGCCAGGGGCTTGTAGATGTCGCTGCCGAACAGCATAATACCACTCCCGTCCATTATTTTTATAATTATAGCACAGTGGCGCGTCCCATGCAATAGTTTAATACTTAAATTTATACCCGAATCCCCACACGGTCTCGATATACCCGTAGGGCCGCAGTTTGCCGCGCAGGCTCTTCACGTGGGTGTCCACCGTGCGGTCGGAGCCGAAGAAATCCTGCCCCCAAACCTCGTCCAGCAGGGTGTCCCGGGAAAAGGCGTGAAAGGGGTGCTGGCAGAAAAACAGCAGCAGCTCGTATTCCTTGGGGGTCAGCCGCAGGGGCTGGCCGTTCAGGGCGGCGGTGTGGGATTGGATGTCCACCCGCAGCTTCCCCGCGTCGATAGCCTGGGCGGCGCCGGTGTCGTGGCCGGTCAGGGCCAGTAGGCTGCGGATGCGGGCGATAAGCTCCCGGGGATAGAAGGGCTTGAGGACGTAGTCGTTGCCGCCCGCCTCAAAGGCGGCCAGCCGGTTCGCCTCCGCGCCGTTCTTGCTCAGAAAAATGACGGGGGTCTGGGCGGTTTTGCGCAGGTGACGGCATACGAACACGCCGTCCACGTCGGGCAGCTCCGCGTCCAGCACGGCGATATGGTAGCGGCCCCGCCGCAGCAGCTTGAGCGCCGCGATGCCGTCCGCGGCCTCGTCGCAAACCCAGCCCTGCTCCCCGGCGGCTAGGCGTATGATCTCGCGCACGGAAAGATCGCCGTCGGCGGCCAGCAGCCGCACGGCGGCATGGGGCTTTGGGGAATAGGTGTTAGGTATCATAACCCTAGTATAGCGCATACGGCCGCGAAACGCAAGTGGTTTCGCGGCCTTTGCAATAAAATTTTCATGTTTATCACGCTGAACGACCTCTGCGGTCTGATGCTGGTGCTCATCGTGTTTGTTGCATTGGTTCCTACATTGTCTGACAGCAAAAAAAACTAAGCCGCTCCTCACTTCCAATGCGAGCGGCTTAATCGTTTAGCTGCGGAGGGGACCGCCTGCAACAGCAATCCCCGGCAATTGGATTAGACATCCTCGGCATCTGCCTCAACGAAGCGGCGGAGGATGGCGGCGGCCTGTTTCCAGGCACACGGCGCCAAGGTCATAGTATGATAACCTTACCGGCCAGTGCATTGAAAGCGGCGCACATTTCCGCCCAATGCGCCGGATAGCCGTCAGGGCTGTCGCCGGAGGATACCCGCGTTGTGCCGTCGGCGAACACTATCGTAATACGCCAGACAGCGTTGCCGACGATGGGATATGTGGGCGGATAGTCCCCTTCCCATGCGGTGAAGTCATTTTCTTCCGCCGCCGCGAGAAAGGCCGCGATTTTGATCTTACTCAGCTTGCCCGCGAAGGTGAACCCCTCGAACAGAGCTTTCTCGTCGCGCTCTCGTGTTTCCGGGGCGCCGTAATAATCGTAAGCCCACAAGTTTTTGCGCGCCAGATCGATTTTGTATTCGCGAAGGGTCAGCGCGGAAGCGGCGTCCCAACGGACATAAATCTCCGCGATGCTGTTGTCCGCCTGCGCCTGCGGCGGAAAGGCCAGGGATACCAGCATCATGAGAAAGGCCAGGGGCATGGTGAAAAACGCTTTGATGTTCATAAGAAAGCCTCCCTTTTTTCTAATTATACACCGGCTATGATGTGGTCTCAAGGGGGTTTTTGATTTTTCCTCTATTTCGCCTGCCTGAACACGCTCTTGAGAATCTCCACGGTTTCGTTGGCGTCCGCCAGGGCCGCCTTGAGCCGCGCGTTTTCCGCCTCGATCTCCAGGATGCGCGGGGAGGCCGCCGCGCCCTCGGGCCGGGCTGCTTCCGGCGGGGCCTGGCCTGCGCTTTCGGGGCGCGCCTTGCGCCCGGGCTCGACGCTGTAGGAAATCCCCGCGATCTCATTGAACTCTCCCCGGGGCACGTAGTGCGTATGCAGCAGATCGTGGGAGCGGTGCCCGCCGGGCGCGCCCAGGTAGTCCGCGTAGAGGGACTGCACGAAGGGGTTGTCGTGGGATTTGCGCAGCACCTTCGCCTCGTCCTCGGTGTAAAGCCCGGAAAGGCGCTTCGTGCGCACGTCCTCGTCCCGGGAGCGGGGCTGGCCGCCGCCCATGATGCAGCCGCTGGGGCAGCCCATGACCTCGATGAAGTGGTAGGGGGATTCGCCCTTCTCCACCTGCTCCATGAGTTTACGCGCACCCGCCAAACCACTGGTCACTGCTATGCGGGCGGTAACCCCTTCCAGGAAGGCGTACTGCGGCAGCACGTCCGCGAAGGCGACTGCGGCCTCCTTCACCTGGTCGAGCCCCACGATGGGCGCGACATGCAGGCCGTCGAAGGGCAGCTCCCGGCCCGTGACCAGCTCGTAGACCGTGCGCAGGGCCGCCTCCATCACGCCGCCGGTCAGGCCGAAGATATCCGCCGCGCCGGTGGACATCCCCAGGGGGTTGTCGAACTCCTCGTTGGGCAGGGTACCAAAGTCGATGCCCGCGGACTTAATCATCTCGGCCAGCTCGCGGGTAGTGAGCACGGCGTCCACGTTGGCGCAGCCGTCGTTTTGCATCTCCTCCCGGGCGATCTCGAACTTCTTGGCGGTGCAGGGCATGACGGAAACCACAAACATGTCCCCCGCCTTGATGCCGATGCTGTCCGCGTAGAAGCTCTTCGCCAGGGCCCCCAGCATGGTGTGGGGCGATTTGCAGGTGGAAAGGTGCGCCAGCCGTCCGGGGTACTGGTGCTCCACGAACTTGATCCAGCCGGGGCTGCAGCTGGTGATCATGGGCAGCACGGCCCCCTTGCCGGTGAGTGCGGCCTCCAGCCGCTGCAGCAGCTCGGTGCCCTCCTCCATGATGGTCAGGTCAGCGGTGAAGTTCGTATCGAACACGTCGTCGAAGCCCAGGCGGTGCAGGGCGGCGGCCAACTTGCCCGTCGCGCGCGCGCCGGGCTCCAGGCCGAATTCCTCGCCGATGGCCACGCGCACCGCCGGTGCCACCTGCACCACCGTGCGCTGGGCGGGGTTTTCGATCGCGGCCCAGGTTTTGCCCGCGCCGTCGGTGCCGCGCAGGGCTCCCACGGGGCACACCACGGTGCACTGCCCGCAGAAGGCGCAGTTGATGGACCCGATGGGCAGCCCCATGGCGGGGGAGACCTCGGTGTCGAAGCCCCGGTTCTGGGGCGCGAGGACGCAGGCCTGCTGGATCTCGTTGCAGGCCGTGACGCAGCGGCGGCACAGGATGCACTTGGACATGTCCCGCGTAATCGCCACGGAGGCGTCGATGTGGTACTGGGAGCGCTTGCCGGGGAAGCGGGAGGACTCCACGCCCAGCTGCTTGCCCAGGGCCTGGAATTCGCAGCTCTGGTTGCGCAGGCAGCTCAGGCAGTCCTGGGAGTGGTCGGAGAGCATCAGCTCGTAGAGCACCTTGCGGTATTTGCGTACCTTGGCGGTGTTGGTATGCACCGCCATGCCCTCGCGCACCTCGGTCATGCAGGCCGCCATGAGGCCCCTCGCGCCCTCCACCTCCACCACACAGATGCGGCACGCGCCGATCTTGTGGATGTCCCTCAGGTAGCACAGGCTGGGGATGTTGATGTGATTGCGCCGGGCCGCCTCGATGATGGAAATGCCCTCTTCCACTTGAATGGCCTGACCGTTGATGGTCATGTTGATTGTATTCAAATCTTTATCTCCTTTCGCAGTGCAGGCAGCGCATAGCCTCCGCCATGGCGGTGAGCTTGTGGTAGCCCAGCACGACCTCGTCAAAGCTGTTGCGGCGCTTGTCGATGCCCAGCATATCCAGGGGGTAGCGGCACAGCTCAACGATTTCGTCCTCGTCCACGCGCGGGTTGATCTCGATCTCCTCGCCCTTGTTGAGCATGCCCTGGCCGCCGAGATACTTATCGATGGCCACGGCGGCCTTCTTGCCGTCGGCGATGGCCT
>Ga0123353_10013463_pt1 | contig 11719 bp, 10 predicted proteins | sample TergutLab28metaG_3_FD_92763 | JGI IMG/M metagenome (GOLD analysis project Ga0123353, IMG submission 92763) | Labiotermes labralis P3 segment gut microbial communities from Petit-Saut dam, French Guiana - Lab288 P3 | ecosystem: Host-associated > Arthropoda: Insects > Digestive system > Gut ... | reverse complement strand
CGAGAGTGGTTACCTGATCTTCCCAGCCAGCCTGATTAAAGCCTCCCTCAATAACGGTAACTTTCGGAACAGCGCCGCCTTTTGACGCGGCAAAATCTTCAGCTGCCTTTAACACTCCGTTTGCCACCATTTCATAAATGGCGCTGCCGGCCAATACTCCGGGGATAAAAACCCCTATGGTTTTTTCACTCTCTGTAGCTTTTTTTGCTTCATTTTCCCTGTTTTTGCAGCCGCCCATAAAAACTACAGTCATTAAGGCGGCAATAAAAAAACATAAAATGACTGCGGAAATTTTTTTCATTAATTTTAAAACAAGTAATTTCACTCCAGCCTCCTGATTTTTGGGATAAAAAAATCCCCGGTATTCCAGGCGTCAAAAAACGTCTGGCTCCAGGGTTTATTAAATAAAGAAAAATATCCGTTGGTATAAATCAGAAATTTTCTTCCATCCGGACTATACCGTCGGCACCGGAGTTTCACCGGTTCAGTTTGCGCTTCCGCAGAAGCATAAAGTCGCGGGCTATACCGCCGATAGGGAATTAACCCAGCGCCCGAGGCGCCGGATTTCACCCAACCCTGAAAATCTAATTCAGAGTTTAGAGCAACTTCCCCAATGGGTCAAGGTCTATCTTTCCTGGTGCTATGCGGCAGCACCTTTAAGCAGCTTATTACGCTTGTACTGCATCACATGTATAAAGAACACTGCTGCGGTAATACCAATACCAACGAGATCCGTCATTAGAGACGGGGCAATCAGCAGGAAGCCGGCAATAATAACGACAATCCGCCATGGCCAGAACATCTTCTGCAGTAAATATCCTTCAATTCCGACAGCAATGTTAAACATACCCACAACACAGGTAAAGATAATTTTAATCATTGTAAACGGAGTAGCTCCGATAAAAAGCATTTCGGGGCTGAACACAAAGAAGAAGGGGAGAATCCAGCCGGCAATTGCAAGTTTGGCTGCAATACAACATGTCAAAAGAGGGTTCGATTTCGCGATGGCTGCCGCGGCATAAGACGCAAGGCCTACTGGCGGGGTAATGTCCGCGTCCGTTCCGAAGTGGAAAACAAACATGTGGGCTGCCAGGAGCGGTACTGTAATGCCGATTTCGGCTCCCGCGTGCAGGATCAGGGGAGCGGTGATGGTTGCCATAATTACGTATTTTGCAGTGGTAGGAACACCCAGTCCCAAAATGAGACATGATATTGCGGTAAAGATCAGGGCAACAAAGAGGCTGGCGTTAATCCTGACAAGGAAGGGATTATTGACTAAAGAAATAAGCAAGCCAATAAGGGTTTGTCCGAGCCCGGTAAGGGTCACGATACCTATTATGGTTCCGGCAACCGCGCATACCACACCAACGCCGAGAGAGTTTCTGGCTCCGGCGACAATAGCTTCCAAAAGAGTCGCCTTTGTAAAACGGGTTTCTTTTCTGAAGCAGGTTACAATAATAACCGCGACAATTGCTCCACATGAAGCATAAGCCGGGGTAAAACCTCTGGTCAATAAAAATACCAATACACCTACCGGCAGAAGGAGGTAACCTCCTCTAAGAACCAGGGGCCCAAATTTGGGAAGAGATTCTTTGGGCAGACCCCGCAGTCCTGTCTTTTTGGCCTCAAGGTGGACAAACATGAAAACACCGATAAAATACATCAATGCCGGAATAATGGCAGCAACAGCAATTGTCAGGTAAGGGATTCCGGTAATTTCCGCCATAATAAAGGCGGCCGCTCCCAATATCGGCGGCATTATCTGCCCGCCTGTTGAAGAAGCAGCCTCAACGGCTGCGGCAAACTCCGCCCTGTATCCGGTTTTCTTCATTGCAGGGATGGTAACAGGACCTGATGCAACAGTATTGGCTACGGAACTTCCGGTTATAAGACCAAGGAGGGCGCTGGCAATAACCGCAACTTTGGCAGGGCCTCCGGAAGATGCCCCGGCAACCGAATTGGCAAGATCAATAAAGAATTTGGCAATTCCGGACTTTTCCAGAAATGCCGCAAAAAATATAAATAGAACAACGAAGGTTGAAGCAACTCCTGTAGGAACACCGATAATTCCTTCCGTAGTGTAAAATAGCTGATGCACAATACGGCGTATAACATTATAAATCGGCGCACCGTATGACAACCCGTTGAAAATTGCATAGACTATAAATCCCCCTGCCACCACAAGAATGGGGATCCCCACAACCCTCCGGCAGAGTTCAGCCAAAACCAGCATACCGATAAGGCCGATATAAACATCCTGGGGCCGGATATTGGTTGCCCTGAATACGATTTCCTGAAAATTAAAGGAGTAATAAAGGAAAGCTCCGGATCCCACAATAGCCAGAACAAAATCATACCAGGGAATATAATTTTCCCTTTTTGTCATTCCCTTGCGGGCAGGAAAAAGCATAAACCCGAGGAAGATCAAACACGCAATAAAACTTGTCCGCCTTACCTGTTCGGGCAGATTTCCGATCAGGGTATACCAATAAATATAACCCGCATAAAGAACCAGGAGCGCTGTAATAACAATGGAATAAACTCCGGAAAAAATGCGTACGTTTGATTCCCTGTCAAATTTTGCCTTTATGGCTTCGGCTTCTTCTTTGGTCAAAATACGATTCTCATCAGACATAAATCAATTCCCCTTTATTTTAGGCATATCGTAATTTGGGCATTTCGCCCGCAAAGCTCTCTCAAACTTATACACTCACCGTTAATAAACAGCAAATGATCCGATACTGTTCCTACAATATAATTAAGCGATTTGAATGAAGAGCGGAAGCCCGTAATAATCAGGGCCTCACCGTCCTGAATCATTGTCTGATCTTCTTCCAAATCACTCAACATGCCTGCGCCGAACGAAGCAAAACGAACGTTGACAGGTCTTATTTTTCCGTTTTCGGCCCTGAACGTTTCCTTCACAGGGCTTTGGTTCACCGAATGAACAAATTCAATGGCAAATTCTTTTGCTTCTTTTAAGGGCCATTTGCCATAAATCCGGCGGGAGCCGGCATCCCGAATGACAAGAAGGCTATCTCTGCTGCCCGAACACCCGGTAATATAAAACACTGCCCCAGCCATAGCCAGGGCAGTAAACAAAATCAAAAATCTTCGTACCACCACAGTGGTATTATAACACTCCTGAAATTACCTTATTGCCCCAATTTCCCTGAAATATTTTGCAGCACCGGGATGGAAAGGTACAGAAATACCATCAACCGCATAGGCTACATCAAGCTCTGCGCCCTTGGCATGGGCAGTTTGAATCTGGGCTTTGTTTTCAAAAAGCGCTTTGGTCAGGTTATAAACTGTGGCCTCTGAAATTTTCGGGCTCACGATAAAGGTGGCTTTTACAGCAACTGTCTTGACCGCACCGCTCTGGCCGCGATAACTGGCGGCCGGAATTGCATACTGTGTATAGAACGGATAGTTCCTGGAGAGCTGGGCTGCGCGGGCATCTTCAACATCAAGAACCAGAATTTCCCTGCTCATGGCAAGGTCTACGATGGCGGGAGTCGGAGCTCCGGCTACGCAGAAGAACGCATCAATTTTGTTGTCCCTGAAGGCATCAGCCGAGGGTCCGAAACCGAGGTTCTGCTTGTGGATGTCATTGAATGTAATGCCGTAGGCTTCAAGAACGTGGCGGGCGTTAAATTCGGTGCCGCTTCCTGCATCACCAACAGAAACGTTCTTTCCCCTGAGGTCCGCAATGCTCCTGATACCGGCAGCGGGGTTTGCCACTACCTGGATAACTTCGGCATACAGAGCTGCCATGGCGTTGAAAGCCTGGGTTTGCTCGCCGGTAAAAAGGTCAACACCTTTCCATGCATAGTCCATAACGTCGTTCTGAACCATTGCCATCTCTATGTCGCCTGCTGCCATAAGCTGGATATTGGCTTTGGATGCGCCGGATGACTGCACGGTAATGGGAACCTTGGTTTTTTCGGTAAGAATCTGCGCAAGAGCAGTACCGTAAGCATAATAGGTCCCGGTTGTTCCTCCGGTGGCCAGACGGATCTGTTCAGTCTTTCCGCCGGCAAAAACACTCATTCCTACCGCAAGGAGAAGAACCAGGGCAATTAATACTACTTTCTTCATATATCCTCCATAGATTTGTATACAGGGGGTCTAACTCCCCGATCATAGAGTATATCCGCAAATTGAAGGATTGGCAAGTATTTTGAAAAATAAATTTATCGCATTATCTGCCTTTTTATAGACATTTATGATTTATAATAGTATTTTCATTCGAAGGAGAAAAAATGGGACATTGCACTGTTAACGAAGCCGAGATTATTTTAGATAAAAATTATCCAGTATTGGACAAAGGCTTTATCCGCCTGGTCGATTACATGGGCGGAGACGCCAGGGTAGTTCAATCCGCCAGGGTTTCGTACGGAGACGGGACAAAGAGTTTCAGGGAAGATTCAGGACTCATCGACTACCTTTTAAGAAACTCCCACACCAGCCCCTTTGAACAGGTAATTCTTACGTTCCATGTAAAACTCCCCATTTTTGTGGCCAGGCAGTGGATCCGCCACCGCACGGCAAGACTCAACGAAATATCGGGCCGCTACTCGGTAATGAGGGACGATTTTTACGTACCCGCACATGAGGACATTGCCCTGCAAAGCACTGACAACAAGCAAGGCCGTTCAAATGAAGCTTTGGATCAGAAAGAAGCTGAAAAAATCCGCGCCGCCTTTGCGGACGGTCAGACCAATGCATACTCGGCCTACAGCGCCCTTATTGATGAAGGAATAGCCAAAGAGCTGGCGCGCATAAACCTGCCCCTTTCCACTTATACCGAATGGTACTGGCAGATAGACCTGCACAACCTTTTCCATTTTCTTAAATTACGCCTGGACGCCCATGCCCAGAAAGAAATACGGCTCTACGCGGAAGTGCTTTTTGACATAACCAAAAAAGTTGCCCCCGCCTGCTGCGAATCCTTTGAACGGCACATACTCAAGGGCATACGTTTTTCAAGTGAAGAGCTTGCAGAATTAAAGAAAAGGCTTGAAGGCTCAAAGGGAAACCTTTCCGGAAAGGCCCTGGAACGCTTCGAGGAAAAACTGAAAAGCGGCAAGCAGCTTTAGCTACTCCAGCATATCAACGATTTTTCTGAGGTCCCCTTCTTCCCCCACATTGCCAGGGAAAATAATATAGGGCGTGTTGGGGAAGCGGCTCTCGTTTCCCGTCAGCCAGACAGGAATCCCCGGCAGAACCTGACCCAACACCAGGGCTTTTTTAACCTTTAGGGCAACAGTACCTATTTCGCTTGAGGTAATACCTCCCTTTGCGATAATAAACTTTGGCCGCCCTGGTAAGCCGGAAACAAAACCTGTCACTGCCTCGGCGATCTTTACAGAAATGCGCAGTTCGTCTTCCTTATTACCGGTATTCAAATCAAAACGTTTCCGGTTGGTAAAAACCGCTGTTGTCTTTCCTTCTTCTATGGATTGATTGCAGAGCTTTTGTACCCGGTTCCTTTCTTCCGCAAATTTTTCGTCATCAATTACCAGGTGGGTGTTGAACTCAATGGAAACCAGGTTTTTCTTTTCCATGAGGAGTTCAAGCTGCCTGCTTGTCTTTTGCACATGGGAACCGATCACTACAAGGCCGCCGCGGCTGTTTTTACCTTTGCCCGAATCATCTTCGCGCAGCAGCTCTTCTCTGGTTAGAAGAGGCCGGTCGCCCACCCCTCCCAGTACCCTGGGAATTGCCGCGGCTGTACGCAGGATAAACCGCTTTCCCTTCGCCAGAGCCCGATAAAAAGCGGCGCAGAAAATCCTTATGTCATTGTAATCCAGGGCGTTTACTATCACCTTGTTAAAGCCTTCCACACCCATAAGAAGGGAGCTGATTTTTTCAAGGCGCTCCTCAATATTTGTTTCGTTGGGAGTTCCCCTGATATCTTCCAGGCTAATCGCCTTTACCGTTTCTTTCTTAAAAACTCCGGCAGTTTTTTCTTCGACCCATTCCGTCAAATCTGAATGAGAGTATCCGAAAGTTTTATCCTGAGCAAACTCTGTCTGGGCCGCAGGGACAAGAACATCCTTTATTTTCACATAATGTACGTTCCCCGATGTAAGGCGTCCTCCTTCCATGAAAAAAGGACAAATTATTTCACCGTCAAACTCAAGCTTCGTTCCCCTGGATGCGGCTTCGCTTTCCAGAGCATTTTTCAGAGTCTCGGTTTCCAGGGGATAATGCCCGCGGAGGGTGGAATCCGAACGGCTAATCAGGATAAAGTCACGACCTTTCTTTTTGGCCACTACCGCAATGGTTTTGCCTATATCACTGTGAACCTTTGCCGTCTCTTCCCTGGTCATTCCCCGGGAATTGGTAAGAATAAAAAACATGGAATTGCTTTCGTCAAAACCGGCTTCAATAAAATCCTCGGTCCAGCCTGTAAACACCGAAATGCCGTGCACAGTCTGCACCCCTGTCGGGTCATCGTCCAGCACAATTATCTTCCGCTTGTTTTTTAAAAGTTCCGCTTCAAGAATTTCACCGAGATCTTTTTCTGCCATAATGGTTTTCCTCAAATTTTAAAATGCCGGTTGCGCTTTACGTATATGAGCCGCCCGATATTACTATACACTCGCCGGTTACAAAGCTGGAATCATCACTGGAAAGAAAAGCTACAACCGAGGCAATCTCGGCGGGTTCGGCCAGTCTTCCCAGCGGAATCGCAGTCAGAAATTTTTCCATTACGTTATCAGGAATGGCATGCAGCATCTCGGTGTTTACATAGCTTGGAGCGACCGCATTTACCGTAATATTGCTGCGGGCCGATTCTTTGGCAAGACATTTTGTAAAACCGATAACTGCAGCTTTGCCTGCGCCGTAATTGGTCTGGCCCATATTGCCAAAAGCGGATACAGAGGCAAAGTTTACAATTTTTCCGTATTTCCGGTTTCTCATGCCATCGATAACTGCTTTGCAGCAGTTGTATACTCCGCCAAGATTGACCTGCAGCGCAGTTTCCCACTGATCATCTTCCATCTTGTGAAACATTGCATCCCTGGTAATTCCCGCGTTATTGACCAAAATATCCACGGGCCCAAGCTGCAGTTCAACCGCGGCCATAACCGATTTTACATTGTTCCGATCCGCTACATTGCACTCAAAGGCCCTGGCTTTTTCTCCTGCGCCGAGACTCTTCAGGGATTCGTCCAGTACTCCCCTGTTAATATCAAGCATGGCAACCAGGGCCCCTTCTTCCAAAAGCCGTTTGGCGACAGCAAAGCCAATGCCCCTTGCAGCGCCTGTAACGACAGCAACTTTACCTTTTAGTCTTTCCATCAGAAATCAACCTTATCTATCCCCTTGAGTTTCAGCTGTTCGCGTGCGTCCGCTGAACTTCCGATTTCATAATCCAGAGTTTCCAGAATATTGCGAATCTTTGTTACCATTACCGCATTGTCTATTGCCAATTCTCCGTTAGGCTTAATATGCAGGCCGTCTTCAAGACCAATCCGCACATTGCCGCCAAGCAGCGCGCAATAAGTCGCAATACGGAACATGCGCCTTCCCGGGGCTACCGAGCAAAACTGTACGTCTGGGTTAAACATTTTTCTTGCCTGGTCTACCATAAAGGCCAGAGCTTCAAGGGTAATGGGCATACCTCCCATTACTCCGGGAACAAATTGCAGATATACCGGTTCCTGAATAATACCCTGCCTGTTAAAATAGGCAACATTCGCCAGCTGGCCGTAATCGAAACATTCAAATTCCGGCCTTGTACCGCATTTATTCATGGTGTTTATGCAGTATTCAATATCCTTAAAAGTATTCTTGAAAACATTGTCCCAGGTTCTTTGTATAAATGGGATTTCCCAGTCGTGTTTGGCCTCAAGGCCATCCGCCAGCTGCTTGAAGCAAAAATTCATTGAGCCGCCGTTTGCGGAAGCCATCTCCGGTTTAAAACGTTCAATTACCGCAAAGCGCTCCTCCGTGGTCATACCCTGGGCGCCGCCGGTGGTAATGCCAATGACAACATCGCATTGACTCTTTATGCCCGAAAGAATTTTTCCGAAAGTATCGTAATCTGCAGTCGGCTGGCCGTTTTCCTTTCTTGCGTGAATGTGAACAATGGCAGCTCCCGCTTTTGCCGCGTCTACCGCGTTCTTTATAATTTGATCAGGCGTTGCCGGCAGATAAGGGCTCATTGCCGGGGTATGAATACCGCCTGTAATTGCCGCGGAAATCAGGATTTTCTTTTGTTTTGCCATAATATCCTCCTTATTTAAGGTTAAACTTTATCAGGTCTAACCGCGTAGTTCTTCAATTTTTCCAATACTGTCAAATTTATTAAAATCAAAATCAACTTCTGCCAGAAAAATATTCAGGAAAGTTAATACCCTAACACCCGGTTCCAGATGCCCGCCGTAGGCAATTTCCGTATCCGAATGGGTAATGTGGGCATGAACCCGACCGTTGATTATGGCTCCGGTAATACTGATAATATCCGAAGCTTTTTCTTCCTTTACAAACGCATCTACCGGAGGAAGATCCGGCGTAGTAACAACATGGAAATGGTGATTTTGGGTGGAACCGAAAGCGGAAACTATGACTGCATTTTTAATGTCATTTTGTTTTGCTGCTTCGGTCAGCGTGGCCAATACATCATCCCCCGGATTTAAGCGGATAATAATCATATCCTTTATTGGTTTTCTGACTACTAGCATGGTATATTTCTCCTTTGCATTTTACGGCCGATCGTTAGGCCTTATTATTCAACAATTATATGTTTTGAAGAATATAAAAGTCAACAAAAAGTTTTTTTTGTATACGAACCAAATAAATGATTGACAAAAAGGAAAATTATGATAAAATTTTAAAAAAAATAGGAAATAACTTCTTATTAACCCTCACTAAAGGAGCAATGTATCATGAAAAAGTTTATTATCTTTGCTGTGTTGTTCTGCTTTGTTTTTGCAGCAGTATTCGCAACAGGCGGCGCGGACAGGGATCAAAGACCTGTTACCCTGAAATACGCACACGTAGGAATTGCCGGCGAAATTCAGACCCGTTATGTGGACGAACTTGCTGTACTGGTAAACCAGCGGACAAACGGCAGAGTAACCATTCAGGTTTTCCCGAACTCTCAGCTTGGCGGCGCCAGCGAAATGACAGACGGAATCAGGTCAGGCGCCATTGAAATGGGCCACCACGAATTTTCCACCCTGGAAAGATTCCTGTCAGAAATGGGAGTATTCAATGCTCCCTACATTTTCCGTGATACCGAGCATGTTCTGGCGGCAACCAATCCCAAAACATCTCCGATACTGCAGCGCCTTAACAACGATCTCGTAAGGGCCGGCGGCGTACGTGTACTTGGCGTAATCTATCGCGGCTCCAGGCAGCTCTCCACCAACTTCCCGGTTCGTTCTCCCGCCGACCTTGCAGGAAAGAGAATCCGCGGAGTTCCGAACGCAGTTTATATGTCCATGCTTCAGGGCATGGGAGCAGTTCCCACCCCGGTAGAAATTGCCGAGCTGTATACCGCCCTGCTGACCGGAATGGTTGACGGACAGGAAAACCCCATCACCAATATCCACACCCAGAGATTCCATGAAGTTCAGACCCACATTATGCTCACCAGCCACATGGTATCAATCCCCTGCGTATTCATTAACGAGAGAGTATGGCAGAACCTGGGCGCGGAAAATCAGAGGATTATCGGCGAATGTCTTGAAGAAATGACCAAGAGGAGCGTACAGTGGGTACGTGACGAAGAAGCTCCGGTAAGGAGAGAAATGGAAACCGTTCACGGCATTACATTTATTGACGAAGCCGGCGGCCTCAGAAACGACCTGTTCAGGGCAGGCGTAAATACCCAGATTTCAGCGGACTTCCCGCTCTGGGCTCCCCTCATAAGGGAAATTTCAAACATCCGGTAATTTCATTTCTCTGGAATTGCAACCTAATAAGCCGCTTTCAGGTTTCTACGGCCGGGAAGCGGTTTTTAACTTTTTGGAGTATGTATGAAAATACGAAGGATTTTATTTAATATTGATGCAATTCTTGCAACTTTTGCCCTGGCAATGCTCTGGGGCAACATAACACTGCAAATTATCCTGCGCCAGATTTTTAACAGGCCCCTCATGGGGGCGGATGAATTCACAATGTTTTTGGTAGCCGCAGTAATTATCACCCCCATGGGTTCTCTTGAAAAAGAGAAGGGACACATAGTGATGGAAGAGCTGCTGAAAATACTGCCAGAGACAGTAATAAAAATATTGAGGTTTTTAATTTCCCTGAGCACTACTGTTATATATTTTCTGCTGGCCGTATCTGTTTTTAATGTTATACGCTATAATCCGCACATTGTTACAGCCATGTTAAGAATGCCGATTTGGCTTTTTTTCCTTCCCTGTGCTATCGGATTTTTCGGTATTCTGATTATACGCATCATTACACATATTTGTTTCTTTCTTAAAAAGGAGCTACCATGGGCCTAGCAGTAGTTATAGTTTTTATTGCAATGTTCTCGCTGGGATTTCCGGTAGTCGTCTCAATTTTGGTCCCCTGTATCGCGTATATTATTGCCAACGGCATTCCCATAGAGTTTGTTGCGTCGCGCATGCACTATGCCCTTAATTCCTACGTCCTTTCGGCGGTACCGCTTTTTATCCTGGTGGGAAATTTAATGAACAGGGCCGGTATAACTTCAAGGATGTATCATTTTGCCGATGTTGCTGTCGGCCGGGTTCCCGGAGGCCTTGCACAGGTTAATATTTTCTCAAGCCTCATCTTTGCCTGCAAGTCAGGGGCAGCCCTGGCTGACATCGGAGCAATGGGACAGATCCACATCAAGGCAATGAAGGATAAAGGGTTTTCCGTTCCCTATTCGGCAGCGGTAAGCGTGGCTTCGGCGATAATAGGACCAATCACTCCGCCAAGTATCCCGCTTATTCTGTACGCTTCGGTATCCGGAGTATCTGCGTTAAGACTGCTTCTTTCCGGCGTAGTTCCCGGACTATTGTTGTGTGCTGCCCTGATGGGAGTTACCGTATTGCTGGCTTACTGGCGCAAATACCCCAGGGCCGAACGATGGTCGACACCCAAAGAGTTATGGCTTTCATTCTACCCGGCCCTGCCTTCGGTACTGACTCCGGTAATACTCATTTTTGGTATGCTCTCGGGGATTTTTACCCCCACGGAAGGCGCCGCCATCACAGTTTCCTATCTCTTGCTAATCAGCCTTTTTTACCGGGAACTGACTTTCAGGGGAATAATTGACGCCCTGGTCGAGACCGTAAAATCAAGCTGCTCTGTCCTTATCATTGTCGGAACGGCTTCACTCTTTGGCTGGATCCTCGCCGTTGAGCAGGTTCCCCAGATGTTCTCAGCCTTCCTGCTTACCATTTCCAACAATCCCCTGGTTTTGCTTGCAATTCTGAACCTGATTCTTCTTATTGTTGGTCTGGTACTGGACAGCACCACCGCCACCTTGCTTCTGGTTCCCATTGTAATACCGCCCCTCGTCAGTGTCGGTATAGATCCCATCCACCTGGGTATGGTTTTTATATTTAATATTATGATAGGGCTGATTACTCCGCCGCTGGGCTTATCCCTCTTTATGATAAGCAAAGTTGGAAATGTTGCCATCAAGGATGTTATAAAGGAGTTGGTGCCTTACTATATACCCCTTCTGGCAGTTCTGCTGATTATCACCTATATTCCGTCCATAGTTCTTTGGCTG
>Ga0123353_10013462_pt1 | contig 11719 bp, 5 predicted proteins | sample TergutLab28metaG_3_FD_92763 | JGI IMG/M metagenome (GOLD analysis project Ga0123353, IMG submission 92763) | Labiotermes labralis P3 segment gut microbial communities from Petit-Saut dam, French Guiana - Lab288 P3 | ecosystem: Host-associated > Arthropoda: Insects > Digestive system > Gut ... | reverse complement strand
TGCGCAAAGTGAAACATGTTCTATTAAGGCATTTTCCTTCACAGTGACCACTATGAAGGTTGGAGAGGGGCATCTTCTATTCGGGCAAATACTGCAGCACAATGTCACATAGCATGCTTCAGTTTTTTGGAACATGAATTTCATGAAAAACAAGAATGTGTATTAGAAAATATGTGTGCCAATACATTTTCATTAGCAGAATCCAAAGTTAATGATCAGGAGTAATAATTCAGCACTGTATCTTACAGTGCACTATATTTCATGCCCTACTGGACAGGTCTGAGTAATGAGACCTTAACCAAATGCAACTGATGCAATTTCTCAAATTACACATTTTAACTGAAGAAAGAAATAGGGAAAGAAAAGACACTTTCTGTATTTTTCATTTGTTGAATCTGAATACATATTAACTCTCTAGTGCCAAAATTCACCTACAGTCAACACACAGTGTGATGCTAAGAAAACCAAAGATCCGCTCATTGTCCAAGAACATTCATACTCTTCAGAGGCCATTAACCATTATAGCCTGGGCCTTTTGCAGAGTACACTAGGCACTTAACTACTGCTCCAAAGCATAAATAAGGCAGTCATAATAAATATACATGTTAATTATATCCATAAAGTTCTTTCATGGAAAAGTCAGGGAGAAGAAATGGCACTTCTGCAGGTTTAAAATATTATTATTTCAAAACATTCACCCAACTTACCTGAACCACTATGAACACTTTCTTCACGGGCATATCCGTATACAGATGGTTCATTTGTGTAGTTGAATGGCATTGGTGCATATCCTGCACCTGTGTGAGGTAGATAAGTGCCTGAATATGGCATGTGTGTACCTCCCCAAGGTGTTGGTATTGTGTTTGGTGCTGGAAGAGGTCCAACAGTGTCTCTATCCAGTGACGTGCAGTCATCATGAAGTTTCAGATTTGACATTGCTGCAAAAATATATCTTCTCTTAAACAAATGAGCACAAGCACACTTCCTTAGGACTGACTAATTTAATTATCAATCACAGGAAATACTGAGGGACCATTAATAACAAGGTAATTCCTTGTGAACCCTTATAACTGACTAAGGGCAGCCAGGACATAAAAACACAACCTTCCTATTTACACTTCCCACTTTTTTGTGTTTCCTGACTGTTGCCATGGAGGTAAAACAAAACAGATTAGTCCTTTTGAGATGTCCCAACAATTAGTTCATGCTGTATTTAATGGTTATCACTCTTAGTGTCAGGTTGTACGGGTAGGTTATGTTAAAAATCAATAACCTATCAAAACGGTGAAATACTGAGATATATATTGAGTCAAAGAGCCCAGCTATTCAAATGAACAAGAAGGTAGCTTATTGTACTTAAAATGGTGGCCAAAAGATCGCTCAATGGCATAACACGTAGGAGTACCGGTGATCAACAGACTGGCCATGCGGCACTAAGAAGATTAAATTATGAAGAATGTTTATTGCATTATAAAAATATTTTATAATGTATTGTGTAGTGATACCCCAAAGTCACAGGCAGGGAACTCCACTTCCCGGCTTATTTACTGTACTACTTACAAAGTCAACAACAGCCCAGTCAAAGAATAGGTTAATGAATGGAAAAGAGGCTGTAATACTAAAATTTAATTTTATAAGCAAAGTTAGTGGCCAGTACTATGTTGGGTTATATTCCTGCAACAGGTGCCATAAACGAAAACAACGTGCAGTGAAATCCGCACTTCAGATTTCTTGTAATGAGCAATGGATCCAGAAACTGAAACTGGGAGAGAGGCAAAAATCTTACACAGAGGAAACTTAACACTGATACAAACTGATTTGATATCAATGAAACTGAATATTAAATAAGGAAAATCCTAAGCTGGGGAATAATAAACAGAAGTGCCACCATAAATGGGATTTTCCATTAAATACTATTGACCGTGGGTTCATTTGCTGCTTTTATGGATATGAATAGACATAAGATACTTAATCAACTTAATCAGATATGCAGCATAATAACAACAATGTTTCAGTTATTCTAGGATGTAAAGCTGCTTTGCTGAGTAAGTACAGGCTGCGTCAAAAACACCTGACAGTTTTTGAAATTTGAAAACCAATGTGCCTGCTAAAGCGCCACTTCCATACTGACTGACATCAATTACAGTGAAATCTGGAGTTTGGCTGACATGTAGTGCTGGTCAGTGCAACACCACATTGTGGCAGTGGAATCATTTATCAAAACAGAGTCAGTTACAGCTAAACAGCATGGTTTCCAACAGCAGTTTCAAAGATGTGATGCTCCTAGCCACAATACTCTGCTATTGTAGGTATCAAAATGGTGTAGGATCAGTAAAGGAAAGTATACCAACACGCCGTCCACTCTTGGCTTGTACACCTGACAACGTGGAGCCGGTAATGGACGCCATATTGCAAAGTTCGCACAAGTCAGCTTATCAGCAACCTCTTGCACCTCACTTAAAGGAATGAAGGGTTCGATGAACTCTACAAAAGGATTTGCATTACCATCCATAAAAAAATCCAAGTTGCCCAGGAACTTAGTGAACAGTACAAGGTGAGCCAACTACAGTTTCACAATGAATTCTTGGACTCGGTGAAAAAACAAATAATACTCAACACTTACAGTGAGATGCCTCAGGTGCCAGAATTGAGTATTTAGTATAATATGGCTGAGACACACCCATGAACTTAATTTCATGTGAAAATAAACACAATGAGGAGCTTACTTATAAAAGCAAAGTAAAGGTATCCCTAGAAAGGGCCGGACAGGTCCTTTGGGATCCCAGGAAGTAAGACAAGCAGCACATGAAGGTGGTAAGGTTGTCACCCCTATGCACTAGCCACCTTTACCCACCATGAAATATCACCTGGTACTTATTTCATTTAGAGGCTGAGTTGACCTCAGGGACACAGTGCGGCAGGAAGGATTAAGGAAATGAAAAATCCAATGACCCCATTGGAAATCAAACCCGCAACCTTCCAGCCAGTAGCACGGTACCTCAACCAACTGTGCCACCATGTACCTCTACTTACACAGGTTATAATAATAAACTAACCTATAGTTTATTGTGTTCACACACCTATACCCATAGTCCAAATTCACTGAATCCATACTGCCTGTGGGTAAAAGGGTAAACATGGCAATATTCTTAATCGTCTCTCTTCTACAGCAACACATGCAAAACTAAATGATATTTTGTTCACAAGTCAATCCAATATTTTCAGACCCTGTGGTTAGAAATCACTGACATTACTAATGCAGACATACGGAGGTAACAGACACAACTGTGATTCCCTGCAAGACAAGACAAGACTATGTATATTCAGAAACTCTTAAGTGGTCTTTATGCCGAAATGGAGCCTCAAAATGGAATTCAGGTTCTCTACAATAATATGCTGTAAGCACTTTCATCAGAAACGATGACATCCACATCCATGATGACAATGACGTTACATCTCCTAACACAATGCACAGACTAATAAAAGTTCCACTGCACTTGTCAATACAAGACAATACTGCAATGAAGAACAAGACAATGAGTTGGGTATCCATTTACAGCTGCAACCATAGGTGCAATATTAGCAGCTCTGTTACTAGACCTTCATGATCCACCATCCAAGAGAAGATAATTTTGTGTTCAAAATGGCAGAAGCACAATACATGGCTTGGTATTTGTTTAGCCACAGGATAACTGTAATTACAATTATGCAGCACCTGGACAGCACTCAGAGGTCAGCACAGACCAAAAATTGTCTTCATAACTTCACCAATGGAGTAGCAGAAAAATCCACAACAAAATACAGACCCACAGAAACACAAAGCATAATATATAAACTGTGTTCAACTGATGACCTGCAACAATGGGTCTGCTACCACCTGCAGATTTAAAACTTCACTGTAGTATTTCTGTGAGACCTGAATTGCTGACTCCATTAAGTGTCACTTTTTATTTCACACTGTAATTCAAAGAGTTGTAAATAAACATAAAATTCTTTTATGATATAATGCCATTCTGAAACTTGTCCTCTAGTTCAAAAATGGTCTCTGTTACAGTGCAGTGCATGGTTTTGGATGGTGGAGTTAGCAGAGCTGGCAGACAAGCCTACAGGGTGTGGTGAAGTGGTAGGGCATGGGTGTTTATTTGCTTGGAACTTCAGTGGGACAAGGTCTGCAGTACTTACAGAGACGGTGAGTAGGACCAGACCAAACATGATGCCGTTGCCACATTAGTGACTTGTTCCCAGCCTACCGTTTGGAAAATCCACAGGCCAAAAACTGTGCAATGCACTATAACGGAACATAAACTTCAGTAAAATGGAAACTTGAGCTCAGTACTGAGAACACACACACTCACCAGCACAGAGATCTCCAAAAACATAGTAACACTGCTCTGAGAATGTAATCTTATTGACAGTATGTCGAATGTAGCCAGCTTTCAGCATCTGTGAAGCATACTTGCGAGCATCTCGACGATCAAGGAAACCTTCTACATGAGCATGCAACCAGTCTACCACATCGCACCCTGCACAAAATACAAGCAGATATTTAAAAACTGGAATAAATCTCCTGTTTCCAAGTATCAATGCAGAATATAAGCCACTCCAATCTGACCATGGAAAAGCAAATTTTCTCAAAAATAATTTTGTACTTATTATGGTATAGTACTGATATCTTTCAATCCGGTAAGAGATGTGACCCATCTCATCAAACCTTGCCTCCCTTAAAGCCAACCCCACCCTTCAACAGTGCACCAATATAAGAAGAGTTCAGACAAGACATTTACAACAGTGCAAGACATAGTGTGAAGTTTATACTTTAGCGGACCCTTTGTACACTTGCTCATGCAACCTAATACCCAGGGACCCAACAAAGTAACAACCAGTACATCTGAAGATGGAAACACAATCTTCCTATAAAAACTTTTACATTGAAAAGTGAGAAGTACAGGTCCAAGTAAAGAGCTTTAATCACTGTCACATAACTATCAAAGTACTTCCCCAGGCCCTATGTACATAGGAAACTGTTTGATTTAAAATGCAATTACACTTTATTTTAAAACACTAATTTTTGTCACAATGTAAATGAAATAACAGTAGTCCTGTTAAATACAAGATAGTCACTAAACAAGTGTATATTCTTGCAAAAAGTTGTTACACAATCCTGCAGATTATAATGTTAACTACATGGTGTTTTCATGATGCATGCAATTAGATGTGCAGCCTTACTAGCATTAGTTTAAAACAGGTGTGTTACCTACCAATGAAAGCATTTGGTATAGTTATTTTGAGCCACATTCTATCTCGAATCTCAAGTCCAGAGTCAGGTCGAGCCATGGCCCGAACTATGGTGGGCATATCTGTATTCACAGTCAGCTGAATTTCTTCAAATGGTCCTGTAATATGCACAGAATGTAATAAACCAGAGATAAGTAAGACAAAGATTCAAAATACAATCAGCCCAGTGACAAAATAAATCATTCCTACCATGAATTATCTTAATGACATTGTGTCAAATGGAAAAATGACTTGAATGTAAACAGCTGTCACATAATTATCTTCAGAATTTACATTTCTGCATCTCCTGCATTTGACCTTAGACATGTGACTCCTTTACTCTACCCTTCCATTTTTATCACTGTTATACTTCTTCACTGCACTGACATCTGTTTTTAATTCGTATGTCACAAAAAAAAAATAAGCACTTTCCCATATTACATAAAACACTGACTGCAGAAATCATGAAATCATAAATGCATTACCAGACTGAAATATAAAAAAGAATTAGATATTTTCTATCCTGCAAACACAATCTGCAATCAGACACATAAGACTTTGTACACTGTACAGACAATTACAAAGAGACACTGAATCATGATATCTGCAATCCCTTAACAACTGATCTTCCATTTTTATCCAATTTTTCTGATCACAATAATAGGTTTCATGAATTCGGTTTTAATCTGTGTGTACACAGAAAAAATTACTGGCTTCCACAGCAACCACACACATTTGAAGGCCACAGGACTATAATGGCAAATACAATCTGTTGTCTCCTTCTCAGAGTGCCACAAGCCCAGTGTCTTTTCATAAAACCTAGAATAGTCCCTTGGTATATGAGCAGCTGGTTTAGGAGTTTATGAGCTGCACAAATCAAATATTTTTCCCATAAACTGTGCACCAATTTCTTTCCTTGAGTAAGCATCTTACTCCCACAATCCAATCACTTTTCCCAGCAACTATTCTTGGCTGTTATCAGTTTCCAAATCTTATTGAACAGACAAACAGCAGGCATTTTTGTGGTCTGTGTAGAAGCAGAATCTTCAAAAGTCTCTTGCCATTTTCATAGCTTTATCATGAAATTCAAACTTCTCAGCACTGATTATTTTGCACTGGTCAAATCTTAGGGAATTTTTCTGTATCACATTTATAAGGATGGTACCTACTCTTTATGCCTTTCCCACACTTTTATAATGTAAATAGTGTTTATGAATAGGTTAATAGTTACAAATGTTATTTAAATATAGCTATGATCATAAACTTTATTTTAGTGTGTTCACAGAATTGTGAAAAGTGGTTATTAGCTTTGTCTTCTCTTGTCTATCTGTCTGTCTGTCCATCTGCATGAAAAAACTTGGCTCCTACTGAAAAGATTTTCATGAAATTTCATATTTGAGGATTTTTAAAAATCTGTCAAAAAGTCAAGTGTCATTAAAATCTGACAAGATTACCAGACAATTTATATGGCAACCTCTGAAAATTTACCAAAGTATATCAATAAATTCTTGTCAGAATGAGACATGTTTCAGATAAATTTGTAGAGAAAATCAAAACAATGACTTCATGTTCAATAAATCTTTTCCAAATATTGTGTCATTTATGAGGTAATGTGAAAACATATGGCAGTGCCAGACATGCCACAGATGACACTAAAACAACACAGAAAGATGCGATTTGCATGCCGGATAGATGAATACTAATTTCTTCATAACTGATAAATTCTATCTGATTTTATAAAATGTTTTATGACAACACAAAAACTGAGAAACTATGCAATGACTTATCTGTCATTACAATTTGTTTAGCCACACTGTACATCTAAAGGCCATGAGTGAATGAAAAAATTGCCAGAATGCAGCATTCATACATTATGTGTGAACAGGGTGCAAATTAGTTGGAATATAATTTCTTTTAAAGACTGCTGCATATAATTTACATAATTCTGTTGCCTGCTAATTGAAACTGTGAGTTAACAGAAATACTAAGTATAATTTATATAAGAATACAGATAAACTGTGGTTGGTATATGTCATTTCTTTCATCACCTCAAGGTTACTGGGAAATGAACACAAGATTACCGACTATCCACTGCAACAATGGTTACATGACCACACCACAATGTTATGTTATATGTACAATGACAGTCTTGTTCCATATTTAGTTCCTGTCCTGTGACATATTGGGGCATGCAGTGACAAAGTTGGTTGAGGCACTGTATTACAAGCCAGAAGGTCACGGGTTCGATCCCCGATGGTGTCACTGGAATTTTTGATGGACATAATCCTTCCTGCCTCACTGTGGCCCCGGGGGTCAACTCAGCCTCTAACAGAAATAAGTACCAGGAATATTTCCTGGGGTAAAGGCAGTCGGTGCACAGGGCTGACAACCTTCATGTGTCGATGGTTATGATATCTGGAAGCCTCACCCTCCTGGAACCCTTAGGGCCTGTCCAGGGATTTCTTTACCTTTATCTTAACATGTGACATATTAAAGTGAACTCTGAATATCTGGGGAGAAATTTTTTACCTCGGAACCAAGTGAAATTTACAATGCAGGAAGTAATGGGAAATTAGCTTTTGTTTAGACATTTTTACCTTACCAGCAGTTTTCAAGGAATGAATTCAACTCACAAACTGAGGGATTATTCTATTTATACTTTATGCCTTATGTACTTAAAATACTGCAGTGACATATGGTTTGTGTTTAGCCAAGGACAGGCAGCTTTGGCTTTAATGTGTAGTGTAATTATCTGATCCCCCTCCCCCAATTTCCTAGACATGTCTTCCAGAAATGCAAGGGTCTGCTGTCTAAAACTATAAATAATTGGTATTCTCATAAATATAAAACACTTTTACTTGAGTTTTTGTAAGTTTAATAACTGCACTCAGTCCTCTGGGAAAATATACCAAAACTGAAATGGAAATCGGGTGCCGACCATCTCACAGTTCCTCAAAGCATAGCTCATAATATTATAAAGCATTAATGCAATGGAAGACATAATCTTTTGTGAAATTATGTTGAAGAAATGTCTTACTTACGTTCTGTCTCAGGCACACTTGATGTTATGGAGGAGCTGGTAGAGGTAAGAGTTGTAACTGATGGAGGCCGAACAGGAAACGATTCTCCTGAAAGCCATTTTTCATGCATTTAACTGACACAGTAAAGTTTATGTACCAATGACATATTAAACAACAGCATAATAGTATCTCACCTCTAATAGCTGCCGTATGTGCTACCCAAGCTCCTGGGTCAATCGGCCTTACAGGTTCAGTTCGAGGAATTGTGAAGTAACCTTTAGGATTAGGATCCCAGCATTTTGCAACAACTAGTTTGATAGGCCTGAAAAATTAATTTCATTGTACAAGTTACCAAACATCCGAACCACAGGTTCATACAAACTCAAAACATGAGAAGCGAAAGTTGTTGCATATATGTCCCACACCTCTGTTTAGAAGGCTCATATAATGCTTTGAATAACAGGGCAATATGACTAACACCTACTTGCTGAGGAAGAATTACATCGCTTTTGCAGTTGAGCTCACAATTATGCAAAGTGCACTAATGTCTGCTGTCAAAAAGTGGTATTACAGCCACCAGTTATGAAAAAAGCATTATGAGCCTGTTTCCATGAAACTTGCATTACTGAGTTCAAGCTTTACCGTATTGCAATTCTTGCATTTATACTAGTTATGGCATTTTATGACGACAAAAATTGTCCATAAAAAGTTTGCCATTTTCATAATGCACTAAACAGTCTAAAGTCCAACATCACATGGCCAGACAATGCAGTTTGTCAACTCAGTGTGTTGGTTCAATGTCCACTTAAACTGGCTGAACAACTTATGAAGTCTAAGTCTTGAGGCCAGTGTTTCTCAACTCACTAAGCTATTCTGAGTGGGTCACGAAACAATAACATGCATGATGAATTTCAAACATGAACATTTTTATTTTACATTTGTCTGTCTTTCTGACTCCTGAGGGTGAAAGAAAAATCCAGTGACCTAACTTGGGTCATGGCTCAAAAAAGGATGTGGAACACAGCCCCAGGACTTCAGTAAAATTGTGGATTCTTGGTCTTACACCACCATGTAGTCTGGTAGACATTTCAGGAGAACCTACTATCTCCATCACCAGCATGTGGTGCAAATTATTTAAGTTGTCACCACCAATCTTATAATGATCATACCTTTCACTCTAACCACACCTCCTTCCCCACACCTCAAAAAGTCAAACATTTCCTCACAGGAAGATAATGTACTGGCATATAGCTCTGAAATTATCAAGAGGCTTTCTGTAATTATATGACTTACCCTGGTTTTTGGACAACTTCCCTCAAGACTCTAACTGCTTCATCATTGGACATATTCTCAAAATTAATGTCGTTCACCTGTAGTATCATATCACCTGGTTCAATGCGTCCATCAAGAGCTACTGCTCCCCTACAAAGAAAAAAAATATTTGTTTATATATATATATATATCAAGCAGGCGTTTAACAGGGCAAGTCTGAGGAAAGAATAAAGATATATAATGAAAAACAGTATGAAGTCATCATCTGGATGTATGTAATGTTAAATAAGAATTACACATTTCACCCAGTTCAGTTATACCACCCTGGTTTAACATTGCTTGTACTGCTCATTGCTGGATGGATACTGCACTGTTCTTAAAATCTGAGTAACAAACTCTATCCTGGAGTACAGTGTAATGTACTTGTACATCCAAAACTGAGCTCTTATTTAGCAAATATCCAATATTTAAAAACCAGGCACTACCAAACAAAATCACACACACACACACACACTAGTAAGGCAAATCTGTATCATACATCACATGAGCAGTGGTGATATGAATTCTGTATTATTCATAAACTAACATCCCATTGTGTTGGAGAATAAAGGCATATTAATAACTGTCAAAAACACATCTTTATAAAAATAATACGTTAACCAGCTACACGTTTCGACCCTCTAGGGGTATTCTTCAGGCTGATATTTGAAACATACTAGGAAGTAAACAGATCATGTGTGGAAGGGAGATCTTGCTTCTTACAGGTTTTTGTTACAAGTCTGCTCTTTATATATAATTTGATTTCCAGATTAAAACTGAAGATTAATCATCACTTCAGATTTGAAGCAGCAGCATGATACCAACATTTCGTAAATGTAGTTTGATTATTCTTATTTATCTCGATCTACTGATGAGGAAGATAAAATAATTTTTTTATCTAATACAAGAGGAGTACATTTAATGTCCAATCAAGAAGGATACCTGGATAGAGCTGAGAAATACCACATATACCAGAACAGTGAAAAAGGCCTACAGATTAATGACAGAAGTACCATCGCTAAAAACAGAATATTTGACGTAATAGTGAAGCACAATCCGCAACAGACTGTGTACCACCAACCACATGCTGTCGCTAAGCAATACCTTCAATACGCCATGAACTGTAATAGGAACAAGACATACGATTTACAGTGACAAGAAAAACCTTAAGGTCGATAAACCCAGTAGGTAAGTAGTGAATAATACATATTAATATAATCATATAACCACACAAGCAATCACAACATTTATATTATAGTACGTACAGGAAACCACATACCTACCAGCAAAATTATACTACCAACAACTGCTAATTTTTAAAAAACTGAAAATTTTAATAACTTCTTTCACTAATTTCATTTCATTTTAAATTCAATCTTGTAACTTTAATCTTCAATTTTAATCTTGAAATTAAATTACATGTAAAGACCAGACTTGTAACAAAAACCTGTAAGAAACAAGATCTCCTTCCCCACATGATCTGTATACTTCCTGATATGTTTCAAATATCAGCCTGAAGATGACCCGTAGAGGGTCAAAACATGTAGTTGGTTAACTTATTGCTTTTACAAAGCTGTGTTTTTGATGGTTATTAATCTGCCTTTACATAAACTATTATGAGGTGAGTTACAAAACATTTTCTACTTCACTGATCAACATCACACCACAAAACTGGGTGTAATGAAAACCAACTCGTTTGCACCCAAATGCATAGTGCACACATCTTGGCCTGTTCAAGCAATGCTGCACAACACATTCACAAGTGTATTTTCAATGGAAAGGTATAACAATGAAATTTGCTTAAAGTGAGGAAAACTGCAAACTTTTCTATCATAAATGGTCAGAAACAGGATTTTCAACTTATGCACCTCAATTTATGTCAGATATATATATATATCATCATCATCATCATCATGTTCCTGAAGGGTTAGGCGTGTTTCCTGTTCCTTGATCCTCAAGATGAAGTTGGTCCCTCCATCTCTTCCTCGGTTGTCCTATGTTCCTTCGTCTTTTGGTTTATATTGTAGTGCTTGTTTTGGTAGTCTGTTTGTGTCCATCCTCTGTACATGTTGTAGCCACTTTTTCTGGTACTGTTTTATTTCCTTTACTATGTT
>Ga0123353_10013461_pt1 | contig 11719 bp, 1 predicted proteins | sample TergutLab28metaG_3_FD_92763 | JGI IMG/M metagenome (GOLD analysis project Ga0123353, IMG submission 92763) | Labiotermes labralis P3 segment gut microbial communities from Petit-Saut dam, French Guiana - Lab288 P3 | ecosystem: Host-associated > Arthropoda: Insects > Digestive system > Gut ... | reverse complement strand
CGTCAATCTCGTAAACCGTGGTTTTCGTGAGTCGACCACGGGCATAGTCATTCGTCGTTTTACTGAACAACGTCCCCGGCATGCCGTTTTGGAATATATACGATGCCGTCACTCGGCCGGACTGGGTTGGAGGAAATCCTGTACCTTCGCGACGACGTTGGCGAAGTCGGCTGGGGCTTTTCCGGCGCGGTTTGTATTGAGGAAGCCTTTCCATTGGGCCACTTTTGTTGGGTTGGTTTTGAAGCGATTCGTGAAATAGGCGGGGGCGGCTTCTACGGTCGTTTGCCGCTGCGCGAATGTGGCTTGGATTGCGTTGGCCAGTGTTGTCTCGTCGAAGGCGAAACTTTGAGCAGTATCCACACGTCGAAGAATTCCTTCATGCGGCTGTGCGTTTGGCCGCGGCCACGGGGTAGTGGGCGGCTGCGAAGCACGATATTTTTTCCGCCGCGAATTTTCGTGAAATTTTGCGGAGTTGTGGTGTAAAAACTATGTTCGATTTTGGTCGAAACCATGTTCGCCGCTGGCCGCGAAAAGTGTCGACCTCGGGGACCGGATTTTTGGTCACCGTGCCAGTCTCGGTGCCAGAAGGTCTTCCGATGGGTGCAGACGGTGGCGCGGTGTGGCGACGGTGGCGGAGAGTTTGCACAAAGGATGTCGAGTTTGTCCGAAACGTAACTCGCGGTGTTCCCGCGAGATACGGTAGCGTTGTCAGACGGTGGCGCAAAAAAAGTGCCGTTTGGTAGCTCCTTCAGAAGGAGTCATACCAAACGGCGTAAAAGCGGGCGATGAGACTTGAACTCACGACATTCACGTTGGAAACGGATTTGAGAAAGTCTGTAGCTATATAAGTGGCAAAGAGTTGCAATTTTAGTGCATCTTCCAGTGTCGATCTCGGTGCCCGGATAACCGGCACGCACCGGCAGAGGGTGTCAGACGGTGGAAAACGATGGCGAAGGGACGGGCGTAACCCGTTTGGCGGTGGACCTCCATATTGGTGTCCCGTTCATGTCAGTGTGTCATAAGCCCTCCCGTCTGTCCGATGGTTTACGCCTATCGCGAGATGGACGATTTTGTCGAATTCTCCGGGAAACGTTTGTGTCGCACGGCCATTCGCGATATGCTCTCGGTGCTTGAAAAATTGCGCTTGGCTTGCCCAAATGTTCATCGAGAGAAAACTGCGAGAATTCTCACGAACAAGGCGATGTGCCGGATACGCTTCCAATAGGGAGCCGTCAGTGAATCCTTGTTCTGGGCTCTCGCAGGCCTTCTCTTGGATAGAGTAGCTGGCGGCTCCCATTTTTCATATCCGTGGTAGCCGTCGGTGGCTTTGCAAGAACGATAACAACGAAGAGAACGCGGCAACAGCGCGGTTCACGATGATGTTGCGTCGAGATTCACGAAAATTTCATAGTTTTTTACGTCCACGAAACCAAGAAACGTAAGAATGCGGCGTGGTTTTGGACGACTCGCAACGAGAGTAGTGCTTGCCTCTGCGGGCAAGCTGCTGACGCGCTATTAACAGAGTTATCTGGTTCCCGAATAGCACGTATTCTGAAGTAAACAGGAAAGAAGATTTCCCATGAACCCATGCTCCCATGCCTACCGTCGTCTGTGCCATCTGTACCACACGGTGTTGCAGCGGATGCGGTGGCGGGAGCGGCTGGCGGAGATTGGGCGTGGATGTGGGCATACGCAGGTCGGCGCATCGGTGGCGGAAATGTTGCCGGTGAGCGAGGCGTTGGAGCCTCGTTTGCTTTTGGCGGCGGTATCGTGGGATGGTGGCGGCAACGGCACGAGTTGGACCGATCCGTTGAATTGGTCGAATAACCAGATTCCCACGTCGGCGGATGATGTTACGATTTCCGGCGCGGCAGGGATCATCAGTTTGACGACGGGAGCGCAGGTTGTTCGCACGATTACGATCGACAGTGCGCTGAATATCGCCGGTGGATCGCTTCAGGCCACGTCGGGCGCGGTCGTTTCGGCCCCCGTAACCGTGGGTACAACATTCACTGTTGTCGGTGGGCTGACAATCAGTAGTACGATTACCGTTGGAAGTTCTGGCACATTAACTCTCAGTGGCACGCAGACGGTCAGCGGCACGGGCGAGATGGTATTGTCAGCGTCCGGCAGCAGGTTCAGAATACAAGGCGCCAGCAGCAGCGTCCCGGCCGTTGTGACGTTAGGATCTGGCGTCACGCTCAGCGGCCTGGGAGGCATTACTCAGGCGTATGCAAATGATGCATTAATCAATGCGGGCACCATATCGGCCACGGGCACTCTCAGCGTGGCTCCGTTGTTTACGAATCAGGGAACGGTTCAGGTGTCGGGCGGCACGTTTACGATCAACTCCAGTACGTGGAGCAACAGTGGTACGATCAGTGGTTCAGCCGGCACGATAACTCTTAATAATATATGGACGAACACGGGGACGCTGCGCACGACCGGCAGTACGTTGAATCTGCGAGGAACATGGAATAATACCGGTGGCACGCTGGATGTGATCGGCGGCACATTAGACATGGGCGGCAACATGACGACGGCCGGATTGGGGACGATGGTTCGTTCCGGTGGAACAGTCAAGCTCACAGGAACGTTGAATAACACAGCGTCTACCTTGGCGTTGAGTTCCACAACGGGTGCGTGGCAGATGGGGGCCGGCGCAACGATTCTCGGAGGTACGATTACCGGTACGAGCGGAACCTGGTTGGAGATTGTGGGATCCTCAACAACTCCGAGCATATTGGACGGAGTCACGTTGAATGTGGACGTGGCGATTCCGGGTGGCAACGATTATCTTACGGTCCTGAACGGTATGACGTTGAACGGCAGCCTCATACTGGGTTCATCGGCCAGCCTCGGTGCCGTGGTGGTATTCCAAGGGACCCAGACACTATCGGGCACCGGCCAGATTATCATGAGCACCGCCAGCTCCAGAGTCACGGTCAAGGGCACAGGTACTGTATCGGCGACCTTAACGATTGGATCGGGGATCACTATTTATGGGATCGGGACGATCTCGGGGCAATATGTTACGGATACGGTCGTGAATCAGGGCGTGATTCGAACGGCCAGCAGTGGCACGGGGACATTAACGGTCAGTGCTTCGCTGAACAATCACGCTACAATCCAGGCCCTTGCGGGCACATTGACATTGAATTCCACATGGATGAACGCGGGCGTGATCAGCGTGTTCGGTGGCACGGCGAACCTGCAAGGCACATGGAGTAACAGTAGCGCATTGACTGTCAGCGGCGGGACGTTGAATCTGGCGGGAACATGGAGCAATAACGGGACGCTGACCGTCAGCGATGGCACGCTTGGTATAGGTGGAAACACAACAACGGCCGGTCTTGGGACGATCCATCGCACTGGCGGAACGGTTAGACTTACGGGAACCTTGGATAATACGAATTCCACCCTGGTATTAAATTCCACCACAGGTGTGTGGCAATTGGCGACCGGTTCGACCATTATTGGAGGGACGATCACCGGCACGGGCGGCCCATGGCTGGAGGTGATCTCTGGCGCGACGTCAACACTGGACGGTGTCACGCTCAATACGGATATAACGGTTCTCGGTACCGGATTTACTATCGCGAATGGAATAACGCTTCTGGGCAATATCACGCTGTCCTCAGCCACGGCTCAACTGACGTTTGCGGGCACACAAACGTTGTTGGGCAGCGGGCAGATTGTGATGAGCGGCTCGTCATCCAAGATCGTGATCAAAGGCAGCAGCACTGTGCCGGCGACCTTGACAGTTGGATCGGGGATAACTATTTCAGGGACGGGGACTATTGCGGGACAGTACGCAAACGATAAAGTCGTGAATCAAGGCTTGATTCAGACGGCCAGTTCCGGCAGTGGTACACTAACCATCAGCGCCTTACTGGATAATCAATCCACAATCCAAACGATTACCGGTACGTTAACGCTGAACTCCACATGGACGAGCGTGGGCATGATCGGCATTTCCGGCGGTACATTAAATTTACGAGGGACATGGAGCAGCGCCGGCGGCACGCTGAGTGTCAGCGGCGGCACGTTGGACATGGGTGGCAACATGACGACGGCCGGGCTGGGAACGATGGTTCGCACCGGCGGAACGGTCAAGATTACGGGAACGTTGGATAACACGGGATCGACGCTGACCTTGGGGCCCACGACGGGCTTGTGGCGGCTGGAAGGCGGAAAGATACAAGGCGGAACGATCTATAGTTCCTCGGGGACTTGGCTGGAAGTGGCTGTCTCTACATCCACGCTGGATGCTGTCACGCTCAATGCGGATACAACGGTTCTCGGTGGGTATGGCCTTAATATCGCCAACGGCATGACACTGTTGAGCACGATCACGCTGACGACCGCCAATTCCACGCTGGCGTTCACAGGCACACAGACCGTGTCGGGCAGCGGCCAGATCGTCTTGGACCATGACCAGGCCAAGCTCGAAGTCAAAGGCGGCACCTCCTCGGTGCCGGTGACGTTGACGATTGGTTCGGGAGTCACGGTTCGCGGCCGTGGATATATCGTTGGCGCGGGGACGTACGATCGGCTCAATAATCAAGGTATAATCCTCACCGATTCCGGCACGTTGCGGATCAATCCGACGACGTGGATAAATGCCGGGATGCTCCATGCCGCCGGAGGCACGTTTCAGTTATATGGTGACTGGAACAATTCTGCCGGGACGATTGCCGTCAGTGGCGGCACGATTGAGCTGCGGGGTTCCAACATGACGACGGCCAAATTGGGAACGTTCAACCGTACCGGCGGGGCGGTCAAACTCTTTGGCACGTTGGATAATCAGGGGTCAACGCTGGTGCTGGATTCCACGACGGGCGTATGGGATTTGAATGCGGCCACGATTCTGGGTGGCATTATCCGCGGCTATACGGGAGGGGGACTGACCGCCAGTGGAACATGTACACTGAATACGGCAACACTTGAAGCCCCTCTTCAGGTAAACGACAAGGCAACGTTGCAAATCCTCAACGGCCTGACGCTGAATTCACAGATCACTGTTTTGGGAACTTCTGGCGTCGCCGGCGAAAGTGTTGTCGCTTTTGTCGGAAATCAGACGTTGACAGGGACCGGGAGCATCGTGTTGGCCAGCGGTACCGCCTACGTGCGGTCGCAAGGCCAAAACGTCTCCGCGCCGGCAACGCTGACCGTTGGGCCGGACGTCACGATCATCGGTCGTGGCAGAATCCTTGGATTATATGCCAATGATGCGGTGGTTAATTTCGGAACGATCATCGGCGAAGGAGGTACACTGTACTGTCTGGCTGTACTGACCAACCACGGCATGATCGAATCGCGGGACGGCATATCTATAGGGTCGGGGCAATGGAGCAACAGCGGAATACTGAAGGTTTCGGGCGGCAATTTGAATTTGCAGGGAGAAGGCACCAACAACAGCAACGGCCTGGTTTGGATCACGGGTGGCGCCATTTCGAGTTCGAGTACTATTGTTTCCTGGACCAATCGCGGCACCATCATCGTGGACGGCGGAACGCTGAATATCACGAGGACATGGGACGGCGTCGGCGGCCAAATTCATCAGAACGGCGGCACGATTTCGATCAACGGTACATACACGGCCGCACAGATTGGCGCGTTGAGCCGGACCGATGGCCGCCTGGTTATACAAGGCACGTACGACAATACCGGCACCATATTGGAGATGGGGCCGCAAGGCATGCTGGAAATTGCCGGCACCATTATCGGCGGCATCATCAAGGCCGACGGTAATATCACGGTGACAATCACGGAATCCAGCACGTTGAAAGGCGTCGAACTGTTGGGAGATGCCACCGTCACCGCCAGCAGAATACTGACAATCGAAGACGGCCTGCATCTGAACGGCACACTGCTCATCGGCGATACAGGCAACGCCACATTGAGATTTACAGGCGATCAGTCCGTGACCGGCGCGGGACATATCGTATTGCCCCCTGCGTTTAGCAGTTCCATTCGTCTCTATGCCGCCACCGGCTTGACTTCCATGTCACTCACCATCGGTGAAGGCATCACAATATCTGGGGCTGGCACCATATCGCATCAATCCATCCAGGGGACCCTGATCAACCAGGGAACCATTCTTGGCAACGGCAACAGCTCGTTGACGATCAGCGTCAATTCGTTCACGAATTCCGGTGAGGTTCGTGCAATCACCTCATCCTTTACGATCAATGCCAGCACATACGTGAACCAGGGGAAGGTGTCGATTTTCGGCAACGCACTGCTCTCGATACAGGGCACAACGTTACGAGCCTCTGCCACGGCCATTTCCGGCAGCGAGCTGAAAATCGAAAACCCATTACTCCGGCCCGAGGATGGCCGTATTGAGTACGCTATTTCGCAAGCGGGCGGCCCCTTCATTCCATTTACGGGCCAAAGCCGCGACGGACTGTCCATCATCAATGGGTTGGAACCGGACACCGCATATCAAATTCGGGTGACGCAATACGATGCGAACGGGAACGAACGAGTTGTGCTGGAACCCGTCGAAGTGACGACGCGGGACATGGCCCCGGAAAGCGGTTTCTACCAATTTGGCGAAATATACCTCGTTCGATCCAACGGAACAACGTTATCTGTGACCGGCGATGACATCGGAGTCAATATGTCGCCGATATACGCGGAATCATGGCAGGCGTTTCAGGCGTTGGCCCTCGATGTTCGGAATCTCGTGAGTTCATTGCTCGGTAGCATTTGGAACGGTTCTGTGGAGTTTGCAGTTTCCGATGGGCCTGTGGCGAAATTTTTGAACTTGTATCACGTGGAAAAAGATGGTTGGCATGTTGGGTATGTTTTGCGTTGGGAGAATACTTCAGGGTCGTCTAATTATATCTATTACCCGGACTGGCGCGTGGAATGGCGAGTCGCGACACTGATGGTGGAATTGGTCCCACACGGAACTCCCATGGATGATGCACGGGAATTGAGCATTGAGGAAGCCAGGAAACTCGGGCTTATTCCAGACATTAACTACACGGATGATCCCATCCGTTATCACGACGGCAGTATTTTGTATGAGTCCGTCGATCTGTGGTCTAACGGACTTGGCGATCCGTTTGGACAGATGCGGACATGGACGAATCAGACGAAGTATCAAACCAGTGATGTAAACGGCAACGGCGTGATCGTCATGGACAGGCCGAGTCTGAAACAGACGGTTTCGGGCGGTATCCTGGTGATTTTCAGCGCCAACGACGCCCGTGAATTCAGAAAGTCTGGAAATTCGTATGTGTCGATTGCGAATCCGTTGGAGACGTTGACACATGTCGGCAATGAGTTTATCTATACCGACAGCACCGGCCTTGAGATACGGTTCAATGATTTTACCGTCAGCCAGGCGATGCAGGGACAATTCAAGAGTCGACGGGCACCTGGCGGCGCGCTGACGCGCGTGGAGTCATACACGGCCTCGGGAGAAATTGGCGAAATCATGCGGCTGGATGTGTCCGGGGCGGAGGTGGAACAGTGGCTGTATACTTATCTGCCGCAGGGCGATGCGAATGCGGGTAAATTACACACGGTCGCGTTGTATCGTAAAGATGCGAGTGGACAATGGCAGGCCGTGCAACAGGTCGAGTACAGTTATTACGAAAACGGCGACGCTAACGGTATGCGGGGCGATCTGAAGACCGCGAGCACTCTGGATGCCAACGGTGCGGTCCTCGAAACCGAATACTATCGCTACTATACAACCGGCGAGGCTGGCGGCTACGCGCATGCGTTGAAGTACATCGTCAAATCGCGGGAATTCGCCCGGCTGGCTGCGGATGTCGTTGATCCGTTCGCCGTCAACGACACCGAATTGGCCGCCTACGCCAATCAGTATTTCCGATATGACGCGGAACGCCGGGTCGTCGAACACGTCATCGCGGGTTTTGGAACATCCTATGACGGAAACGAAGGCCGAGGCGTATTCCTCTATGAATATTCCCGCGCAGCCACCACCGCGATCGATCGAAATACTTGGCAGTATAAGACGGTCGAAACACTGCCGGATGGTAATCAAAACATCGTCTACAGTAACGGGTATGGCCAGGTCATGCTTCGCGTTTTTGTGGACACGAACAATCCGTCGCAGCCAGATTTCATTACGTGGTACAACTATAACGAGGACGGCCGGGTCGTGTGGCAGGCACAGGGTAGTGCCGTTACCGGATATGATGACGCCCTTCCGGATCTGGTTGGATATCAGAACGGCAATTATCTATATATTGCCGATCATGACGGTGTGATCTATATCACCACCTTCTATACCGTCACCACGGCCACCAGCGGCACGGCCGGCGGCGTGAAAGGATACGTCTCGTCCCAATTCATTCAGCATGGCGAATTAGGAACGCCGATCCTCCTGTCGCAAAGTGACTACTGGGCCCGCAGCAACGGCAGCGGCGTGACGATTTATCCGACCGCCCACGAGACCGTTTACGGCAATTCGGACGGCAGTGTCGCACAGGTTACCACGTATACGTACACATGGTTCTCCAACTCAGTACAGATGCAATCGGTGACGATCACGTCGCCGGTGATCACCACGGCGCAGAACGGCCCGAATCAAAGCCTTGTGATTTCCCAGTGGTTCAACTCGTACGGATTGACGACCTGGCTCAAGGACGCCGACGGATATTTGACATATTTGGAATATGATCTGGCCGGCGGTGGCGTGACGCGCGTGATCAGCGATGTGGATACCGCCAGAATAACCGATTTCACGGGCCTGCCGACGGGCTGGGCGACCATCAGCGGCGGTGGCTTGCATCGGATGGCCTCGTCGGAATTGGATATGCTGGGCCGAACGGTCAAGTTCACCGATGCCGGTGGGCATGTGACGTATTACACGTATAACGATGTTCTTCACGAAGTCCGAATCTATTCCTGGGATGTTGTGTCTGGAACACAACTGGGTGCCACAACGGTGCTGCGGTCGGACTGGGCGGGTGGCTATGACGAATTGTTAATGATGTTGGCACCGGCGAATCTGACCGCCGGCAGGCCTGATGGCAGCGAGAGCATCGCCGACCTGGTGTCGCTCGAACGCACATTCTACAACCTCGGACGACAGATCGTCGAATCGCGATGGTATTACGATCTGGCCAGCCTGACATACACCACCAGCGCGGCACTGGGATCGGCAGGCGTCCATTACGATACGGCGTTCTACGGTTATGATCACCGAGGCCGGTTGGCGCATGTGACAAATGGCGTCGGAACCATCACGAACATGCTTTACCACGGCCTCGGCCAGATGATTGCGCAGTATATCGGGACCGATGACAGCACGGTGAACGGTCAGCATTGGACTCCCGCCAACGCCGGCTCCGCCTCTAACATGAAGCAGACGGTAAGCTACACGTATGACGCGGACGGCAACCTGATTGCCACGACACAATACCCGGATGCGCAAGTCGGGAATCAGCGGGAATTGTTCTTCCTTTACGATTGGCGCGGCCGGCTGGTCACCGCCGTCCTTGGGGAGCCGAGTGCCTCGGATATCAACGTTTCGATGACAGTGTTCACGCTGGACAATCTGGGGCGAGTGCTCGCCACCACAACGTATGACGGCAACGGCATTTCCCTGGCCGATCTGGATGCCGATGGTGTGCCGGATGCGCTGACTTCGTCGCTCATCCGGGCGCAAACGTTGGCGGATTATGATGCAATTGGGCGGGTGTACCGCGTGACCCAACTCATCATCGATCAGGAAACCGGCCTTGTTCTTGGGCAAACCGCCAGCGATGCATGGCGCGACGGTCGTGGCAACGTCATCATGGAACGCGGCGCGGACGATCTTGTTGTCAAGCGACAATACAACGGTATCGGCCAGGTGATTACTGCCTGGACGACTGATGGTGCCGGCGGCATGGCGTATGCCGACGCTTCAAGCGTCAATAACGACCACGTGTGGGCACAGTACGAGTACGCCTACGATGCCGACGGCCTGGCGATCCAGACGACCTATCGGCTCCGTGCCAATGAAGCGGGGAGCCAACTCGGTGCGTTAGGAACGCCCAGCACTGGCGTGCCGGCGCGCGTTACCTATGAGGCGTTCTATTACGACGATCTGCATCGGCTTGTCGCCCACGTGGATGTCGGCACCAACGGCGGCAATGCCTTCCAGCGGCCCGCGAATGTGCCGCAGCGTTCTGACGACGTGCGGGTCTCCACCTGGACGTACAACGCGCTGGGCCTGGTGGACACGTTCACCGATCCGGGCGACGTCGTCCTGAAAAGGCTGTATGATGCACGAGGCCGCGTCACAACAGTGATCGACGCCTATACCGACGGTGCCGTCACCGGCAACAGCAACCGCACCACGACCTACATCTACGACGGCGCAGGGCGTGTTGTCCTGGAAACCCGTCTGCAATCCGCAGGCCTGCCCGATCAGCAGACCCGCTACGTGTATGGCGTCACCGGCGAGATCAACAGCAACGATCTGTTGGCCAGCATCGAATACCCCGATCCGGTCACCGGCCTGCCGTCGTCCTCCAATGCCTCCACCTTTACGTACAATCGCTTGGGCGAACTGGTCAGCGCAACCGATGCCGACGGCGTCGTGCAGGAAATTCAATACAACACGCAAGGGCGAGTAGCCTCCACCACACGCCGCAGTTCGGACGGCACGCTTTCCCGCACGGACACGTTCGGCTATGACACGCTGGGCAATCTTCAGGTCACCATTGACGCCCTCGGCAATGTGACGACGGTCATTCGCGATTCCCTTGGCCGTATTCTCCGCGTCATGGAACCCGATCCCGGCGACGGCTCCGCCGGCGGGCCCACGACCTCCTTCACCCACGACCCCGCCGGGCGCGTGTTGACCCAAACCGACGCCATGGGCCGCGTCACCGCCTTCGGCTACGACCCGCTGGGCCGCATGATCAGCCTGACCCAGCCGGCCTCCGACGCCAACGATCCGCCCAGCGTCACCACCTACCACTACAACGTCTTCGCCGACCGAAACACCGTCACCGACCCCCTCGGACACATCACCGCCAGCGTCTTCAACCGCTTCGGCCAGGTCAGCCAGATCATCGAACCCTCCCGCGACGGCCTCGCCGCGCCCGGCGTGACCCAATACCTCTACGACCGCGTCGGAAACGTCATCGCCGTCATCGACGCCGCAGGAAACCTCACCGCCTACGCCTACAACCCCTTCGGCCAGGTCATCTCCGAAACCTCGCCGGAACTGGGGGATTCCTTCGTGTCGGTAATTGCCGACAGAACCTATATTTACAATGGTTTAGGCAACGTGATAACTCGCATCGACCGTAACGGCCGGGAAATCCGCTACGAATACGACGCGATGAACCGTCGGACGGCGGAAATCTGGCTCGACGGAAACGGCGCGATAGTGCATACCTATATATATAGGTATGACACCGTGGGCCGCTTGCTGTCGGTTTCGGATGGAAACTCAGAAACCGTAATGACTTACGATGGATTAGGCCGCGTGGCGTCGATCATGACGGATGACTCGCTGTTTGCCTACACCTATGACGCGATAGGCCGTGTCGTAAGTGTCGTTGGCACAGTGGATAACGTTGCCTTGGTGAATACGGAGTACGCATATGATGCTCTCGGCCAGGTGACGGCGATTGTGGATCATGCGGGCGGGCGGCTGGTGGAATTTGCGTATGACGCCGTCGGAAGTTGCGTGACGTTAACGCGATACAGCGATATACTCGGCATACAGATG
>Ga0123353_10013460_pt1 | contig 11720 bp, 6 predicted proteins | sample TergutLab28metaG_3_FD_92763 | JGI IMG/M metagenome (GOLD analysis project Ga0123353, IMG submission 92763) | Labiotermes labralis P3 segment gut microbial communities from Petit-Saut dam, French Guiana - Lab288 P3 | ecosystem: Host-associated > Arthropoda: Insects > Digestive system > Gut ... | reverse complement strand
ATATTATATCATACAATTAATTTGGTGATGTGATATGTCTCAAAAGAAAAATGTGAATAGAGAGCGTCAAAAAGCAGTAATCAGCCAAATAAAAGCCAAAAACGGCTCAATCCGTATGTCGGAGGCTATCCGTTCGGGCATGAGCAGGCGTACGCTGTATTCCCTAAGAGATAAGGGTATAATTGAGCAAGTCTCTCGCGGTGTGTACAGGCTTTGCGAACTGCCGCTCTCTTCACATCCCGATATGCTCGCAGTAGCTCTGCGCGCTCCTCATTCGGTTATCTGTCTAACCTCCGCGCTGTCGTTTCACGAAATTACAACACAAATTCCAAACGCCGTAGACATCGCAACTCTCATCGGTACAACCATTCCGCAAATCTCCTATCCCCCCGTAAGGGTACACAGACTGCGCGAAGCTCCATTCAGTACAGGAATTGTAGAATACAAAATTGACAATGTAACAGTTAAAATTTATGATGCAGAAAAAACACTCTGCGACTGCTTCAAATTCCGTAGATACCTTGGGATGGAAGTAGTTCTTGAAGCGCTCAAACTTTACCGCGAACGCAAACCGCTAAAGGTCGACAGGCTTATGGAATACGCCCGCATCTGCCGCGTAGAACGTGTCATTCGGCCATATATTGAGGCGACACTATGACAGCTAAAAATGTAAAAGACCTTGCGGCTTCGATAAGACAAAAGCTGCTCAACAGATCAAAATCGGAAAATCAATCGTTCGAGGAGATTGTACGCAGATACGCAATGGAACGGTTTCTTTACAGGCTCGGACTTTCGCAGTACAAAGAACGGTTGATACTAAAAGGCGCGCTGATGTTTGCGGTTTGGAAAAACTCTATCTCCCGCACCACTCTTGATATTGATATGTTGGGACGCATAAGCAACAGCGTCACAGTTATTGAAAAGTGTATCTGTGATATTTGCACAATAAAATCCGAAGATGACGGCTTGATTTTCGACCCCTCAACCGTAAAAAGCGAGAGCATAACAAAAGACGCAGATTATGTCGGACGCAGGGTTCTATTTACGGGTAAGTTAAGTACAATGCGCATCTCCATGCAGATAGATATTGGATTTGGAGATATGGTATTTCCCGAACCTGACAGAATCATAATGCCGTTGTTGAATACGCTTTGCGAAGAAGCATATCACCGGCACTCGTAGCAAACTACCAACTTCATCTGCCCGATAAGAAGCTACTGCAAGATAAACTGCGTGAAATAACAGAAATTGCGGAAAATCAAGAAAACGAAAATGCCGCAGAAGATTAAGCCAAAAAACTCGCAGACCTCTGCGAGAAATACAAAGATTTGATTTCAAGAGCTAAAACTCGCAGATCTCTGCGAGTTTTCAAAACGTCTCTCAATTGTGTAGCCTTTTCATCCGGTCATCCGGGAGCGGTATTCCGCTTATTGCATTAGAAAAATACGGTAGTGTCATAAACGCGTTGGTGCGATTGCGGTTTCCATTGATTTTTATGAAGTTACAAAGATACATCAACTGATTTGGCCCACTTCCTTATAAAATACGTCTTGCGGTATGAAAAGGTAAGACAAAAAAACGCATGAAGAGCTGTTATTCTCTCCATGCGTGATTTTAATGGACGACAAGGACGTCAAGGACATAAATTGCCGTCGGTTATGATTGTTGGGCGAAGACTCTTAAAACTCCCCGCCGATCTCCACAAAATCGTCGTTTCCGTCATGCTCATCTACATGAATCATGTCGGATTCAAGGTCTTTTACTCTCAGCTTGCGGTACATTTTTGAACCTGTTCCCGCAGGGATGAGATTACCCATAATAAGGTTCTCTTTGAGACCGTTGAGGAAATCGGTCTTCCCTTCAACAGCAGCTTTTGAGAGAACTTTTGTTGTCTCCTGAAATGACGCGGCGCTCAAAAATGACTCCGTTGTGAGAGACGCTTTTGTGATACCGAGAAGCATCGGCTTAAAGGTCGCAGGCTCGCCGCCGTCGGCAATAACCCGCTCATTCTCTTCACGCAGTTTCTTTCTGTCAACATCGTCGCCCTCAAGAAAATCGGTATCTCCCGATTTGTCAACACGAACCTTGCGAAGCATCTGCGAAACGATAACCTCAACGTGCTTGTCGTTAATCGTAACACCCTGCAAGCGGTACACAGCCTGAATCTCGTCAAGCATATACTCCTGAACAGCGTTCTCTCCAAGAATGCGCAAAATATCGTGCGGGTCAATCGCGCCCTCACAAAGTCTGTCGCCCGCTTTTACTCTATCGCCCTCATGCACACGCATGTGCTTTCCAAGCGGTATGAGATATTCTCTTGTGTCATTATGCTCGTCCTTAACAATTACCTTGCGGTTACCGCGTTCAGTATCACCGAATGATACAAATCCGTCAATTTCAGAAACAACCGCTGGGTCTTTTGGACGTCTCGCTTCAAAGAGTTCCGCAACTCTCGGCAGACCGCCTGTAATGTCGCGGCTCTTCGCGCTCTCACGCGGAATTTTTGCAACGATATCACCGGCAACGATTGTGTCGCCCTCGCCAACCTGCAGGAAGCAGCCTGCGGGCATTGAGAGATTGGCAACACGCTTTTCATCATCGTAAACCTGAACCTGCGGCTGCAATTTTCTCTCTCTGTGTTCAATGATAACATGGTTAGTTACACCGGAACGCTCATCGTAATGCTCCTGCAATGTCTCACCCTCAACAATATTTGAGAACTTGACCAAACCGCCGTAAGGAGCGATAATAACATTGTTATAAGGGTCCCATGTAAAAATCTCCTGCCCCTTTGTAACTTTCTCTTCATCTTTAACTTTCATAAACGAACCGTAAGGCACGTTATACCTGTAACGCTCCCGCTCCGATTCGTCAAGAACAATCACTTCACCGATACGGTTCATAACAACTGTTCCCGACGGATGCTCAACAGTCTCAACATCCTTAAGCCTGACGATACCGTCAATTTTAGCGATCTCTTTAGACTGAGCGATAAGTCGTGAAGCTGTACCTCCGATGTGGAAAGTGCGCAGCGTAAGCTGAGTACCCGGTTCACCGATACTCTGCGCGGCCATGATACCAACCGCTTCGCCCATGTCAACCTGCTTGCCTGTCGCGAGGTTTCTGCCGTAGCAAAGCTGGCAAACGCCCTCTGCCGCGTCGCATGTGAGAATTGATCTGATTTGAACCGATGTAATACCCGCCGCTTCAATAGCTTTGGCGAGTTTGTCATCAAGAAGTGTATTTACAGGACAGATTAGCTCTTCTGTAACCGGGTGATAGAGATCCTCCTGAGTAACGCGTCCCAAAAGACGCGCGCTCAAAGACTCCATCACCTCGTCACCCTCTTTCAATGGTTCGATGGTGATACCTTTTGATGTTCCGCAATCTACTTCGTAAATCACAACATCCTGCACAACGTCAACAAGACGGCGTGTGAGGTATCCCGCGTCAGCGGTTTTTAACGCAGTATCGGCCAACCCCTTACGCGCACCGTGAGTCGAGATAAAGTATTCAAGAACAGTAAGCCCGTCCTTAAAGTTTGATATGATAGGATTCTCAATAATTTCACCGACAGCGCCGGTGATCTTCTTCTGAGGTTTCTGCATGAGACCGCGCATACCCGCAAGCTGTTTGATCTGGTCTTTGCTTCCTCTTGCCTGAGAGTCCATCATAATATAAACGGGGTTAAATCCGTTCTTATCACTCGCAAGACGCTCGTGCATCTTGTCGGCGATGGCGCTTGTTGTATGTGTCCACAAGTCAATTAACTTATTATAGCGTTCGCCCTCGGTTATAATACCGCGGTCGTACTGTTTTCTGATACGGAGCACCTCTTCGTTTGACTTATCAATAATACCTTTTTTCTCATCGGGAATTACAAGGTCATCCGCGCCGAATGTAATACCCGCCTTTGTGGCGTACTCATATCCGAGAAATTTGATATTGTCAAGGAACTTACAGGTTGTCTTTGTACCGGTTGCGGTATAAACATCCTCAACAAGTTTTTGAACTCGTTTTTTATTGAGCAGATCATTAACAAACGGAATCTCTTTGGGAACAACGGAGTTAAATATTACACGGCCCGCCGTAGTTTCAATATTCTGTCCGTTTATACGCACCTTTATTTTAGCGTGCAAATCAATCTGCTTATCGGCAAACGCGTGCATCACCTCGTCTGAGTTTGAGAAAGCGCGCCCCTGACCCTGACGGTCAAGCGACATTTTTGTCAAATAGTAGATACCAAGCACGATGTCCTGTGTAGGAGTCATAACCGGATGACCCGAAGCGGGGCTCAAAAGGTTATTGGCGCTTAACATCAGGAAACGGCATTCCAACTGTGATTCAAATGATAAAGGTACGTGAACCGCCATCTGGTCACCGTCAAAGTCGGCGTTAAACGCGCTGCAGACCAAAGGATGCAGTCTTATCGCCTTACCCTCAACAAGCACCGGGAAAAACGCCTGAATACCAAGTCTGTGCAGAGTGGGCGCGCGGTTAAGGAGTACGGGATGATCTTTTATCACCTCTTCAAGTATATCCCAAACCTCTGTACGCTCTTTTTCAACAAATTTTTTCGCGCTCTTTACAGTCTGTACAAGACCTTTTTCTTCAAGTTTTTGGATGACAAACGGCTTAAAGAGTTCAAGCGCCATCATCTTGGGAAGACCGCACTGATGAATTTTAAGCTCAGGGCCTACAACGATAACGCTGCGGCCTGAGTAGTCAACACGTTTTCCAAGCAAGTTCTGACGGAAACGCCCCTGTTTACCTTTAAGGAGATCACTCAATGATTTCAGAGGACGCTTGCCTTCACCTTTTACAGAGAATGTACGGCGGCCGTTGTCAAACAGCGTATCAACAGCTTCCTGCAGCATTCTCATCTCATTGCGCAAGATAACATCAGGCGCTTTAATTTCGATGAGTTTCTTCAAACGGTTATTACGGTTGATCACGCGCCTGTAAAGATCATTGAGATCTGAAGTCGCAAACCGTCCGCCCTCAAGCGGAACCAATGGACGAAGATCGGGCGGCAGCACGGGAAGAGTGCGCAGCACCATGTTCTCGGGATTATTCTTTGAACGGTTGAACGCCTCCGCAATCCGCAGACGCTTCAAATGCTCCAAACGGCGCTGTTCCGAAGATTCTATTTTTACCTTTGAACGCAGATCAATAACAAGCTCTTCGATGTCAAGTGAAGCGAGCAGTTCTAAAACCGCCTTGCCGCCCATCTTGGCATCAAACTGTTTATCCTGCTCAAGGAGCTCGAAATACTCATCCTCAGTGAGAAGCATTCCCCGGCGTAAATTAGTGTTACCCGGATCAATCACCACATAAGATTCATAATAAACGATTCTCTCAAGAACTGTATTGGGCATCCCCAGCAAATAACTTATGTGGGACGGCACACTCTTCAAAAACCAAATGTGTACGATAGGAACCGCGAGTTCGATATGACCCATGCGCTCGCGGCGAACCTTGGAGTGGGTAACCTCAACACCGCAGCGGTCGCATACAACGCCTCTATACCTGATTCTCTTATACTTACCGCAGTTACACTCCCAGTTACGGACAGGGCCAAAAATTTTTTCACAAAAAAGACCGTCGCGCTCCGGCTTAAAGGAACGGTAGTTTATTGTCTCCGGCTTTGTCACCTCGCCAAACGACCAGTTTCTTATCGTCTCCTGTGAGGCCAACTTAATAGATACCCCGGTGATCTCCTGCGCTTTCCTGTCTAACTGGCTAAAAGCTTCTGCCATTTTAAAACCCCTTCTTATTGGAGTATTTTAACTGTGATCATCAAGACGCCGGATTTATTATCCTCAAGAACGTCTTCGGTAGGTATAAAAACCTACACTCACCACTACATTTAACTATGAAAGAACTACAAAGACACAAAGGACATCAAATTTGATATCCCTCGTGTTGATATAGTCATTATTTTGCTTCGCTGTCATCCTCTAAAACCAAATCAAGATCAAGCGCGAGAGCTTTGATTTCTCTCACAAGAACCTTGAATGATTCAGGGATTCCGGCGGCGGGGGCGTTTTCGCCCTTGACAATCGACTCGTATATCTTGGAACGTCCGCTTAAGTCGTCGCTCTTTACAGTAAGTATCTGCTGTAAAGTGTACGCCGCGCCGTACGCTTCAAGCGCCCACACTTCCATCTCACCAAAACGCTGACCGCCAAACTGCGATTTACCGCCGAGAGGCTGCTGTGTAACCAGCGAATACGGCCCAATGGAACGGGCGTGAATCTTGTCATCCACAAGGTGACAAAGTTTTAACATGTAAATAGGGCCTACCGTAATCTCATGATCAAACGGTTCGCCGGTTCTTCCATCGCGCAGCTGCACTTTGCCGCTTTCGGGGAGTTTGGCTTTTTTGAGCATGGTGACTACATCCTCGTAGCTCGCGCCGTCAAACACAGGGGTCGCTATTTTAAGACCCAGCTGCTTCGCCGCCCACCCCATGTGTGTTTCAAGAATCTGACCCACGTTCATTCGGGAAGGAACGCCAAGAGGGTTGAGGATGATGTCAACAGGCGTACCGTCCGGCAGATACGGGAGCTCCTCCACAGGGAGAATTTTTGATATAACACCCTTGTTTCCGTGACGGCCTGCCATCTTGTCGCCGACCGAGAGCTTGCGCTTCTTAGCTACGTAAATTTTTACAAGCTGTAAAACGCCGGGCTTGAGTTCGTCGCCTCTCACAACTTTATCAATCTCTTTATCGAGCTTGTCTTCCTTTTTAGCAATCAGATCATTGGCGCGGTAGAGAACCTCTTCGGCTTTTCTGCTCTTCTTGTCATCTTTACAGAGACCGTCCTTAAAAGAGATAGCGGTAAAGTCGAGCTTTGTGAGCATCGCTTTTGTCCACTTTTTACCCGCGGGGATAATGACCTCGCCCGTATGGAAATTGGTGATCTCATTAGTCTGCGTATCAGCCAAAAATTCGTTAAGACGCGTTAACCGCACCTTTTCGATCTCGGCTACCTCCTGTGTTATCTCCTCTTTAAGCTCATCAATACGCTTCTTGTCTTTTTTCTTTGAACGCTTGTCACGCTCTTTTCTGAAATAAACGCGCGTATCAATAACAACGCCTTTTAATCCCGGCGGAGCCTTCAGTGATGAATCACGCACATCACCCGCTTTTTCACCGAAGATCGCTCTCAAGAGCCGCTCTTCCGGCGAAAGCTCTGTCTCACCTTTTGGAGTTACTTTACCGACGAGAATATCACCGGCTTCAACTTCTGTACCGATTCTGATAACGCCGTTTTCATCAAGATTGCGCAATGCTTCCTCGCTGACATTGGGGATTTCCCTTGTCAACTCTTCGGGCCCGCGCTTTGTGTCTCTCACCTCTGTTTCAAAAACTTCGATATGTACAGATGTGTAGACGTCCTCAGCAACAAGTTTTTCAGAGATGATGATCGCGTCTTCAAAGTTGTAACCGCGCCACGGCATAAAAGCTACCATCACGTTTCTGCCAAGCGCAAGTTCTCCCTCGCTTGTTGCGTGGCCATCGGCCAGGACTGTTCCCGCTTCAACTTTCTGACCCGCTTTTACGCAAACCTTTTGGTTTATAGTAGTATCCTGATTTGAACGCTCAAACTTTACAAGTTCGTATGTGTCAAATTCAGTGAGTCCCAAAATATCGTTTACATCTTTATCAGTTTTGCGCACTACGATTTTTGTAGCGTCAACTTTTTCAATGATACCGGCGTTTTTCGCGATGATCATACAGCCGCTGTCTACCGCCGCGCGTCCCTCAAGACCCGTGCCCACAAAAGGAGCTTCGGTTCTAAGGAGCGGCACCGCTTGACGCTGCATGTTTGAACCCATAAGCGCGCGGTTCGCGTCGTCGTGTTCCAAGAATGGAATAAGACCCGCCGCGATACTTACAAGCTGCATCGGTGAAACGTCCATATAGGTAACTTCGTGCGGTGGAACAACAGGGAAGTCGCCGCGGTATCTCGCGAAAAGCAGCTCCTCCGTTATCTTGCCGCTTTTGTCAGTAGGCGTGTTCGCCTGAGCGATAATATAATTATCCTCCTGATCAGCAGTAAGGTACTCTATCTTACCGGTAGCTACACCATTTTCAATCTTCTGATAAGGAGTCTCAATAAACCCGAATTCATTGACACGCGCGAATGTACTCAGTGAAGCGATAAGACCGATGTTCGGTCCTTCCGGCGTTTCAATCGGGCAGAGGCGTCCGTAGTGAGTGTGGTGAACGTCGCGCACTTCAAACCCTGCGCGCTCACGTGTAAGACCGCCGGGCCCAAGGGCGCTCACGCGGCGTTTGTGAGTAAGCTCAGACAACGGGTTTGTCTGGTCAAGAAACTGCGAGAGCTGGCTTGATCCAAAAAACGCCTGCACAACCGTTGACACAGTACGGGCGTTAATGAGATCCTGCGGTGTGATGTTCTCAGTATCACGCAGACTCAAACGCTCTTTTATAGTACGCACCATTCTTGTGAGGCCAACCGTAAACTGCGCGGCAAGAAGCTCGCCCACAGAACGCACGCGGCGGTTGCCGAGATGGTCAATATCATCAATAAATCCAACGCCCGCGCTTAACCCAACCATGTATTTAAATGTTGCGACAAAATCATCCCGTGTAAGCGTAGTAATGCCGTCAGGCGGAATAACGTTAAGACGTGTATTTATTCTGTACCGCCCCACATTACCCAAATCATAGCGCTTGTCATCAAAGAAAGAGCGCTGAACCAAGTTACGCGCGGTCTCCACGTTCGGCGGATCGCCGGGGCGCATGGTTGCATAGATATGAAAAAGAGCTTCTTCCTCTGATTTTGTGGGATCAGCGGTGAGTGTGTTCCTTATAATCATATTTTCGACATTGGGCATATCCTTCAAAATTTCAAGATTGCCGATGCCGTTATCCATTAACTTTTTGAACTTATCCTCAGTGACAGCTTCGTTAGCGTCAATAACGATCTCGCCGGTCTCTTCGTTAAAAACAGACTTGGCGCATACAGACCCAAGAATCGTCTCTTTACTGTCCGCGCTGACTTTCACCCGCGTCGTATCGTAGAAAAGTGAAAGTATCTCCTGGTCAGTAGAAAAACCAAGAGCGCGCAGAAGCACAGTCGCGGGCATCTTCTTGCGTCTGTCAATATTCACAGTGAGAATATCATCTACGTCAAGCAAAATTTCAACCCAAGACCCGCGTTGCGGAATAATGCGCGACGTCAAAAGTTTTTTACCGTTAGGATGAACAACTTCGTCAAACGTAATACCGGGTGATCTGTGGAGCTGGCTGACGATAACGCGCTCCGCTCCGTTAATTACAAATGTTCCTCTTTCAGTCATAAGAGGAATTTCGCCGATGTAAACTTCGTTAGAAATTTTCTCGACAAACTTCTTCGTCTCTCCGTCCTGTTCGTAAACGAGAAGAGACATATCGACTTTGAGAGGAGCGGCGAAAGTCATTCCGCGCTCTTTACACTCCCGCAAAGTATACTTTGGAATACCAAGCTTATAGCCGTCGTACTCAAGCGAGTAATAACCCTTAACGTCATTTACCGGAAAGAGGCTTAAAAAAGCGCCGTGAAGTCCCTGCTTTGTGCGCAGGCGCGGCGGTGTTTCGGGCTGGAGAAACGATTCATACGACTTGGTCTGAATCTCCAGAAGATTCGGCAGCTTCACACCCTTTTTAATTTGGGAGTAGCTCTTTCTATCTGTCATCGCACATCCCCTCAGTTTTTTTTCATAGATCAACGGGCATCATGATATAATCAATTCAAGATATATTCATATAATACCGCGAATATAACGGGCGGCCCGAGGGGCCGCCCCAACGAATACAAACACCACAAGGGCAGGGGTACACCCTGCCCCTACGTGGGGTTTGCTTTTAAACCTTGCGCGTCACAGATTACTTAATATCGACAGTTCCGCCAACTTCGGCAATTTTCTTCTTGATTGACTCAGCTTCATCCTTTGAGCAAGCCTCTTTAATCGGCTTTGGTGCGCCTTCAACCAAGTCCTTAGCCTCTTTGAGACCAAGACCTGTGATCTCGCGGACAACCTTAATTACCTGAATCTTCTTCTCGCCGCCGTTTGTAAGGATAGCGTCAAACTCAGTCTTCTCTTCAGCAGCCTCTGCAGCAGCACCGCCGCCCGCAGCAGGTGCGGCAGCCATTGCCATAGGAGCCGCAGCCTTAACATCAAACTTCTCTTCGATAGCCTTAATGAGGTCGGAGAGCTCAAGAACAGTCATGTTCCCAATTGCATCTACGAATTCGTCTTTTGTAAGTGTAGCCACAGTATACCTCCAGTATGTGTGAAATTATTTTAGTTATTTTTACAATTTTAATTTTTCTTACAGGCAAATAATTATTCGCCCCAATCCCCGTACGGGCGCGATTAATCGCGCCCCTGCGCTACGCGCTCTTCTTCTCCTTGACTGCATCAAGCGTGCGTACAAACTTTGTAAGCACACCGTTTAGTACCCCGGCCATACCGCCCACAGGCGCCTTGAGCACTCCCAGAAGCTGAGCAAGGAGCACTTCCCTGCTCGGGAGATCCGCAAGACGAGTCGCCTGATCACCAACAAAAAGCGAGCCGTCTACATAAGCGGCCTTTACTTCCAACAGATCTTTATACTCCTTGCGGAAGTCACGCAAAATCTTCGCCGGAACCGCTCCGTCCTTAGGCGCTACAGCAACCGCTGTGGGCCCCTTGAAGTAGTTGTCTAATGACGTAATTCCAACTTTTTTGCACGCCTCTTTAGCAAGCGTATTCTTTACAACAATAAAACGTATGCCGTTCTTGCGAAGTTCGTTGCGCAGCTTCGTTACAGCTTCCACAGTGATTTTGTGGTTATTTGTAACATAAATGCCCTTAGCGCCGCCGAATTCCTTCTCAAGCTCTTCAATTACTGACGTTCTCTCGGTACGTGTTAACATTTTATATAATCCTCTGTCTAAAAATCAGTCATCATCCGCTTAAACAAAAGACGGCGTTACTTCATATCGTTAATATTAACTTTTAAACCCTGTCCCATAGTGCTTGACAAAGTGATCTTCTTCAAATACAAACCTTTCGCTGTAGCAGGCTTAGCCTTTACAACCGCCTCAACAAGCGCCTTGGCGTTTTCAAGGAGTTTCTGACTGTCAAAAGAGAGCTTGCCCAGCGGAGCGTGAATTATTGCTCCCTTGTCAACACGAAACTCAGCCTTACCCTTTTTAAGTTCTCTCACAGCCTTGCCTACATCAGGGGTAACTGTTCCTGTTTTAGGGTTAGGCATAAGACCTCTTGTACCCAAAACCTTACCAAGCTTACCTACAACTTTCATCATATCGGGAGCAGCCACAACAGCGTCAAAGTCAAGCCATCCGTCTTTAATTTTCTCAGCGATATCATCGCCGCCTGTAAAGTCCGCTCCCGCCTCCTTAGCCTCAGTCTCTTTGTCGCCCTGAGCAAACACAAGCACCCGCACAGTCTTTCCAAGACCATGAGGAAGCACGGCGGCGCCGCGCACAGCCTGATCACTTTTTCTTGGGTCAACGCCAAGTTTGATCGCGATCTCTACGGTCTCGTCAAACTTTACGTAAGAATTTGCCTTGAGGAAATCAAGCGCTTCAATCGCGCCGTACTCTTTTAACTTGTCTACCTTTTCGTAGGTAGAATTGTACTTCTTGCCATGCTTCATTGTAACAGTCTCTCGCTTTCGCGGTTTTGGGTCTGCGATT
>Ga0123353_10013459_pt1 | contig 11720 bp, 8 predicted proteins | sample TergutLab28metaG_3_FD_92763 | JGI IMG/M metagenome (GOLD analysis project Ga0123353, IMG submission 92763) | Labiotermes labralis P3 segment gut microbial communities from Petit-Saut dam, French Guiana - Lab288 P3 | ecosystem: Host-associated > Arthropoda: Insects > Digestive system > Gut ... | reverse complement strand
GTTACGCCAAAATGCAGGAATGGCGTGATTTATGCCACAAAAAAGCGTTCTATGCTTGTTTTATAGGCACAAAACAGTTTTGCGGGGCAACGCAGGTGGAGCAAAGGGCATACCCCGCTTGCATTATTTTGCCGCCAACGGCGGCGCACAGGGTAGCCGGGGGTGAGCGGTACTCCGCGAACCCCCGGAAACGTAACGCAATAGCAACCTGCACCCCAACGGGGTGCCACAACCTCGCTCCTGTGCGCCACCATTGGCGGCGGTATTATTGTATGGGCAACGTTCTCCGGGGGTTCCGCTCCGCTACACCCCCGGCTACCTTGTGTGCCGCCGTTGGCGGAAAAATGGCGACTGGTGCGCCAGAGCCGACTACATTGCCGCACTTGGACAACGGACACGTTTCTGGCGCATCAGTCGGCTATCGCCGACGTTGCCGCCCGGCGGTCGGCAACCTACCTATTTTGAAACTTGCAATCGCCCCGAACGGCTACATTTTTCAATCTAGGCAATCTATTTTCAATCCAGGCAATCTGCGCAATATAAACCGTTCGCTTTGTAACGATTGTAGAGATTCTATCAGATCTGCCGACAATGAGGGATAATCAGGATTGCCCATCGACAGATTCCATGTACCTTTTCGACTCCCTCCACATGGCGTACAAAGCCCTCAATATTAGCCAACTGGGGATTCAAGTTGCCGGACAAAATCTGAACAACGCGGACGTACCGGGATACACTCGGGCAACGTTGCAACTGGCGACTGATACGAGCCGACAACTGGGAAACGGCACCGTCGTCGGAACCGGGGCACAGGTCGCGGGACTCGTGCAAGTCATCGATCAGTTTCTCGAAGAACGACTCCGCCTTGCCACGGGCGATGCAATGTCATCGGGAACCCAGCAAAAATACTACACGCAACTCGAAAATCTGCTGAACGCAACGACCAGCAGCGATTTGAGTACATCGATCCTCAATTTTTTTAATGCCATCGACAATGTCCTGAACCATCCCGAGGACGTAACTTACCGCCGGATGGCAGTCGAGCAGGGAATCAAATTGGTCAATGATATTAACAGTCTTGCGGGGGATGTCATGGAGATGCAACTTGACATCAACAGGCAAATTGAACATTCCGCCGATGAAATTAACCGGCTCCTCAAGGAAATCGAAGACCTCAACACGCAAATCACGCTCCTTGAAACGAAGCAGGGTTTTCAGGCAGTCGGCTTGCGCGACCAGCGGTACGTTGCGCTGACCACGTTGTCGAATTACATCAGCATTAAAACGACCGAAGACTCCAAGACGGGACAAGTTACGATTCACAGTGGTTCCAACATTCTGCTGACCGGCGGTTATCGTGCCGAAATCAAAGTCGGCTACCCAGGTGGTGAAGAGAGCAACGTAGTCATGGCACAACTTTGCATCGGCAACAACAATATGACTCCGCTCGATGTTCGTGGCGGTTCGGTCTTTGGGTTGTATCAAGCCCATCAGACCATTCTCGGCGGATATTTGGATAAACTCGACACCTTTGCCGGACAACTCGTAACGGAGTTCAATAAAATTTATACTTCGGGACAAGGTTTGACGGGTTATACCGATCTCACATCGCTCTTCCGGGTGGAAAATGCCAACATGCCGATTGGGAGTATGCCGATTGGGGTGGCTCCGCTCGACGTACCGGTGGTCAATGGGGGATTTATCATTCAAGTCTATGACACGAGTACCGGTGCCACGATACCACATTACATTGAGATTAATGTCGATGAGTCGGTGGCGCATAATCCGTTTTCGTTGAAAACGCCTCCTGCACCTACCGGAACGACGTTTCAGGATTTGGCGAACGCGATCAATGCGATTGAGGGTTTGTATGCAAAGATCAACGCTCACGGCGAATTGGAAATCCGGTCGGAAGGTGGCAACGTCGAGTTCGCCTTTGCACAGGACACCAGCGGAGTGCTTTCGGCATTGGGACTCAACACATTCTTCACGGGAGTGAAGGCGGGAGCACTCGGTGTGAATCAGGTGTTAGTGGATGATCCGAGCAAGTTTGCGGCAAGTCAAAGCGGAGTCGGTGCCGATACGGAAACCGGTGTTTTCTTGGCGGCATTGGCAATCACGCCGAACAGTGCTTTGGGCGGAGCGACCTTGATCAATCGGTACAATGGCATTGTTTCTGAAACGATGATGGCGGGTGCAACGATGAAGGCGGTAACGTCCGCTAATATGCTGTATCATAACTCGTTGCAAGCCCAGCGGGACTCGATCAGCGGGGTCAACATCGACGAGGAAACGATTTTGATGATGACGTATCAGCGGATGTTTCAGGCGAATTCCCGGTTCGTAACGATTGTCGATCAAATGATGTCGATGCTCCTGTCGATTTGATCGGTACTACTGTTTCTTCGTTTTCCTCAGCGTGCCGCGTAACAGCACGCCGAGTTCACGCCCGCCGAGACTGCGATAGACAACGAAGAAGACAAACGCGCCGACGACCGCACACAGGGCAATCCGCAGTGCGTCGGCAATGGAACTGGTCCCCGGTACAGTTGTTGCCAACAGCCGAATAACGATGGTCATGATTCCGCTGGCGAGACAAATCCGGGTAAGACACGTTGCCAATGCGGGAAAGTCGATGTGTCCATACCGAACCGTAAAAATGTATAGCAAAGCAAGCGATTGTATCCCTGCCGTAGCACTCATTGCCAATGCAAGTCCCTGCTCCTTCAGCGGAAAGATCAGTAGTACACCCAGCACGATATTGAGCACCATGCCGACAAGTCCCCAACGGCATGGGGTTCGAATGTCCCCCAGTGCATAAAACGCCCGAACGATGATGGGCAACGCACAAAACGCCCAAATCCCTGTGGCAAACCAAAAGACCATATCGGCAGTTCTATCGACATCAGCAAGGGTAAACGCTCCGCGTTGGAAAAAGAGACGTACCAGTGGTTCCGAAAGCAACATCAATCCGCACCCGGCAGGAATGGCAAGCATAAATTGAATCCGCAAACCGAGCGTGAGGTCGTCACCCAGTGCTTTGTAATTCTTTTCGGCAGCATGCCGAGTGAGCAACGGATAGATTGCCATTGCGACTCCCAAACCGATGAGTCCCTGCGGAAATTCGTACATCCGTTCGCTGTAATAGATCGCCGCCGCCGCTCCTTGGCGGAAAGGATAATTCAGCAGATCGAAGAGCCAGAATATTGGTTGATTTGCGCCGCCGGAAAAAAGCCAGGCGATGCAAGTTGCTGTTAAAACGTTCAGTTGAATTGACGTGAGCCCGAAGATCTTCGGAAAAAAGTTCTGGAAAATCTGTTTCACATCAGGAGCAACGGTAGCGAAATTCAAGTGAAACCGAAAGCCGTGTGCTCTCAAAAAGGGGATGTGAATCGCAAACTGGAGGAACCCAGCGATCAACACGCAGATCGTCAACAGATAACATTTTGTCGCTGGGTCATCGGAAAAGAACGGAATAATGACGAGGAGTCCCAAGAGCCAAATAATGTTCAGAATGGGAGGAACCATGCTGGAAACGGTAAATCGTCCCAGTGCCTGCATCGCGGCGGAACAAATCGCTGCCATACAGATCAGAATGAGGTAAGGAAGCAACAGCGACAAGAGATGGGCGGTCATATAAACCCTGCTCTCGGGACCGAAGTACCAGATTCCGAACAAACAGAGGAATTCTCCGATGAGAACGAAAACAAACAGATACAGGAAGACCCAAAAGAGGGTGACGGAAAGGAGCGTCCACGCCTTTTGTCGCTCGTTTTGCTGGACTTGCGTAAAGACGGGAATGAAACTGACCCCGAGCGAACCGTCTCCGAAGAATCGCCGGGCGACATCGGGCAAGCGGAAGGCGGCAACGAAAGCGTCCATAGTACCGCCCATTCCGAAAACGGCGGCGGTGGCGACATCACGCAAGAGTCCGAGTAATCGGCTGAAGAGCGTGCCCACCCCCAGGACGAGGGTACCGCGCAGCATTTTTTTCCGCCAATTCTGCGGGTCTTGGTTGGGAGAAACATCGGACATCGGTGCACAAAATTGTAACCCAGTTTGACATCCGATACAGGGGGGAAAAGGGTAGGGCTTAATCCAATATGATCACATTCAGCGTGCGGAATGTAGGTGTTACGGGCGGAAACGACGGTTCCAGTGTGCGGAATTGGGGTTCCACTGGACGAAATGTCGGCTGTACCGGCGGAAATTGGGGATTCAACGGACGAAAAGACTGCTGAATCGGCGAAAATTTGGGTTCCACCGGCGGAAAGGATGACTCCGTCATCGGTTCCAACGTGCGAAATGATTGTTTGATCGGCGGAAATGACGGATTGATCGGACGAAACACCGGCTCCACCGGACGAAAGGTCGGATTCACCGGTGGAAACGACGGATTGATCGGACGAAACGTCGGCTCTACCGGACGAAAGGTCGGATTCACCGGCGGAAAGGACGGTTTCAGCGTGCGAAACGTCAGATTCACCACACGCTCCTCCGCAGGGAGACCACCGATCAGCAAAAGGAGGGCAAAAGTTGTGCAAAGGACGCGCGTCATACATTGTGTTTCGTCTTCTTTCGACACATACCGCACAAAACAACGCGACATGAGGATTGTCCGGGAACGGTGCAATGAAGCGGGATGGCTTGGGTTTTCCCTTCTGCGAAAATCGTGTATAATATCCCCTTGTATTCGCGGTCTTTTTTGGAGAAAACCAATGATTCGTCTTACTCGCTCTGTTCTCTTTTTCTGGATTCTCGTTGCAACCATACTCACTGCTTCGGCGGCGGAGATTCAACCCGTAAAGTATGTCTTCCTCTTCATCGGCGATGGTATGTCCTTTCCGCAACGGCAGTTGGCAGAGGAATACTTGCAGAAAACGGAAAAACGAGGACTGCGAATCAATGCGATGCCCTATCAAGCAATCACGACGACGCACGCCGCCAATGCGTTTATCACCGAGTCCGCCGCCGCCGGCACCGCCATCGCTTGCGGAGTGAAAACCAATAACGGTATGATCGGTGTTGCACCCAACGGAGACCGAATCGAATCGATTGCCGAAGTTGCCCAAAGGAATGGTCGCAAAGTCGGTATCATTTCGTCGGTAACGATCAATCACGCAACCCCTGCCGCTTTTTACGCACACAATGCCAGCAGAGACAATTATTACGAAATCGGCTTGGATTTGTTCGCGTCCGGTTTCGATTACTTCGGCGGCGGCGGAGTTGATAGGAACAACGACACCGGTGCAAGTGCATATCGTGGAAACATCTACGATCTCGCCAAAGAAGCGAGATACACCGTTGCTCGCACAGAAACAGAAATTCGGGCTCTCAAGCCGGGCGTGGGGAAAGTGCTCGCCACAGGCAATGCCGCCGCCCTGGTCTATGCAATGGACAGCGACAACGCGGGAGTGCGGTTGCCCGACTTCACCAAGCAGGCAATCGAACTGTTGGACAATCCCGACGGTTTTTTTATCATGATTGAAGGGGGCAAAATCGACTGGGCGTGCCATAACAACGATGGTGCGGCGACAGTGTTCGACATCATCGAATTGGACAATGCCGTTGGTGTTGCTTATGATTTCGCAGAAAAGCATCCGAACGAAGTGCTAATCGTTGTTACCGGCGATCACGAGACCGGTGCCCTCACCCTCAAAAACCCTATTAACGTGAACCTTTTGGCAAACCAAAAATCGTCGTATGATCTTCTCCCCAGTTTGGTCCGTAGGGCACTGCGAGACAACGGAGAAGAGGGAACATTTGACCAAGTCAAGCCGTTCATCACGGAGATGTGCGGATTGGTTTTTTCCGACACGGAGCGACCGCGAGCGGGCAATTTGGTCTTGACGGCAGCCGAAGTGCAAGAATTGGAAGCCGCGTTTGCGACTTCCAGAGCGGCTGTGTTGGTGAACGAAAGCGAGGGGCGTGATTTGTTAGCCAAAACGATGATGCGTGTGCTCAACAACAAGTCGGGACTATTTTGGAATAGCACCGATCATTCCGGATTGCCGGTGAACACCTCAACGTGGGGCAATCAAGCACAGCAGGTTGCCGGGGGTATTCGGGAGAACATGGACATTGCCAAGCAGTTGAAGCAGGCGGTGGGACCACTTTCGACGCGACGCGTTGCGATTGCGCCTTGACAAGCCGCGTTCCGTGCGAATGCTCTCATGTCGCCGTTATTCCCAAAGCGTTGGCATTCCGTAACGGTTGCTTACCGCCGCACGGTACCCCGTTGCACTTCGTCAAGCCGATGGGCAAGGCTGGTAATTCGCTCATCGCCGTCCCGCTTGCCTCGGTCGATCAACAGCCGTTGCAATGTTGGGTCTCCCGTTGTTGCCAAGAACGATGCCGTGCGATAACGGACATCATTGTTCGGATCATCAAGCAACACCGACAACCACACTGCCGGTTGCACGTTCGCCGTGTGCGGCAACATGGCAACAATCTCCTGCCGAACCGTCGGGATCGGATGATAAAGTCGCCACGCCAATCGTAAATGCGACTCCTGAAAACCCTCCCGGGACATCAACGTCTGCTGGGCAGAGTCGGTATAAGCCGGTGTAGGATGATGCAACAGTTGCATCAGTTGCGTCGTCGGTAAATGGGGAACGCGATCCAACGGTGTGTTCAACAGTTCCGGTGTGAGAAAAGTGTCCGAACCGAAGGACTCCGATTCGGACTGTATCCGCTTGCGGTACTCTTCGGAAATATCGGCGGTATTGTTTGGGGCAAAGTTTTGAGCAACCTTGCTTTCGACACCGACGGGAAAACTGAGCGGTGGGGAAGACGGCAACAGAGATACTACCGCACCGCTTGCATCTGCTACCGTCTGCTGTCTGCCGTCTGCCGTCTCTCCCGCCGGACTGGTTTGCGCTGGACTGGTTTGCGCTGGACTGGTTTGCGCCGGACTGGTTTGCGCCGGACTGGTTTGCGCCGGACTGGTTTGCGCCGGACTGGTTTGCAAAGATCGCTGATAAGCCGCAAGGCGATCCGCTCTTGCGACGGAGAACGGATTAAAACTACCGGTATCGACAAGATGCGTTTCGTCTCCCCGGTCTTGCCGAGCAGAAGTCGGCACAAAGGGTTGACCATTGGAAGCCAGCAATACCGGTTGCTGGGCACGTCGATTCAACGCCGCGATCGTTTCGCTCTGCGGAGCAAAATCGCCATCCTGCGGTTCGAGCCGCCGTCGCCGCATACTTTCCAGTTGCGCAAGGATTTGTCCGCAGTGAGCAATCACTGCTTGGCGATCTGCCGTCGATTTTGCCGTCGATTCTGCCGTCTCTGTTGCCGTCTGCCGCCTGCCGTCTGCTGTCTCCAAACGCATCATCTGATCGACGAACCGCATCGCTTCGGCTTGGGCGGCAGGAGAAAATTGCTTGCATGATTGGAACAGTGCCTCCGAAAAAACGCGGTAATGATGTTCTCGCTGCACGGACTCTTGCCAACGGTCGAATTCACGCTCTATAGCATTCCGGCTTGCGGTGAAGACCGATTCCCGGTGTGATGTCAACCCCTGCACCAATCCGGGAACACCGGCATCCCCCATCCGAACGAGGGCTTCGAGCAACTGGGGCAATTCGGCTTCGGTGCACGTGTCGAGTTGATCGGCGTAAAATTGGGCAACGTGGGCGGGGGTTTGCTGTAATTGTTGAAGCGCAAAGAGAGCAATGAGCAATGTCATCGGAACGATGAGCCCCCAAGGCGAAAGGAGAAATTGGTTCAGCAGTTGCCAAAGAATGGACAACGGCGTACGCAAAACGACTCCAATGATGCGAAAAACAGACGTTTGCCGATTCACGGTAAACGAAGGATACGCTTTCCGGACGATTGGGTCAAGGTTAGTTTGGGGAAGATGTGCCATGTGGCAAAAACGACCCTATTGCGGCACAGCGCGTGCCCATTGCGACATAGCGCAAGCCCATTGCGACATAGCGCAAGCCTATTGCGGCATAGTGCGGGATCGCACCCACGATTATTTCTTCTTCCCGGCGGGTTTTGCGGCGGCTGTGGTGGTAGCGGCGGCACCTTCTTCTTCACCCTTCTTCTTTTTCTTCTTCTTGACGACGACACGATAGATACGCACCTTCGGCAGTCCGCACGGTCCGTCTTCTTCGCTCCAACGATCTTGTTGCAACAACTTCTCGATGCGTTCTGCCCGAGTCAACACGTTCCTTGCCCGAACAATTCCCTTTCGTGTCCGAAGACTTTTGTCAATCGTCATTTCTGTGCCTGTTTCTTTTCTGTGCCAATTTCTTTACCGCAAGATACAGAACGTTTATTTTACCCCGTTTTTCGCTTTTGTTAATCGGGGGCGAAACGCTCTTGCAGTGCCCTCTCCATTCGGCTATAATGCCAACAGTCCTAACCCCCTTTCAATACCCCCTTTCAATGGAGTGTCTAATGAGAAAAATTGCATTGAGAAAAGTTGCATTGAGCATCGCATGTGTGTCTCTCGGTTTGTTTTTCGTCTTCGGCATTGCGGCGAGCCAGGAAAGCCTGCTTTCACGGATTGCCGGGGTTTTCACCGGTTCGGGAAACGGGGCAACGCCCGGCACCCATCAACACAAGGGAACGATCTCCCTCGCCATCAGTGATCAACATGTCGAAATCCGAACGTTCTGCGTCGATAAAAAGGGACGCTTGCTCGTCGCTTCCGGCGGCACCCAATTCGCCTATCAAACGTCGCCGGACGGCAGTTACGGTCTCGAACAAGTCGAAACACCTTCGTCGATCCATGTCTTCAGTCCCGATGGCAAAGAAGAGGCGGTCTGGAAAATCGAAGTGACACCCGAAGCCCTCGCCGTCGGACCGGACAACACCGTCTACGCCGCCGGAATGGGGAAAATTGTCCATCTCAGTGAGACGGGTGTTGTTCTGAAAACGGTGGACAGTCTGCACCTGGAGCACCTGCCGCCACTCCCGGAAATTCCAGGTGAAACTGCCGATACGGAAACTGCCGAACAGAAGGCAGCCAAGCAAAAACGGCTCGCCGAAATGCAAACCGAACAACAGGAAATCCTGAAAAAGTATTCGGAAAAATACGCGGAACTCCAAAAAGCCCAACAACAAAAGGACGAAGATGCCGTCATCAAACTATCGGCAGAAATTGAAACCATCCTCGAAACCGAATATATGCCACTGATGGAAGAGCGACAAGCATTGACGACCAGCCCTCGTCAGCAAGCGATAGCGGCACGCAATTCGCTACTTCAGGCAAGAAGCGTCAAGAGCATCGGTGTAACGGACAAACATCTTTTCGTTTGCACACCGCCCGCGCGCGGTTACGCTTCGGAAGTTTGGCGGCTTGACAAAGACTTCACCAATCCGAAAGTGATCGTCCGAGGTCTTTCCGGCTGTTGCGGACAGATGAACATCAGTGCCGTGGGGGATAAACTGGTCATTCCTGAAAATGGACGGTTCAAAGTCCACGTTTACGATGCCGAGGGAAATCGGCTAGAATCGTGGGGAGACAACGAACAGGGCAACGCCAAGACCGGTTGGGGGAGTTGCTGCAATCCGATGAACGTGGCATTCGATGCCGCTGGCAACGTATTGACATCCGAAGCGAGCGTCGGTGCGATCAAACGTTTCACGCTGGACGGCACGTTTATCGACCAAGTGGCTCAATCAAAGATCGTTCCCGGCTGCAAACACACGCCGATAGGAATGTCGCTTGATGGAAGCAAAGCATACATTCTCGACATTACCCGACGGAATATCATTGTGATGGAAAAACCGTGATGGAGAAACCGCAAGGCTTTTCACTTTGCCTTTCACCTTGCCTTTCGCCGCCGTGCCCAACCGAGTCCCGCGAGTCCCAATCCCAGCACGACCAGCGTCGCGGGTTCGGGAACGGCAGATTGTTCGACCGTCAGTACGCCGGTCGTTGGATTCCAACGTGCAGAGACCCAATCGTATTGCTCAAAGGCAGAGAGGTCGGGGGTAAAATCCTCGAACCCGCTCACATTGTCGCTGAAAAATTTGGACAAAACATACTCCCCCTTCCAACTCTCGCTGGCAGTCAGATCGTCGTCCCAGTAAAAGCCCAACGTGGCACCATTGCCGAAGGTCGAGGTGCCAATGACATCGACGAAGCCGAACGAATCGACACCGAGACCAATGTTCAGGTTGCCGTTGAATGCAACACCGCTACCCGCCGAAAGTGCTAATGTCCCGCCACTGGCAATATCGACGGTACCGTTCATCGTAATCGTGTTCGCACGAATCTCATTTGTGCCCGCACCGCTTTCGAGCGTTGCCCAGTCATTGAGCGTGAAACTCCCGATGGTCGCGTGGACACCGTAAATCGCGCTTCCATTCAGCACCATCGTACCGTAACCGACGGTGGTGGTGCCATAGACCGCACTGTGCCGGTCTTGTACACGAGTGGAGTCTTTTTCGTACCAATATCCACCGTCAAACACCACTCTTCCTGCGTCGGGATTCGAGGAATTGGCATGTGTTAATGGATTGATGCCGATTGTGCGACTTGCGGTGCCCGTCGTAACTGGATCGTAGAAGTAAATGTTTTGTCCGTCTCTGGCGGCAAGCGTTATATTACCGTTTGTTGCATAAATAGCGTTGGCTTTCCCAGAAAACGGGTCAGAAGTGTTAGTAACTCGATCCCTGTTGCCTTGGAACATAAAATCGCCGTTGCTTGCCCGTAAAAGTAGTGTACTGTCTACGCAAATCGCCCCGCCTGCACTTCTCGCCTGATTGTCAGTGAATGTGTTTGTTCCCCCGGTGATGGAAACCGGACGACCGGACGCGACCATTGCCCCGCCACTACCTGCCGCAGTATTGCCGGAAAAAGTGTTTGTCCCGCCGGAGATGTTGATGGTACCGGAAAGTGCCCCACCGTGTGTACCTGCCGAATTGGCGGAGAAAGTGTTTGTCCCACCGGAAATGTAGATAGTTCCGTTTATGACAAACACCCCGCCATCGTCTCTCGTCGTATTGCCAGTGAAAGTGTTTATTCCACCGGAGATAGTACCAGATCCGTTCCCATGAAACATCCCGCCGTGGCCGGTGTTGTTTGTAAAACCGCTGAACTCCAAGGAATCGGAGTTAAACGTAAAGTTTGAAGCACCCTGGTGAAACAATCTTATCGCAGCACCGGGCGAGGGAGAGATTTTTCCTGTGCCTTGAAATTTAAGGTCATGGGTCCCAAACGGTGCGGTCAACGAGTTATCATCGCCGTTGAGAACGATGGTATCGCCCGATTGGAGAATCAGTTGATTGGAAGCATTTCTTGCAATGCGAAGGGCTTCGAGATTGTCGAAAGTTTGTCCCGTTCTGGGAAGGAACACATCTGCCGTAGCGGTAGGTGCGAAGAGAATCAAGAGAGCGACAAGAGCGAGGCACGATAGGGCACGTGAAAAATTTACGATTTGCTTTTGCATGAAAATGTTAATCCTTTCTGTTAGGGGTGGGCATCCCGGTAGGGATGCATCTCTCGGTAGAAAGACAAACATGGAACCCCCATGCATCCCGTAGGGATGCGACTCTCGGTATCTCGACACCGAGGGAGGCATTCCTAACGGAATGCCATGATTGTCATCATGCTTGCTTTTTTACCGAGGGAACCATTCTTAGAGGGTGCGTGGCAATTTGCGTATTTTAGGCAAATTGCTCTTGCCTGTTTTTTCGCGAAAGTGTATCATTCCGGCGTTGCTGGTTGCCTTGCGTGGCCTCTTTGCCTTTTTTCCGTT
>Ga0123353_10013458_pt1 | contig 11720 bp, 11 predicted proteins | sample TergutLab28metaG_3_FD_92763 | JGI IMG/M metagenome (GOLD analysis project Ga0123353, IMG submission 92763) | Labiotermes labralis P3 segment gut microbial communities from Petit-Saut dam, French Guiana - Lab288 P3 | ecosystem: Host-associated > Arthropoda: Insects > Digestive system > Gut ... | reverse complement strand
CAGTTGTAGAGCTCCCGGCGATGATCGCGACTCATCTCACAGAGACCATAAAGAGCCACGCTCACGAGATTCTCACCCGTCAGAGCGTTAAGACGCTGGTTGACAATATCAAAGAGCACAGCAGCGCCGTTGTTGATGAGCTCACGCCGACGTTTATGAGCATAGGCGATATTCACAAAGTACTTCAAAACTTACTGCGGGAGCGGGTATCAATAAGAGACCTGCTTCTAATACTTGAAACATTGGCCAACGTAGCGCCGAGAAGCAAGAACACCGACGTTCAAACCGAGTATGTAAGAAACGCGCTGGCCGCTCAGATCTGTGAACTTTACAAAAACGATGACGGTGTAGTGCCGGTCATGACCTTGGATCCAAATTTTGAGGCAAGGCTTGAGGGGGCAATTCAAGAGCACGACGGAGTCTTCAGATTCTCACTTGTTCCCCAAGACGTAAATAAAATATTAGAGTCTGTAGGCGCACAGATAGAGGAGACAAAGCGAGCGGGGGAGTATCCGATTCTCATCTGTTCACCAACAGTACGCCCGCAGTTCAAAAGGTTGACGGAGACAAATTTTGGCGAGCTTGTAGTATTGTCATACAATGAAATCGTCCCCGGAGTAGAAATACGTTCTATGGGGATGATTTCGATAGATGGATCGGGTTCATAAGGATAAATAAAGATGCGTATTAAGAAATATGTAGCCAAGAGTATGCGCGAAGCTCTTTTGCAGATAAAAGAGGAGCTTGGTGAAGATGCCATAATTTTGAAGACAACCAAACTCCAAAAAAAGGTATTTGGTATTGGCGGACCTGACGAGATAGAGGTTACCGCGGCGGTTGACGAAGAGGCTGCCGCGCGTAAAACCGCGTCTCAGAGCGCGCCTGCCTATACGCCGTTACATCTCACCGGTGATACCGGCGTTTATAACCGTCCCCGTACATCTCCAAATCCTTTGGGCATAGGCCCCGCGATTCCGGAGCCGGCGGCTCCCAATATACGTCCCTATTTTCAGAGACAGACATATCCAAAATCACGCAGGGAGATTCTTGAGGAACAGCAGGACGCGCAGGCGTCAAAGGCTAAGGCGGAGGAGGAGATCCGCGCGTTAAAATCGGATATGCAGGAACTCAAGGATCTTGTGAAATCGGTTTTGGCAAATACCCTCAGTAACAACGCTAACGCAAAAGCACAAAATGAAAGACCGGAAACCGCGCACTCCGCTCCGTCAATCAATCAGCAAATACCGCCGTCATCTATAGATGCAGCGATGAATATGCCTGCCGGCGACGGCGCGTGGAACCTGTTTGTAAAGCTGCTTGTTGATTCCGAAGTCAAACCTGAGATTGCTAAACGGTTAGTCAGCTCCATAAGCGGAAATTTCAGCGACGCGGAGTTTGAAAATAAGCTCGCCGCGACTCTCGGCAGTCAATTTCCGGTCTCAGGGCCTCTGAGACTTAAAAAAGGCCAGCCGCTTGTTGTGGCGTTTGTGGGGCCTACAGGTTCGGGCAAAACTACTACGCTTGCAAAATTGGCCGCGCACTGCTGTCTTAGCAAAAATAAAAAGATATCAATTATTACCGCCGATACTTACAGGATCGCGGCGATTGAACAGATACGTACATTTGCCGAAATCGTAAAAGTAGGTTTACAGGTGATATTTTCGCCTGATGAGATTGGAGCGGCGCTTAACGAATGCGAGGGAAGCGACGTTATATTTGTAGACACCGCGGGCAGGAGTCAAAGGAATAAGGAGCACATGGAGGAGCTGCGTATTCTTCTTGAGACGTTAAGGCCCGACGAGACGCACTTAGTGCTCAGCGCTACTACTAAAGACAGCGCCTTATCTGAGATGGTGCGTAACTATTCCAGCATAAAGGCTAACAGGCTGTTATTTACAAAACTTGACGAAACGGCAAAACTTGGAAATATTTTTAACGCGGTAAGTGAAGCGGGGATACCGGTCTCATACTTTACAACCGGGCAGAGCGTTCCTGATGATATAGAGCTTGCGCAGGCGGGCAAGTTTGTAAAGAGGCTTATGGAGAGGCGGGTAATGTGAGCGGAGATCAGGCTGAAAAGCTCCGTGTGCTTGCAAAGGCCGCGGATATACAACCGGCGGGGCACGTCAAAAAAATGACAGGCGCGCGCTGTTTAAGCGTCGCCGTAACAAGCGGCAAGGGCGGAGTGGGGAAGACGACCCTCTCGCTTACTTTGGCCGCTGCTCTCGCGCAGCTGCAAAAAAGAGTGCTGATGATGGACGTTGATCTTGGGCTTGCGAATCTTCATATACTTCTTGGAATCGCTCCGCGCTACAATATCTCTCATGTAATTTCGGGGGAGTGCAGTATAGAGCAGGTAGTTGTTGAGGCGGCCCCCGGCGTGCACCTTGTGCCCGGCGCTTCGGGGCTTGAGGAGCTTGCTAATTTGGATACCGCGAGGCTTGAGCGGCTGCGTGTCGCTTTTATGGGGCTTGAAACGAATTATGATTATTTACTTATGGATACGGGCGCGGGGATTGGTTCAACGATGACTCACTTTGTGCGCCACTCCGATTTGGCCGTGCTTGTTATGACTCCCGACCCATCATCGCTCGCAGATTCGTATGCGATGGTGAAAGTTCTCTATGAAAAAGGGGGAGATGTTCGGGTCGTTGTAGTTGTGAATATGGTAACAAGTGAGCGCGAAGGGCTTGAAACATTTGACAGACTCAATACATTAGTGGTAAGATTTTTAAAAAGGCCGGTCGAACTTTACGCAATACTTCCGGCGGATAAAGAGGTTCAGCGTCTTGGACGGCGGCAGATTCATTTGGCCGCGCGTAACGCGAATAACCGTTTTTACGGCATTGCGGCTGGGCTGGCCAAAAGAATAAGCGGATACGGATTGAGCGCAGACGGCGGCGCCGGGACGGCTAAAATGGGTTTCTTTTCCCGTCTTTTTGGAGCAAGCGAAAGGTAAGGAGCGGTAATGGCCGAAGAGATTAAAAAACAGGTGAACCCTAAAAAAGATCCGGCGGCGCCGGTTAAGGATGACAAAAAGAGCGCTTATATCGGCAGAAAACCGACAAAAATAAGCCCAAGTGAGAGAACCGCCTCAATGGTCAAGTGGACAAAGCACACCGCTTTTCTACTGGGGTTATGCGCGTTTGGAGTTACGTTTTTAGTCAGTTTTCAGTATGACAACTATATGGATGTGGGGATGATACTTTTTTGCGGAATTAAAGGCATGGGCGCCGGAGTTATGTTTTGGCTTTCGGGACTTGTTATAGGTAATATATTTTTAAAAGGGCTTGTTAATGATGTGGCTGTAGACCCGTCAAATCTTGTTGAGGGCGGGGTATTGCAGCGGCTCTACCTTTACCAAAAACGCCTCGATCCATATCTGTCAGACAACGCGGATGTGATTCAGGTTGAAGTGATGATAGAGCCTCAAAAAGACGGCGATAAAGCCGGGGCGGCGGCCGGTGGTTCACAAAGCGCAAAAAAAGTGTAAAGGGATGATTGATTTGACAGCGAGATCGTTATGACAACAACCGCAATAGAAAACTTATGGCAGGAGTTCAGGGAGACCGGTTCAAAGGTCGCCAAGGACAAACTGCTTGTGGAGTATGCGCATCTTGTAAAGTATATAACTCAGCGCCTCGCCGTTAATCTGCCGCCGTCTGTAGACCGTGACGACCTCTTTGGTTCGGGGATCATGGGGCTTATTAAGGCGGTGGAGACTTTTGAGCCGGAGCGCGGGTTTAAGTTTGAGACATACGCCGGGCATAAAATCCGCGGAGCGATTCTTGACGAACTGCGCGCGCTTGACTGGGTGCCGCGTTCTGTGCGGCAAAAGTCACGCGAGCTTCAGCGGGTGTTTTCAAAACTTGAAAACAGGCTGGGCCGCTCTCCTTATGATGATGAAGTCTGCGACGAGCTTGGAATAAGTATCGAAGAGTACGAGCAGATGCTCTCAGAAGTTACACCGGCAACGGTTGTCTCTCTTGACGAAAGCATGTCGGATTTTGATTCCGACTCAAGAGAGGTAAGAGTTATAGACCAGATCGAAAACTCTTCGAGTCCAAGCCCTTTGCGTGAGCTTGGGTATAAAGAGATTAAGGGGATACTTAAGGGCGCGATAACCGATCTGCCGGAAAACGAGCGGCTTGTTGTCGCTCTATATCACTATGAAGAGTTAACGCTGAAAGAGATAGGCGCGGTGCTTAATCTGACGGAGAGCCGTGTAAGTCAGATTCACTCCAAGGCTGTAATGAAGCTGCGCGCAAGGCTGCTTCAAAAAATAGATGTATACTAAACTACGGCATAAATTGACACTGTGCCGCTAAGCACAGTGTCAATTTATGCCGTTCACCGGTATATAAAAGGAGGGGCTTATGAACAGTGTGAATGTTAATACTTCGGTAGTAAATTTGCCGACGGCCACATATCACCAGTCGGAGGTTCACCGCACCCCGATGGTTCATCAGCAGCAAAACGCTGATATCGAGCGCGACCGTTTCGACCGTCAGATGAGAGCCGCGCAGGAGGCGGAAGAATCGAAAGGCAAAATTGTTGATCCCAAAGATCGCCGGGAGGAGAAAAAGCGCAACAGTAAAAAGCGGGAGCAGGAGTTGGAAGAGGAGCGCAAAAAAGCGCAGGAAGAGGACGTCTTATCAGATACAGGCGGCATAGCAATGAGCGATAACGGAAAATTCGTAGATTTATCTGCGTAGAATAAGAGTGAGGGATATTCTTCCCCGCATCCCTGCGGGATGTGACGCCCGGCAGAACCGGGCGTTCGTTAAGATTTTTTCAGCATCCTGAAGGGATGCGCCTCACGTACCAACAAAAAATGATATGTATATTAATTAAGAAACAGGTTAAAAAATGCCAAACAACAATATATCAAAAAAAGTTGATCCAGAATCAATAAAAAGAGTAACGCAGAGCGTTATCGGGCTTCCGACCCTGCCCGCCGTAGTTTCAAAGATGCTGGAAATTATTGACAACCGCCAAACGTCGGCAGACACTCTTGCGCGTCTTATCTCTTCTGATCAGGCTCTTACGGCCAAGGTGCTCAAATTAGCGAACTCAGCTTATTACGGTTACCAAAGAGAGATATCCACTGTCAATATGGCGATAGTAGTCCTTGGGTTTAATACCGTAAAGGAGATGGGGCTTGGACTCTCTGTCATAGACGTTTTTAAGAATCCGTTGTCAGGCGCGGCGGGATTTGACGTTGTTAAGTTTTGGGAACACGGCGCGGCTTGCGGTGTGGCAAGCCGTATGCTTGCTAAAAACAGCGGCTCGCGTTTTTCCGGTGAGGCTTATGTAGCGGGGCTTCTTCATGATATGGGAAAACTCATTCTTAATCAATACTTCGGTGAAGAGTTTTTCAACGTTTTGAAAGAGGCGCAAACTTGCGATCTTGAGAGCGCCGAAAAGAGACTGCTTGAGGTAACTCACGGCGAAATCGGAGCGTGGCTTGCCGAAAAATGGAATCTGCCGGCAATGATTTGCGACACCGTTAAGCACCACCACCAGCCTTGGAACGCGGTAACAGATCCCGCGTTTGCCGCAATTATCACAGCCGCGGATCTCCTATGCCACCGTATCGGCAAAGGAAATTCCGGACGCGGCGCTCCGCCCGTGTATGATGACAGACTTTGGGATATCTTCTCAAAAGCGGCCATGCCTTTAGATGAGTCTGATCTTGTACAGCTGCAATCGGAGCTGTTTGCCGAATTTGACAAAACAGAGAACGTTGTATCGTTTATACCGGATGATGATACCGACGGTCAGCTGTGCCGCTGAGCAGCAGAGCCGGCCCTGCGTGCAGCTGCGTGCGGTACGGTGTAGATTTATGCCGTGTACCGGTATATCATCAGGTATTGCTTTTACTCTCGATATTTTTACCGCTTGTCTGTTTGTACTGTAACTCGAGCAAAAACTCTATCTGCTGCTGTACAAAGTTTTGAAAATCGGGGGCAAGTTTACAGAAAAGAGATGTAAACCGTTCAACTTTCTCTGCGGATGCTTTAAAAAACATGTCGCCAACGCCGCCGCGCATCCACTTTTCCGATACTCCGTAAATTGAACAGATGGTTTTAAGTGTTTTATCTGTTACACGCTTGCTTCCGCTTTCAAGTCCGGTCAAATGTCCCTGAGCTATACCAATATTATAGCCAAATTTACGTTGTGTTAATTTAAGATGCTTTCTCAATTCTCTGATACGTTCATTAACTGCCATATAGATACCTCCTCTCTTCAAAGTTTTGCTCACGGCCCTGCGTGCAGCTGCTTAGCGGCAAAGCGTCAATTTATGCCGTTCACCAGTATATATCAATTCTATAATCTCAACCTGCCGTCAAGCGTTCTGTTTTGAACCTTAAGCCTGTAAATATAAACGCCTGACCCCATCTTCCCGGTATTCCAGTTGAGTTGATGGCTGCCTGGACCGAATCTGCCGTTTGCCACTCTGCCCACCTCTTTTCCGGCCAGGTTGTAAATGCGAAGCTCTGCATTGCTTGCCTCCGGCAGGGTGAAATTGAACGCGACATTTGAGCGCGAACGGACATTATGGCTTATGGAGAGATTGCCTTTGCGAACCGCGTTGCGGCCGGCTGCTATTACCGGCGGATAGAAGTACGCTGAATCATGCACAAAAACCGCCTCAATCGTACAGTTTCGGCAGACGGGTACACGGGTCGAACTCTCCGGCGCGCCCGATGATAAACGTATCGTCAATACGGAATCGCCGGGGAATTGATACTCTTCCCGCAAGCCGTCTCCGGTAACGATCCACTTGTCTATACGGTAATGGCGTTTTCCGGCGCCGCTTACCGTGATGGGAATATTTGAGAAGTATCTGCCGCTCCACGTGAAATTGCTGCCGCTCCATGAGCGCTGCGAAGCCGCGGTCGGCATTCTTGGATCAATTACCATTGAGTTCACTTTTATCAAACCGCGTGCAGTATCACTTCTAAAAATAACGGTAGTGTCGTGGCCTGCGTTGTAATACTCTCTTACAGTATTACGATATGCGCTTATCCTGCTGCGGTAATTGTTTCTGAGAGTTGTGATCTCACTCTCCCAGCGCGACGTATCGCGGCCGCCGTCCCATCCGCCCCAGTTAGGATGCCCCCAGCGCCTGACCTGTACGCCTATAACAGGTCTGATTGTTCCGGCAATACTGTCTATAACCGCTTCCGCTCTTCCGGGGTGAAACGCGGTATTCAAAAGGTTTGCGAAGCTGTTGACAAAATGATGCCTTACGGATTGATTCGCCATCAAGTTGCGGAACAGCTCATTTCCATTATTAGTCGAAGAGTGAATCTGATCGAACCGATACCCATCCCCCCAAAGATCAAACGTTTGATCGAGGTCGAAAATAAGCCAGCGGAACCGTCCGTTTTGTCCAACAGGAGCGTAAGGGCTAAAATTTCTTCGCTCCCGCCACACTCTATGGTTGTTGTAGATGCCGTCGGCGTTACCCATAAGCATCTGCACCGCCATGTGGTCTACATAGCTGTCTATATCAATTAATTTTAGTATAGAGTCAAAATGTACGGGGTTGGTCAGGTCGTTACTTCTCGCAAACGCCGCCATTCTGCTGTAAGCGAGTGTGTCTCCTTCACTCGCCTCGAGTCTTACTCTTCTGTTATTCCTGTTCGCGCGGCAATCCGCGTCGCAGCTGATATCAACAATATCGATATTGTCGGGATCGGCGTCAAAAACTCTCTCCATATAATGTTTGTCAAGACGCTCCCTTATGTTGTGCCATCCCCAAAACTCACCGTTAAGAAATACAGTTACAGAGCGGAACGCCTGCGTTTCAAAAGTTTTAACATGAGAGACCATATACTGCCCCGCCGCGTCGCGTATCAGTGCTTTCTCAAAATCGTTCCCGCCCATACGCAGCAAAAGCCGTCTGTAACTCGAGTCGGGACGGTTGTGAAATACTCTGTGTTTAAAATTAATATGTCTCTCGCCGTATTCCCCCCGCCGCGCATAGACCCTGAGCGACTTCTGCGGAAAGCGTCTCGTCCAGGCGCCGTGTATACGGTATCCGACCGTTTGGGATACTACCAAGCTTCCATTTGTATTGAAGAACTCAAAGTTACCCGCGCGCTCCCAATCGTCACCCCTCATATAGTAATTACCGGTAGTGGGTGAATTGTTAAAATGCCTGCCGGGTATATAGATACCCGAGTCATGCCCAAAAAAAGCCATACTGTCAACTATAATTGAAACTATAGGCAGTGAGCGGAACCGGCTGCTCTCCGAAAATCCAAAAAATGAGCCGGCTATTGTTCGGGATGTATCATTGCCCCTGAACGCTTTGGCACGGATAGCTGTCCCTTTGGCAACGCTCCCGTCCGGTGCTTGCCAGGGGAGAATACACCACGGCTCGCTTCCGGGACAGATAGATGGCGAGGGCGTAGTTCTGATTTCCGCGAAAAGATTTCTATCCTCAAACCGGTTGATAATCGAAATCGTATGATTTCTCTCCCAAACCGGCGAATTCGCGGTAACCCTTGATCCGTTAGTAGTATACCTTATAGTTACGCTGTTATCAGGATGCGTTATTGATAATTGCGTATTTTCCGGATAAATCCCGGGGGGGCGGGAAAAACTCGGCGGTTCAATTACAGCCTGTCCAAAAGCTGCCGCGGCAGCGATTGATATAAAAATTAACGCTAAAAAAAATCGTGATGTCATGACGGCTGCTCCTTCCGTGACGTTATATATTTCGTAAGGATTATTATCAATTTAGAAAAATCACACAACTAATGTAATATAATGTGTGCGCTGTATATGCGCTACTATAATATAGAGGAAATTATAAGTGATCAAATTTGCCGAAGCCCGGGGTCGAACCGGGATGATGTTGCCATCGCTGGATTTTGAGTCCAGTGCGTCTACCAACTCCGCCACTTCGGCTTCTTTTGATTGTGATCAGCGGGACGCGGGGGCCTGTTTTTTCTCACACACTAATTTAGTGTGATTGATAGTGCGCTGTCACATTTAGAACACGTTAAAATTAATAAATGTATATAAAGGAATCAAGGGGAAATGTAATTTATGGTATTTGGCAGTCTCCTAACCCCTTTAGGGGCGCAATCTCAATAACCGTGAGTTTTAACCCACGGGTGGGACGGGATGGACGGACGGATGGATGATCAAGGGATATGCTACTCCTCTTCCTCCTCCTCCTCCTCGTCATCATACTCCTCTTCGGTAGTGCTGAGGTGATCTATAGTATCATCAATTATAGCGGCGGCGTTAGTTTCAATAAACTCACAGATATCGTCATTATCAAGCTCACCGTTTTCACGTATGTACTCAAGCACCGATAATCCGGTAGAGAGCATTATGTTTTTAAGCAGATGCTCATCGTAAAGTCTGCAATACTTGCCGCCCATCTTCTGTAAACTCTCCAATTTGAAATTACTTACCCATACTCTTTTTTAAATTATATTGATAAGGCACTGTTTGAGTCAAGATTTTTAAATCAAACAATGATCGTTTTTTTGTTTTTATCTTTACTACAACGCGAAAAACATATACGCAGCCAACCCAATCATAACACATCCCAGCAAAATTTTTGAAAGCGTAAGATGCTTCACCGCCATTTTTGACAGCTTATCCCAACGCATCCCATAATAGGTCGCGATCATCACCGCGATGAGAGGTATTACAAAAATGAAGTTATACATCACAAGATAGAGCCACCCGATAAGTTTCAATGACCCTTCGGATTGAACCATCATAGCGATAGCGGGCAGATACACTTGGCCGGTGCAGACCGCCTCTAAAAGCGTTACCGTAAATCCTGTAATGATCGCCCCGATAACAAGCCGCGAGCCTTTCATATTGGTGGTGATTATATTGTGGATCCGCATTTTTACCGATTTGGGCAGCTGCAAGGTTACGCTCTTTGCGTCTTTGGTCTTTTTAAAACGAAACGCGTCGATGAGGCTGATTATCCCAACGCCGCCCGCCAAAGTGATCGCGATCCATTTAATAACGCGCGACGCGATGTAATAGCTGTTCATGGCGGTAAGCATCGCGAAAACGCCCGCCCCCAAAAGCAGGTAGGTGATGAAAACAGCAGCTGTGAATGACATCCCAACTATAAGAATTTCAGAGCGTTTACGCTTTCTCGTAGCTAAGAACGATACCAAAAATACCATAGTCGCAATGGCGCACGGATTGATTGAGTCTACAAACGCGGCCGCGGCGATCAGCCAAAATTTGGAAATGTTAACCCGCTTCCTGAGCTCATCTTCAAGATCGACTGTGGTTTCGGTGACCGCTATGGATACAAGACGGTGCGGATTGTTGAAATACTCGCTGACTAAAGCGCGGGTGTTCTCCATGATGTCTGAATAGCCCAAAAGTACGGTGTCCGGGAAGAAGAGCGTTTGCGCCGCCGGTTCTGTCACGCCGTATTGACGTTCCATACGGAGCATCAGTTCATAATCCTCGCGCTTGTCGGAGTCGTAATTGCGGATGCGTATACGGCTGCCGTGTTCCTGCGTAAGCGGGTTTAGCAGATTATTTTTGATATCAATGCATTCGCCGCAGGTAGCGGAGCCGAAGAAATAAAGTTCAAGTGCGCTATCAGCCGATTTTGCGTAAGTGTTGATTGAGGCGAGGCTGAACAGAGTTACAAATATAAATAGTGTAATTTTTTTCATTTTGTGATATTTCCCGGTGATGTTGAGGTCGAAGCGCTGTAACTAATAAAAATACAACATATCGTGGGATTAAAGCAAAAAACGCAACTCCGCTCTGCGCCAGTCCGCTGCAAATAGATTAAGTGGATTTTGAGTTTAAGTCTTGACATTTTATCGGAAATGTGGTATTGTTATTAATAGTGGGAACGGTTGTCCAGTCGTTTTGAACGTTCTGTCCGAGGCTTTTTAAGCATCGGTCGCTGGGCCAGAGTTCCCATTTTTAGTTTTCTTGTACATTGTTTTGAGAGACAGTGATTTGTTCCCGATAGCATAAACCGTCACAGCCGTTACTTCGCCGCCAATATCCTTTACGAAATGTAGACTGTTATCTTTTGCCATCAACACATTGTCAAATCCATAAACGATTTTGGAAAATTGGGCAATGTCGTCAGCAGTTATGGCTTGTTGACCGCGAAGCGCCTCTTTCATCTCATCGCCATGCACTTTGTATGTGTGTTTTATTTCATCTGAACGGAGTTCAATATTGTATCTGTTTAAATAGATGTTAGTCTTATCATAAATTCTTTGAGACAATTCTTCGCCGATTTTTCCGAGTAGTAATTTTTTCCCTTTTATTTCACCAGATAGCGATTCTGCAATGAATTTTCTAACATCTTCATTATTATGAGCGACCAATATTTTGGGTGTGCCGCGAAGATTGTTAATCTCATGTTCGGTGTATGACACAAGTCCTGGTATTAGTTCAACATCGACTATATTTATGTTGTCCGTTGTTATATGCATTTGCACCTCTGGTTGGTTTGAATATGGCGATTTGGTAATATAAAAAATATAGGGAAAGGTACATCTGAGAAAATACCGGAGACTGGCTATGTAGTAGATCGTAATATAATTCAAGGGAGATAGGTGGTTCAATTTTTGATAATCAATACCCTTAAACACTGCTTTTTCATAAACTAAAAACTAAAAGCTAAAAACTACTATGAACATGCCGAATTCCACATACCGTCTCCAATTCAACAGCGAATTCAAATT
>Ga0123353_10013457_pt1 | contig 11721 bp, 8 predicted proteins | sample TergutLab28metaG_3_FD_92763 | JGI IMG/M metagenome (GOLD analysis project Ga0123353, IMG submission 92763) | Labiotermes labralis P3 segment gut microbial communities from Petit-Saut dam, French Guiana - Lab288 P3 | ecosystem: Host-associated > Arthropoda: Insects > Digestive system > Gut ... | reverse complement strand
TCGGCATCGTTCTGGTAAACCACGCGCCACACCACATTGTCGGTCGCGTTGCTGGTAAAATATACCGTGATTGTCTCGCCCGTTGCTTCACGCACCAGATGCAGTTCAGATGCATACAACAGGCCGCGTCTTCTGGCCAGAGAGTTTATGCATCTTTCCAACAACGCAGGCGCGAATATTCTTTGCTGGCGGCATTCGTAATCAAGGTTGTATTTCCAGTCCCTCGCCATCGAATAGATTATGGAATTATTTTGGCGCGGCGAATAGAGGGAACTTGCCCGAAAAAACAAAGTATGCACATCCTGAAAAGGCATTCCCAGCCAAACGCCCGCTATGTCCATTCTGGACACATCCAAAAAGCTGCTGTTGTCATTCAGAGTCAAGGGGCCCATCATATCCAGTTCCAGCGCGCTGGCGGTCTCGATAGGGCCCGACACAGCTATATCGGTATCAAAATCAAACGAACTGAATGAATCGAAAGAGCTGACCGTATCAAACGAACTCACTGGATCAAATGAATCAAAAGAATCAAACGAGTCGAATGTATCGAAAAAGAAAGCATCGTCGGCATGCAAGACATGGGGCGCAAAACATACAAGGCATACAAGGCTTATGCATTTTGTTTTTGAAAAAAACACCTTTATAAATTTCATTTGCTTATCTTACTTCCTCTACCAAAAATTTAAATATGACTGCGGGATCGCCGCCGTTCCTTAAATGTCTTCCCGCATCAAATGGTTCCCCCCTGAATGTTTCGCGAACTCCGGATTCGAACGGCCGCAGTCGCAGCTGCATTTCCCGGTTGCGCCGAATTTCAGGAACGCCGCCGATATCATTCGAATTATAAGTAATCAGGTCGTATGTGACAACATGAAAATCACCCGCTGTGCGTAAATTAGTCACATGCGCGCGGCGCAATTTTCCCGTACTGGCAAGCTGCGAAAGTTGCGGCCGGACATTTGCGTTCCAATTTTCGAACACAGGACGGGACGCCATAAAGCGCAAAGGCCCGTGCACACCGCCGCGGCGAGTAACATCATCAGCGTCCGGAATCACGTTCAGGTATTCGCGGACAAATCTTTCTATCAGATGTTCCAGAACCCGTTCATCACTCATCCTTTCCAGTTCCACCGGACGACCGATTCTGTTTTGCGACAATTCCGCCGGTTGAAAAATATACGGATCGATGTCAATCTTTCTGGTCGCGTCGAAAATCAGACCGCTGAAATACACCGCCGCACCGGAAAGCCCGATGAGAATAAGAACGGCCAAGAAAAAAATCAGTCGTTTCATTTTTTGTATTACGGCTCTGTACGGTATCCGTGGAAATCCGACACAAAATATCCCAACGTCAGCGGATAATCGCTGAGATGTCGCGACACGCGCACATATGCCTCTATCTTTTTGTGTCCGGTTTTATTCGACACCAGTGTACCCGACACCCGCCACAATCCGCCGCCTTCGGCCAGTCTTGACACAGGCGCTATCACCAGCGGGAAATATCCGTCGTCACGCAGTGCCCGAACTTCCCCTGCTGCAAAACGCACGCGCAGCTCAGGCAATACTTCTTCGGCAAACATCCTGTACAGACTGTCGCCGGATCGGCAACACAAAAAACACATGTTGCCGCCATATTGGCCAAAGTCTTCTGCCGAAGGCCGCGCGCATCTGCGGCGGTCGCATCTGCACCAGTTAACTTCGTTACCGCGTTCAGATTCCAGTATCTGAAACCAATTCTTTGCAAAGTTTCCGACGACCGCTTCTTGCATCGCGGCCCAGCCCGCCACCGGCGCATCCGGCCTGGTCTTTTCCCCGATTACCGTCCATTCGCCGGTGGTCTGGTTTATCGAAATCATAAACGGAGCCAAACGCACCGACTGCACCGACCACAACAGCAATCCGCAAAGTGCGGCGATGATGGCGAATGTAATCAAAGTCCACACAGCCAGCGTTCGCGAGAATGCGATATACCGCGACTTTGGAAACACCGGTGTGTAAAAGTTATTTGGATAATCCATGGCCCTCGTTGTTCGTTGTTCGTTGTTCGTGGCTCGCACGAATCACGAACCACGAATCACGAATACGACCTTACCCCCGCCATACCCGCAGGCATGCACATGGGGACAGTTTCAGTTCGTTATTGTCGAATCCGACACCGACTGGTTCGCGGTCATAGATTTGGCCGCAACCCCAAAGGACAAACACCAATCCAAAAAGAGTAATCACTTTTTTCATATAACCTCTCCTTTTGTCTCGATTATAGGGAAAATTCGCTAGGCAGGTCAAGGGTTTTCTGGGGAAAAACGCGATTAAAACTGCGTTGCGAATGACAACAGGAATCTCTGTTCGCGGTCATAGGCTTTTGAAACCAAGGGCCAACCCCAGCTGAAGTTCATCGGGCCCATCGGAGTGTTCCAAAAAACACCAAATCCATAGGATACGCGCAGATCGTTGTCTATGAAATTCGGGCGATCCAAAAAGCTGTATTCCTTTTTAGGCGGCTTGCCGACTACACCGTAATCCGAAAACACAAAGCCCCTTACCTGATACTGATCCGGGATAAATATGGGGAAATTCATTTGGGTTGTACCATTCATCCGCCACAATCCGCCCAGCGCATAATTCCGGTAAAACCAGTTACGGCTTCCCACACCGGCGATGTTGAACCCGCGCAGCGATTCACCACCCAAAAAGTACCGGTACATTCTGGGGATATACTCGTCATCCAGCGGCTGCAAGATGCCAGCGCTTAATTCCGACCTTAACTGCCACCGGTTATCCAAGAATTTCACCATACCGACAATGCTTGCGTCGTACCGCATGAATGTTTCCGTGCCGCCGAGTCCGGTGTATGAAACGCTGAGGTTGGCGATAACCCCATCATGAGTCTGCTGGGCAAAGTCCGTGTTCAGATTATGATAGCGAAAGCCGGTTCCTAGGGTATAAAGGCTCGCCGACTGCCATCCGCCCGGCACATGAATGTCGTAATTCTGGTCAAAACTGGCCGACAAGCGCAAAGTTTGTGACCAGTTGTCTGTCAGCCTCCACCCCAGACGACCACCGACCATAAAGCTATCCCGGTCATATCCGTATGACCCCAGCTTTGAATAATTAAACTGCGTATAGTTGATGTCGAATCCGCCGGACAGGGCGCGACCGAACAGGAATGGCTCAGTAAATCCGAACAAGACTTGTCTTTGATACTGGGCCAAACTTCCACGCAGTTGGACTATCTGACCGCGACCCATAAAGTTGCTTTCCGTTATCCCGGCATCAACCATAAAGCCGTTTATGTTGGACCAACCGAGTCCACCGGACAATTCACCCGTCGGCTGTTCTTCAACCCTGACGTCAAGGTTCATCAGGTTGGTATCCGCTATGCGGGTCGGCACCATGTCCACAGACCGGAAATACCGGCTGCGCATCATCCGCTGGCGGCCGGATTCTATCTCTTGCAGAGAAAACGCATCACCGGCGCGGACTTGCAGTTGTTGTTCTATGACTGAATCAAATGTGCGGACATTACCCAGTATCGTAATCTGGTTTATGTACATGCGATTCGTTCTTTGAATCCTGAACACTAGGTCTATCGTACGAGCATCTTCATCCTTTTCGGGAATTATATCGACATTTATAAAGGCATATCCATGTTGCGCCACCGCACTGCGCAGCGCTGATATTGTTGCCTCTACCCTGTCGATATTGTAAATCTGGCCGCGGCGCATTTGCAGGCTGCGGTACAATTCCTGAGTATCGACATCAGGAAACGGGTTTTCAATTCGTAAAGTTCCGAACCTGTATCGTTCGCCTTCTTCAATATCAAATGTTACAGAGTACCACTTGCGGTCTGGGCTGAATACTCCGGCTACAGACCGAACGCGAAAATCAACGAATCCGTTCTGCATATAAAATTGGCGCAGCAACTGCTGGTCGTACAATATCCGGTCTTCGTCGTAAGTATCAAACGACGCCATGAATCGCCACCAAGAATATTCCTGTGACAATATTGCGTCGCGCAGATCACGGCTGCGGAACCTTCTGTTGCCGGTAAAGTTTATGGATCTGATGCGGGTGGGGTGGCCTTCGGTAACCTCATAAACGACATTTACGCGGCCACCGTCCAGCTCTATGCGTTTAGGCTCTATCTTGGTGCCGAAATATCCCTGTCGTTGGTATACGGTCAGCATGCGCTGCACGTCCGCACCAATTACCGATTCGTCGTACGATGAACGTTCCCTTAACCGAATTTCCCGTCTTAAATCATCGGTTGACACCGCCCTGTTGCCCTCGATAGTAACCATATTCACGACCGGTGCTTCGGATACATCAATCCGCAGGACGCCGCCGCTCATAGCAACGGAAGCACTGGTAAACATCCCGGAAGTTTGCAGCCTTTTGGCAAGGCGGTTCAGCCCTTCGGCATCCATATTGTCGCCGACCTTGACATCGGCCATCAGGCGCACGGATTCCACATCCATGCGGCGGTTGCCACTGACATCAATTCTTCTGATTGTTTCTGCCGATGCTGAAACAATCAGAAAAAGAAAAAAAGAGAAAAAGAGAAAATATTTCTTCATCGCTGGAGTTTTATACTACAAAAAACTACACTTATCAATAGTTGTTTTTCTGTTCACTTTTTTCTTTTCTCTTTTCTCTTTTCTTTCTATAATTCGCCTGATGAATAAAGAACTGGCGGATTTTCTGAACACCGATCTGCAATTCGTAAAAGGGGTGGGCCCAGTGCTGGCCGCGCGGCTGAACGACCTGTTGGGCGGCAAGCGGGTTTTGGACTTTTTGCTGCATAAACCGATATATGTCAAACCGCGCGGAATTTCAGAGTCCGTACTGGACGCCAAATCCGGCGAAGTCCTGACCATTCCCGTACAGGTGGTGTCACACAAAAAAGGCGGTGTCTTTCGCAACGGAAAGCGCGCGCCGACGCAAATTTTATGCCGCGACAAAACCGGCGCGGAATTAACCGTGCAATTTTTCGGGCAAAGCTTTCTGGATTATTGGCTGGAAAAACTGCCCGTCGGGTCATGGCGCATAGTCAGCGGACGCATGGATTTCAGTTCCCGCGGCGGCGCGGTCATCAGTCATCCGGATTTTATAGAAAAGCCGGAAGACAAGCACAAGATTCCGGAATTCCAAGCGATATATCCGATTGGCGAAGGCCTGACACAGCGGATAATGGCAAACGCCCGGGATTCCATTTTTGCAAAACTTGATAATTGCCCCACCTTTTTGGGGCTGTCGCGCGAAAGCGCGACTGGGGGGGGTAATGAATTTTTTAATTCTCTCCGCGCTATACATTACCCAACCTCTAACGACGACCTTTTGCCGACAAATGAAAACATGGCGCGGGTCGCGTACGCAGAACTTTTCGCACAACAGGTCGCAATCGCACTGACGCGGCAAAAAAGAAAGCGCGGTATAATTGGGCGCTCTATGCGCGGTGACGGGACGCTTCGCGAAAAACTTTATAAAATGTTGCCATTTGAACTGACCGAAGCGCAAAATAAAGCTATCGAAGATATCGAAAACGACATGGCGAGTGACGAACCGATGCTGCGCCTTGTCCAAGGCGATGTCGGATCGGGAAAAACCATTGTCGCACTGACGGCCGCGCTGAACGCCACAGAATGTAAGATGCAGACCGCATTTATGGCACCGACGGACACCCTTGCGCAACAGCATTATACAAAGATAAAACCGCTGTGCGATGAATTAAACATCGTATGCGACATATTGACCGGCCGGGATAAAGGCGCGGCACAAAAAGAAAAATTAACTTCCATTCGGTCGGGCCGCACCAAAATAATTATCGGAACACATGCTCTGTTTCAAGACGCTGTAGAGTATAAAAATCTGGGGCTGGTTATCATAGACGAACAGCACAGATTCGGTGTAGCCCAACGCGCGGCGTTAAGCGCAAAGGGCAACAATCCGCCTTTGCCTGACGGCTCTGGCGCGGCTGGTCCCGATTTCCTTGCGCTGTCGGCTACGCCGATTCCGCGGACTCTGTCGATGACTATTTACGGCGATATGGATATTTCAATCATCGCGCAAAAACCCGTTGGACGAATTCCAATAAAGACCAGCCGCCTGCCCGTGGAACGTATCGCGGCTTTGGCGGAACGGCTGCGATTACAGATACTTGCCGGCGCGAAAGTTTTTTGGGTATGCCCTTTGGTAACGGAATCCGAGAATATGGATTTCGCCGCAGCGGAAACTCGGTATGAATATCTGAAAGACCGCATGCCGGATGGGTCAGTCGGACTGGTGCACGGCCAGATGGATAAAAAGCAGCGCGATAAAGCCATGACGGAATTCGCCGGTGATAAAAGTAAAATTAAGCTGCTGGTCGCGACCAGCGTCATCGAAGTCGGCATAGATATTCCGACCGCGACGATTATGATTATAGAGAACGCGGAAAAATTCGGACTGTCGGCACTGCACCAATTGCGCGGGCGCGTCGGGCGCGGGTCGGATCAATCGTTCTGCATATTGCTGCATGGCGACAACCTGACCGAAGACGGCGGCAAGCGACTGGATGTACTTTGCGAAACCGAAGACGGATTTGTCATCGCGGAACAGGATTTGATGATGCGCGGCGCGGGGGAATTATTGGGCGCGCGGCAATCCGGCTGGGTTCCTTATTACTTTGTGGATTACCGGGAACATCGCGATTTGTTCAAACTGGCATCGCGCAACGCGCTGGAACTGACCGAGTCCGACCCTGCCCTATCAACTGACACAGGCAAATCCGCCCGCGACCTGATGTACATCTTTGGCCGGGAAATCAAGCTGGACGGTTGATTTAAAAAACGCAACGCCGCGAATTTTTAGTCGATAGCTCTTCCAACACAACTACATTCGCCACCATGCACGCAAAGCCACGCTAATGTAATTCAAGTTTTTTCAACGCGGCCGTTCAGCTTTTGCCAGATGGCGGACATTCATGACATGCTGCAAGTGGCTTTCATCGGGCATTTTTGCATCCGGTAAAGTCACCATGTCGATTCCGTAAAACCGCGCCGCATTTTCTGAATATTCTTTGATGCGCTTGTTTGTCATGCCGTCTTTGCCCGCAAAGTCTTTATAAGCCAAAACGGCCCCACCCATAAATATCCCGGCCGGCGGCGTTCCGGACTCTTTCTTTTCAATCAAGTGCGGTGCGCTGTCCGTGCCAAGCATCAGTTTATTGTATCCACCATGCACCCAAAAATTACGCAAATAATTTTGGTTTTCTTGCGTTTGCAGAATCGGCTTGCAGTAAAAATACGGCTCTGTCGTGCTTAAAATATGATCGGCGTCGGACGGGTTGTCTATGCCAAAATCTTCTTGGCAAAGTCCCAAGTGATGCGGAGTTATCGTGCACCACAGACCATAGTTCAAAACTTCGCACAGCGCGTACGGCGTGGAAACATGTTCCACCGATATTTTCATATTGCGGGACTTGCCGTTACGGGTCACCAACTGCGGCAGAATTTTTTCCATAGCGGAGTGTTCTTTCTTGGAGACATCCGGCTCGTCCGGGTCTTCCATATGCAACGCCAGCGGCATGCCTGTTTCTTCCAGCACATCAATCAGTGCCTGTGCTTGTTCAAGCGACGGAGCGTATCCTGAATTGGTGCTCTGCCCCTTTGGAAACAGTTTGAATCCGGCCAGCGGCACGCCGCCAACACTATTCATCATTATTATGAACATACGAAGCTGCGCAGGTGTCATATCTTCTGCCAATACTGGCATCAGCATGGCATAATGGTCGGGATTTCCGGCATTCCCAGCCGCGTACTTTATAGCAGTGTAATAATTTTGCATGTACTTTCCCGCATCATCAAGGCTCTGTAAATCCAACGGTTTTGGAAAATTCATCATGTAAACCGCCGCAGAATTCGCAGAATAAATAGGAACAGTTTCGTTAAACTCGGGCGTCCCTGCTTCGCGGGCATGAACGTGGGCGTCTATTATCTTCATTTTATTTTTCCTTTGAAAAGTTCGGATTTTACAAATATGTTCGGATTCAGCATCGCGCCAGTCGTAGCCAGTGCAAAGTCCGCACCGCGATACAGCCGGTCTTCGAATTCATAGCCTTCCATGATTCCACCGCTGGCACCTATGACAAGATCATAACCTACTTCTCTGCGCAGGTCGGTAATGGAATTCAGCCATTTCACCGCATGCCATTCTATGCCTTTGCCGCATACTCCGCTGGTTTCGCGGCCGGGCAGCGGAAGTGTTCCATCTGGATACGACACTTTCATGGATATGGTGTTTATACCGACAATTCCGGTGACGCCGGATTTTACCGCCGCCGCCGTGACTTCGCGCATGACTTTGCTTTTTTCCCAAAATCCGACTTTTATAAACAGCGGGATTTGTTTACCTATCTCTTTGCGCGTAGCACTGACAATTCTTGCCGTCAAATCTTTGTCCGTATATATCGCACCCAAATCCTTGCGGACATTCGGGCACGAAAGGTTCAGTTCTATCGCCCGGGCACCGGCATCTTTCGCCAGCGCTGCGCACCGCGCATAGTCGTTCGCAAGGTGGCCTATCTGATCATCTGCTTGGTCATCCGGAGTCCCAACCACAGACACAATCATCACCCGGCCTGTATTTTCATCGACATATCTTTGTGCGCGCTCTACATCCGGCATCCAGACATCCGGACCGCTGGACGGCATGCCAAACGAATTTGTTATAGTATCGGTTTTCTCGTCCTGCGCGAACGCCGCGCCGTCTGGGGTTATCTCGGAACCCGGCTTTATGTAAACGCAATTCGGATACGGCAGGCATTCGCGATACCCTGTCCGGACAGTTTTATAGGTAACAACATTCGCGCCCATATCAACCGCCGCCTTGATAAATTCAGCGTTCAACAAGGGACCCGCGGCTATACCGACCGGAGCATGGACATTGTGCCCAAAAATTTGTACGCGCGGATTACCTTTGAGTCTGACTTTCGGATGGTAAACAGGGGGATTTTCGAAATTTTCCGTATAAGTACGTTTGGTATCATACAAGAGTGCGGTAAACATGACATGCCTTTCTGTTGCCCCTCTCCGCACGGAATTATTGCACTAAATAATGTTATTTGCAACTAAATAAATTGGTTGAAATCCTATTTATTTGATGTATGCTTTTGCGCGATGGAAGCAGGAAATCTGAACTTCACCCCTAAACAACTGCCTACGAACCTAGAGGCTGAACAAGCCGTCTTGGCCGCAATTCTGATGAACAACCGCGCGCTGGAACGGGTTGGCGATTTTCTGCGCCCGGAACATTTCACTCATCCCGCCCATAAAGAGATTTATAAATTGATGGAGCGACAGTTCGCCGCAGGCTTTCCAGTCGATGTCATCACTATCAAGACATATCTGGAACAACAAGGCGTTCTGGAATCCGTGGGTGGCACGGAATACCTGTCACAACTTGCCGGCGCAGGCACCAGCGTTGTCAATATGGAGCAATACGCCCGCATAGTCTTTGACGCCGCCATGCGGCGCGAACTTATCGACATAGGCCAAGGCATTACGGAATCCGCTTTTATAGAAGACTTGGACAAGCCCGTATCATCGCAAATCGAAGAAGCGGAAAAAAAACTATTTGACCTGTCCACCACCGGAACCAGCATCGACCGCGGCGCCGCGCCCCTTGGCGATGCTTTGCGTCTGGCGATGGAAGAAGCGGAAATAGCATACAAAGCGGACGGAAAGCTGTCGGGCCTGACCACCGGCCTGCGCGATTTGGATAAATCCATCAGCGGGCTGCACCATTCGGATTTGATAATTATCGCGGGTCGACCCGCTATGGGAAAGACCGCAATCGCGATGAACATTGCGTTCAACGCCGCAAACGCCATACTGTCCGGTGCCGCCAATCCTAAATACAAAGGCGCGGTCGTATTTTTTTCGCTTGAAATGTCATCGTCACAGCTGGCCGCGCGTGTTCTGTCATCGCAGTCAAAAATCCCGGCCAGCAGCATGCGTAATGGAACTCTGACTGACTCTGACTTTTTGAAAATGTCGCAATATTCTGATGCTCTTTCCCGGGTACCGCTGTTCTTTGACGACACACCCGGAATGTCTGTTCCGATGATGCGCACCCGCGCGCGACGCCTTGCACGAAAGCATGGCGGAATCGCGCTGATTGTAATTGACTATCTGCAATTGATGACCTTGCCGGGCGGCAGTCGCCGTAATGACAGCCGGGTTAACGAGATTTCAGAAATCACCCGCAGTCTTAAAATGCTGGCGAAAGAATTGGATGTGCCGTTGATTGCTTTGTCGCAGCTGTCGCGATCTGTTGAAAGCCGTGATGACAAAAGACCCTTGCTTTCGGACCTTCGCGAATCCGGATCTATTGAACAGGACGCCGACATAGTCATGTTCACGTATCGTGAAGAATATTACCTGCAAGGCCGCGACCCTGCGGAATCGGGCAGCGATCATTCAGAAAAATTCATGTTCAATAAACAGGAAAACTGGAAAAAGCGAATGGAGGAAGCGCGCGGCAAGGCGGACATTATCATCGGCAAAAACCGCCACGGCCGACCGGAAACGATACGCGCCCGGTTCAACGGCGAATTCAGCCTGTTCAGCGATTTGAACGAATTCGAAGCGCGCAATTTCGGTGCCGACAGTTCACTGGGCCCGGCATACAACCCGGGCGCAAGCCCACCGCCGATTGCGGAACCCGACGGCCCGTCCATAGAAGACGCCCCGGACGATTTTTAAGCCGCGACCAGCTTTCGTTACTTGCCGACTCTCTTGCCGTATTTAGCCATGATTTCCTGCATCGTTAATTCTCCGCGCGCGAATTTTTCCAATTCCGCTTTCGGGACCTTTGCATAAGGCTCTTTGCGAGAGTCTATCTTTTTTTGCGGATCTTTTGCCCGTTTCTTCTTATCTTTGGTTTTTTTCTGTTGCAACTTTTTTGTCGCTTCTTTCAAGCTTTCTTTCATCGGCTTGAACGGCACGGGCTTTACCAGATATGAAACATCCGCCAGCGATTCTTCGCCACCGAGTTCTTCTATCTGACGCAGCAAAACTTGTTCGTGGCGCATAACATCTTGCAAGTCGTGCTTTGGCGGTTGCTTTTGTTTTTCCAAAAGGACTTTCCGGGCGTGAATCCCCACCAGATCGTCCAAAATTTTTCGCAAACCATGACGACGATAAGCCTCTGCCTTTGCCGCGTCAAATTCAACGTCGGTCGTTTTTCTTGGTCCTTTTTTGCCCGGCCAACCAAACTTGTTTTTCAAGGTTCGCAATTTTTGTTCCAGACTTATTTGCTTTGTCTCGAGTTCTTTGGCTTTTCTTGGGTTCTTGGCCAATTCCGGATCTTTGCGTTCTTGCCGCACGTCAGCGATTTGCTTTTCCAAAAGATCCAAATTATTTGCCTGTGCGCGGGTTATATCCAAAATCAAATTTTGTTCTATTGGTACTGGCACAGGCTCTGGCTCTGGCCCTGTAGGTCCGGTTGGTACTGGTACAGGCTCTGGCACTATAGGCTCGATTGGCGCCGGCGGCACCGGCTGTGGACGCGGACGCGGGCGCGGCGGCGATTGCAGGTCAATCTTTTTATCCAGCAAAGCACCGGCACGTTCGCGCAACTTGTTCAACAGCGGCGTAGCCTTGTGATACCAGCCGAACATACCGACCGCGCCAAAGTTATTCGGGGCATAGACTGGTGGTTCCCCCGGAATTATTTCTATCC
>Ga0123353_10013455_pt1 | contig 11721 bp, 10 predicted proteins | sample TergutLab28metaG_3_FD_92763 | JGI IMG/M metagenome (GOLD analysis project Ga0123353, IMG submission 92763) | Labiotermes labralis P3 segment gut microbial communities from Petit-Saut dam, French Guiana - Lab288 P3 | ecosystem: Host-associated > Arthropoda: Insects > Digestive system > Gut ... | reverse complement strand
TAGAACATATCCAAAGGAAAATATACGAAATAAGAGGCTTCAAAGTCATTTTAGATTTTGACCTGGCTTATATGTATGAAGTACCTACAAAGGTACTTAACCAATCGGTAAAACGAAATACTAAAAGATTCCCTCCGGACTTTATGTTTCAACTTACAAATGAAGAATTTGAAATCTTGAGGTCACAAATTGTGACCTCAACTTGGGGTGGTATGAGATACCTTCCTTATGCTTTTACAGAACAAGGTGTCGCAATGTTGTCAGGTTTGCTTAATAGTGATGTTGCCATAAATACAAATATTCTTATCATGCGTGCCTTTGTTATGATTCGCCAATACGCCTTGAATTATGCAGAACTCAACCAAAAAATTGAAAAATTTATACAAGAAACTAATATACGATTTGATGATAATGATGCGAAAACTAATGAAATTTTTGAACTTCTCAAAGAATTATTGGAACATAAAAAAGAACTTGAAAAGCCACGCAACCCAATCGGGTTTAGAACAAGTGCAAATAGTTAAATTTTCAGGAAAGCACAAGCCATTTAAAAATCCGCACTCTGCGGCGTTCTCGGGAACGGAATCACATCACGGATATTACCCATGCCGGTAATAAAGAGCATCATACGCTCAAAGCCAAGCCCAAAGCCGGCGTGTGGCGCTGTGCCGAATTTACGAGTTTCCAAATACCACCATATATCTTTTTCCGGAATATTCAGTTCGCGAATGCGGGCAAGGAGTTTGTCGTAATCGGCTTCTCGCTCGGAACCACCGATAATCTCCCCAATTTTCGGGAACAACACGTCCATGGCGCGCACCGTTTTGCCGTCATCATTTTGCTTCATGTAAAACGCCTTAATATCTTTCGGATAGTCGGTTAAGATAACCGGCTTTTTGAAGTGATTTTCAACTAAATACCTTTCGTGCTCAGACTGTAGGTCAGTCCCCCACTCTACTTTATATTCAAACTTTTTGCCTGATGCTTTGAGAATATCAATCGCTTCTGTATAAGTTAAGCGCACAAATTGATTATCCACCACAAAACGCAGGCGGTCAATCAATTCTTTATCAAACATATCGTTTAAAAATTGAATATCATCAAGATTATGTTCCAACACATAATTCACCAAATACTTAATAAACTCTTCGGCGAGGTTCATGTCGTCGGTAATATCGAAAAATGCGACTTCCGGCTCAATCATCCAAAACTCGGCTAAATGTCGGGGTGTATTGCTATTTTCGGCTCTGAAAGTGGGTCCGAACGTATAGATTCTTCCCAACGCCATGGCGCCGAGTTCCCCTTCCAACTGACCGGAAACTGTTAAGCTGGTGTGTTTTCCGAAAAAATCTTGCGAGAAATCTACGCCCCCCTCAGCTTTTTTCGGCACATTATTCAAATCTAATGTGGTTACGCTGAACATGGCACCCGCACCTTCCGCATCAGAGCCGGTAATGATGGGCGTGTGCATATAAAAATAGCCGTGATCGTTAAAATAGGTATGAATGGCGTACGACAATGCATGGCGTAAACGCAGCACGCAGCCGAAATAGTTGGTGCGCGGGCGCAAATGTGCTATTTCGCGAAGAAACTCCATACTGTGTCCTTTTTTCTGCAACGGATAGGTTTCCGGATCGGAAGTGCCGTAAACTTCAATGCTATCTGCTTGAATTTCTACTGCTTGCCCCTGTCCTTGCGATTCTACCAATTTTCCGGTAACACGCAAACACGCACCGGTAGAAACTTGTTTTATAAGTTCTTCCGAAAAATTGGCAAGGTCAGCCACAATTTGTATGTTATGCACTGTTGATCCGTCGTTTAAGGCAATGAAAGCCACGGCGTTGTTTCCGCGTTTGGTACGCACCCAACCTTTTACTTCCACTTGATTTCCGATGCCGAATTTTTCGGGGGTTTTTAGAATTTCTTTTATCATAATGATTTGAATTATTGAAAATTGATAGAAATTGGCGGCAAAAGTAAAGTTTTTTGTATGAGAAAAATTATTCGTTGAAAAATATCATAACTTATTAATCAACAATTTTATATACAACAATGCTGCAACACTCCAAGCCTGTGAAATACATCCGTTTGGATGGTGCGGTGGGTCTCCATCAGCAATTTCTTCAATAGTAGAAATCCCGTACTCTTTCATATATCCATCGAAATTATCAAGTATTTTTTCTAATGTAGGAATGGCAGATTGGTGATACACGGCGAGCAATCCTTCTGCAAAAGACTCTAACAACCAGGGCCAAGCAGTACCTTGATGATAAGCTGTATCTCGCTCAACCTGATTGCCGAAATATTTCCCTTTGTACTCCGGATCGTTGGGCGAAAGTGTACGCAATCCCTTAGGAGTTAGCAGTTCTTCTTGCGTTTTCTTCAATATCAGCTGACAAATTTTTTCACTAATAGGGCAATAAGGTAACGAAGTGACAATCACCATGTTTGGGCGCACTTGAAAATTTTTAAAATCACCATTAACATAATCTGCCAGATAGCCTTTATTTTTATCCCAAAAAGTATCTTTAAAAACAGTCGGGAAATCTGCGGCGATGGCTTCCCAATCTTTAATAAATGCTGAATCATTTGCATAAGCTGCAGCTTCCAAAGCAAACTTTATCGCATTGTACCACAATCCGTTAATTTCTACTTGACAGCCTGTGCGTGGCGTAACCGGCACTCCGTTTACCACAGCATCCATCCAGGTGAGGGCATGCTTTTCATCTCCAGAATAGATCAATCCATTGTCTAACATTTTGATATTGAATAATGAACCGTTTCTGTATGCATGCAATATTTTTTTTATGGCATCTCCGTAGATGGTCCAAATTTTCTTTTGAGATTTCGTAAAGATGGTGTATTTCTGCAAAGTACGAATAAACCACAGCGGCGCATCAACGGAATTGTATGCGGCACACTCACCTTCGCCAATGTTGGGGAAAAGTCCGTTTTGCATTTCTGAAAGCATGTCGTCCATTACTTCTTTGCAAAGTTTTGGTTTGTCTAATGCTAACGTCAAACCCGGCAGTGCAATAAATGTATCACGTCCCCAACGACCAAACCAGGGGTAGCCAGCAATCACTTGCATTTTTCCGTTACGATTGATAATAAACTGTTCGGCTGCATTTTGCAAACAATTTATGAATGAGGATCGCATGGTGCGTTTCGTCAATTCCTCTTCAAATAATAGTTGAATCTTATTTGATGCAATCGGCTTTGTTCCAATAGATAAGTATATTTCGTTATGTACTATTTTCACACTAATTTTTCCCAAATTAATCAAATCTTCATGACCGTCGTAACCACGTTTCAATTCCTCTTCGTACTCAAAATTATTGTACCATACGGGTGCATGCAGGTAAGCGATCGGTTCATTGGATTGCAATACAATTGGTGTGTAATTCTCGTATAAACAGTATTCTACTCCATGTTTTATCGATTTATAATCCGTATTAACGTGCGAATTTTGATGGGTTAACCGATGCGCATTCCTAAACGCCAGCAAGGGTTGAAATAAAATTTGCGCTGACTCATAATCATCTAATATTGTATATTTTACTATTATTCTGTCTTCATCGGTACACATCAAAAATTCTTTCGTAAAATTAAATTTTCCTACTCTAAAATAATAAGTAGGAATTAAATCAGTTTCAAATTTTTGAAGATATTTATTCCCTTTCGGCGCAATAATGCCCCCTTGATATTGGTGCACACCCAAATGAAATTCCATATTATCAATAATAATGGTTTCGTTCAAATAGGAAACTAACACGTGACGTTCGCCATCAATTTTATCTTGCGGCGACACAAAAAGCCCGTGGTATTTGCGTGTATTTAAGCCCAATAGCGTGGTAGATGCATATGCACCAGCTCTATTGCAACGCAAAATTTCTCTGCTTTTTGAAAAATTGATATTTACTAATTTCTCGTGGTCAAATTCGATGTAACTCATATGATAAAGGGATAAGATTCAAAAAGCGAAAGTACAACAAAATATTTGATTTATAGATTTTAATACCCCAAAATCTTCAACATAGACTTATAGCTCTGCTCTTTAGCAAAAAGCTTAGTTACAATCTCTCCATCTTCATCTAAAGTGATGATAATGTGCTTAGGTGCAGGGGTTAAACAATGCTGAATGCCGCCATAACCACCTACCGATTCTTGATAGGCGCCGGTATGAAATAAGCCAATGTATTGAATATCGGATTCATCGCGCTTGCCGGTGCCGTTCTCCACAGCAGCACTGTTTTCTTTAATTTTGGGTAAAAAAACCGCATTCAAATAGGCTTCTGAGTTGTAGTAATCGTGGCTGTCGCAGGTCAGTCCACCTAAGAAAACACGCTCATATTCACGATCCCAATTGTTGATTGCCAAGATAATAAACTGCTGGTTGATTGCCCATGTATCCGGTAAAGTAGTCATAAAAGAACTGTCAATCATGTTCCAAAGCTCGCGGTCGTTTTGACGTTTTTGTTGCAAAATAGAGTACAAAACGGCGCTGGCTTCTCCCACAGTATAAGAGCCAAATTCAGTAAAGATATTCGGTTCATCTACTTTTTCCCGGTCACAAATTTGCTTAATTTGCGCTACAATCTCTTCAGTCATATACTCATAATCATAGTCAAATGAGAGCGAACTCTTGATTGGAAACCCGCCGCCGATGTTCAAAGAGTCCAATTCAGGACAGATTTTCTTTAGATCGCAATATAAGTTAACACACTTACTTAGCTCATTCCAATAGTATGCGGTGTCGTTAATTCCGGTATTTATAAAGAAATGTAACATCTTTAATTTGAACTTTTTGTTCTTTTTAATCTTGTTTTCATAGAACGGAATAATGTCATTGTATCGAATACCTAACCGAGAAGTATAGAACTCAAATCGCGGTTCTTCTTCCGAAGCAATGCGAATACCCAACTTACATGGCGAATGCACAACTTCATTGAGCAAATCAAATTCATATTTGTTATCTAAAATAGGAACGATGTTTTTATATCCATTTTCCAATAAACTGACAATGTTTTCTATGTATTGCTGCTTTTTATATCCATTACAAATGATGTAAGTATCCTTATTGAATTGTTCCGCTTCATTCATAGTCTCAATGAGGTTAAGGTCAAAAGCGGAGGAGGTTTCAATATGTACGCCGTTTTTCAACACTTCGCTCATAACAAATTCAAAATGAGAAGATTTAGTACAGTAGCAGTAGTGGTAATCCCCTCTGTAATCGGCTTTCGCAATAGCCACATTAAACCAGCGGCGTGCACGCTGGATATTCTGGCTGATTTTAGGCAAATAGGTTATCTTCAGCGGCGTGCCATACTGTTTGATGATGTCCATTAAAGGAATGTTGTGAAAGCACAACTCGTCGTCTTCCACCTTAAACTCTTCTTGTGGAAACTCGTACGTTTGAGTGATGAGGTCGATGTATTTGGTTTTCATAAGGATAAGTTTTGAACTAAGATTTTAGTAAGATTGACAAGATTAGCAGGATTTATAAATCTTAGTTCATCTTAATAATCTTATTAAAATCATGGTTCGGATTTGAGCGGCAAAAATATAAAAAAGTGAATTGGATTGGATAATATTCATCAATTTAACTTACTTGGGTTATGTGTTTTTTACTAATGCAACACACTTGGATTGTAATTATAAGGTAACTATATGCTGAAAATATTTTTAATGATTTTGCCCTGTTATTTTTCTATTTTTGCGAAAATTTTCATCACAATTATATCTTATGAGTCAGAAAAAACTTACACGTAGTGTTTCAAACAGGATGTTAGCCGGTATTTGCGGCGGTTTGGGTCAATATTTTAACATTGATCCGGTTGTTTTTAGGGTTATTTTTTGCGTTCTCGGCCTTACCGGATCCGGAATTATTGCTTATATCATCCTGATATTTGTGATTCCGGCAGAAGGAAATAGTTCTTCCAAATCTGCAGGAATTAGGGAGGAATGGATTGATGAAGTAACCAAAGAGATAAAAAAGGAGATATCAGAAGAGGTGCGGGAAGAGATTGTGAGCAATGTGAAAAAACATAGTAGCTCTTTTGCTGCCATAGCAGGACTAACCTTAATTGTTATAGGCCTCCTGTTTTTATTTCCTTACTTTCATTTGCGATACTTGGTGCCGGTAGCACTGATTGCGCTTGGTTTGATGTTTTTGGTTTTTCGGAATAGTCGATGATGCCCTAATTGTTTTTTATTTTTTAAATTGATTTTTATACCTTTGCCGCCCAAAAAACAGCATTTTTATGAAAATTTTGAACGGAGCGGCCTTGGCAAAAAAAATAAAGTCGGTTTTAGCTGTTGAAATTGACTATTTAGTAAAAAAACACGGACGTGCACCCAAACTCTGCATTATTTTGGCAGGCGATGACCCCGCCAGTGTGTCTTACGTGAAAAATAAACAGAAATCGTGCAGCGAAATCGGCATTTTATGCGATTTGAATATTCTCCCTTATTCAATGTCTCAAGATGAACTACTTGCATTAATTGAAATATTGAACAACGATCCTGAGACGGATAGCATATTAGTGCAATTGCCTTTGCCCAAGCACATTGACCAAAATGTTATTTTACAAGCGATAGATTACCTAAAAGATGTGGACGGACTGCACCCGATGAATGTAGGGTTGTTAAACAGATCCGGCGAAGCCATTATTCCATGCACACCTAAAGGAATTTTGTCGCTGCTCAAGGCAGAAGATGTTCATATTACAGGAAAGCATTGTGTAATAATAGGTAGAAGCAATTTGGTGGGAAAACCGATGGCGCAACTGATGCTTCGCGAAAATGCCTCTGTTACCGTTTGTCATACTAAAACAAGAGATTTGCCTCATTTAACCCGCCAAGGAGAAATTTTGATTATCGCTATCGGACACCCAAACTTGCTTAATGCAGACATGTTGCGAAAAGGTGCTGTGGTAGTAGATGTAGGCATTAATAGTGTAGACGGAAAATTGGTAGGCGATCTTTATAACAGTATTGACGTAAAAGATATTGAAAAGAAAGCGGCAGCCATTACTCCTGTCCCCGGTGGCGTCGGTCCCATGACCGTCGCTTCCTTACTGGAAAATGTAGTAGAAATTTATAAAAAGCGATGCGCGGTATGAGGTGTTTAATGCATTCTTTTAAGATTTTATGGCTGTTTTGCATTCTTTTTGGTATAAAAGACAGCTCTTTTGCACAAAACCATCCCGATGACATTGTTGGATATTATTTGAATGAAGACCCTTTTTCAGGCGCTATTTCACAAGTATATATTTACCATGCTGGAAACGGTGTCTATGAAGGAATTGTAATTTGGGTAAATGAAGAAGAACGAAAAAAATTTGAAGGATTGGTATTTTTGAAAGAGATGACTTTTAATGAGAAAAAAAACGAATGGCAAAACGCCTCCATGATTTATCCGGGGAAAAACGGCAAATTTAAAGCCGACATGCGCCTTGAAAAAGATGGGCGACTGCGCGTAAGAGGCTACTGGGGCATCTCCATGCTTGGGAAAACGTTGCATTGGGAAAGGGAAAAGGTGAGTAGGAATGAGAAGGTGAAACCGTGAGGTTAGGGATTTAAAATTTAAAGATTTAAAGATTTAAAGTTATGAGGTTAGAAAATAGAGCAACATTGTTATTTCTCCTTTTTTCCTTTCTCCTTTCTCCTTTCTCCTGTACCCATCCTCCCGCCTCCCCTCCCAGGTACGTCTTTCTCTTCATCGGCGACGGCTTCGGAATCGGGACGTTAACCTACAGTGAAATTATAGCCCAAGAAAAAGGAGACACGCTTTGTTTTTCGCAATTTCCGATCACGGGGATCATTACGACTTACGCAGCGGATAATTGGGTAACTTGCTCTGCGTCTGCGGCAACGGCATTAGCTTCAGGAGAGAAAACGAAGAATGGCATGCTGAATATTGCTCCGGATTCCGTGCGTATTTTAACACCGGTTTCAAAAATACTCCACGAAAAAGGATATGGGGTGGGCGTGGCTACAACGGTATCTCTTGATCACGGGACACCGGCAGGGTTTTATGCCCATTCATTAAGTCGGAAAAATTATTACGACATAGCTAAACAGCTTCCCACTTCGGGATTTCAGTTTTTTGCCGGATCGGGGTTTTTAGATCCTGATCCCATGGATTCGGTTTCTATTTTTACGCTACTAAGGGAATATGGTTATGTGGTTTCTACTTCTATTGAAACGGCTTCAGAATCAAAGTCTTTGAAAAATGTTTTAATTCAGCCGCAAGGGAAAGAGAGTGCGCAACTTCCTTATTCTATTAACAAAAATAAAGACGATTTTACTTTGGCGCAAATTACGCAATTGGGTATAGAAAAATTATCGGCGCTAAATAAACCGTTCTTTTTTATGGTGGAAGGCGGACTGATTGATTGGGCAAATCACGACAATTTGGCAAACGAAGTGTATGGCGAAGTGAAAGAGTTTTCACAAGCCATTGAAACGGCCTTGGCTTTTTATAAAAAATATCCGAAAGAGACTTTGATTATCGTTACTGCCGATCATGAAACGGGAGGAGCTGCTATTTTGCAAGATGGCTTACATTTTGTAACGGATGAGCACACAGGAAATATGGTTTCCGTTTTTGCCATTGGTGTGGGTGCAGAACATTTTTCGGGATTATACGACAATACGGAAATTGCCAAGAAAATATTGCAAATATTGCATTTAGATTAAAAATTTTAATATTTTGTATGATGAAAAAATCACATCTTATCCATTTATTAACAATTCTTATTCTTTGTGTTGCTCTTTTTTCGTGTAAAAAGCAGCCATATGGAAGTGTGGAACTCTCTTTTACTCATACGGTTGATGCACAACCGCTGCAATTCAATCAGCTTATATATACCAACACCGCCGGAAACCAATATCAGGTAAATGAAGTAAAATATTTTATTTCAAGGATGTTTCTTATTGACGCGAATGGTACGTCTGTTGAAGTGAAACAAGATGAGGGGATTCATTATATGGATTGCGACATAGCACATACCTTGCGTTGGAAAATTGAGAAAATTCCGCAAGGACATTACGCGGCAATTTCGTTTGTTTTCGGATTAGATGAGGCGGATAATAGAAGTAACCGGTTTGTAAATCCGCCGGAGAGCAATTTTTTCTGGCCCGATTTTCTGGGCGGAGGTTACCATTACATGCAAATCAACGGAAAGTTTTTAAACCGGGCCGGTGCAATACAAAATATGAATATACACACCGGAATTGGGCAGCTTCGTGATGAAAGCGGCGATATTACGCAATTCGTGCAGAACTATTTCACCGTAACTTTACCCGTCCATTTTTTCGTGTATGCCGATGAAACCTTGCCACTTACATTAAATATGGAAATTCAACGCTGGTTCGACACCCCCAATCTATACAATTTTGATGAGTTTGGCATCGGCATTATGCAAAACCAACGGGCGCAGGAGTTGTTGAAAGGGAATGGGTGGAATGTGTTTACGTGCAGGCTTTAATAATTGGTTAAGTTTTTTTTGAGTGCTATTATTTTTTTAACCCCTTGACTACCCACCATTGTGTTTGCCTGTTTGAGAACTGTGCACAACTGCTGCTTTTTCGAGACGTGAACAACATAGTTACTTTAATACCTGCAATAAAAGGATAAACCGGCGGTTTTATGTTTGAAGTTATTAAAGAATTGTATTTGATTGTATTTGGGTCAAGACCGGCTTGGTCGGTGGCAGGAACATACACAAAATCGCTGCTCGTAATAGTAGTAATCACCCTTTGTGTCGTATTTTATTACTTTTGAATTAGTAACTGCAATAGTCATAGGTCCATCTACATCGTGTTGGCCCGTAGTTGTTCCATTTACATCATTAAAAGGTCTCAAAGGATAACCTGGACATATATCACATTGATTTAATTTTGTTCTAACACTAATACCAGGATGTCTTTTGTTATTAACAGGTGCAGGGTCATAAATAAAAAATTCGGAAATTTGGGTGCCTCCATTTTCATAGCCATAAATAATAACAAAATGTTTACAGGCAGCACTTCCATCTACATTAATTATTACGGGATTGCCATTGTCAATTTCATCTCTAATTCTCTTTATACTAAATGCGGCGGTTGCTTTTGCAGTAATACCTCCACTGAATCCATAATTTGCAAATGGTTGCCAATCTACATCTGCACTTCCACTAAATTTATTATTAGTTCTTGCCCAACTATTCAGTGTACCTGGTGTTGTATTATTTCCTTTTGCAGAAGATAACATACTAACACAAGTCAAAGCACAGCCTTTACCTTTCATATATCCAATGTACCACCCCGCACTCTGATTGCCATATCTATCGCCTCCCCAATTGGGGTTGTTTTGCATATATGATGTCAAGTCAATAATTCTAGTTTGCGCCTCCGCACTAAAACTTACCACCCCCAACACAAGCAGCAAGCACCCAATTTTCGAGTACTTTTTCAACTCTGTTAAAAATGTAATTTTTTCTTTCATAATAAGTCTAAAAAATCTTTGATACATAAAATTATGGTTTTAATTATTACTTTTACTTCAAGCAGTGATATCACTTGCTTCTATAGATATAGTCAAATATTTCTATCATTTCTTTAATAGCTTCAAACTCTGATTTATATTTATAAGAGTTTCTTTTAAACCCCATGTTAGCTTTTTTTCCGATACTATTAATCACACCAACAACTTTCGACATACGCGCACGTGAATGACGAATCGCATTACAAAAATCGAAAATCAAACTTGTATCATTTACTGTACAATCTTTTGTTACTAAAACAAGTCCAAAGGCAGAACTTTCACCTTGCGTACCCGTAATTATTTTACCTAACTTATTACCAAGAACTCCACCTGCAGTACCACCAATGAGAGAATTTAGAACACGGTCTCGTCCAAAAGATGCGCCGATTGCTAAACCGCCAGCAATAGAAACAGTAGTAGTATAGAGACGTAATAGTTTGCCATCAATATCACTTCCCTCATTATCAAAACTATCATAGTCAATAAGATCATCATAATTACGAATTTTACCTATTTCAGGTAAATATGGAGAAGTAAGAAACCATTGTTTGTTGTGATCATCAATAAAAAGAAAATAAGAAGGTGCTCCTGACCATAAGTCAATTTTGCCACCAACTTTTTGACTAATAATAAATCGGTTTTGTGTAAGAAAATCGTTTATGAGCACAATGTTTTTTTTCACTTGCTGATGATGTTTGAAAATAACGAACAGCAAATAGATGCTTAAAATAAGGAATCCAATCCAAAATACGATAAAAAAATTTCCCATTTTTGTGTCCCTAATACGTGCCGGGCGCAACTTCTAAATTATTTATTATTGTTAGATTGTAATTTATTTTCCGGAAATTTGACAATAAAAAAACGTGGTACTTCTTTTATCTGCCGTTGAGGTCTGCTACAACCTGCTACCAAATAAAGTAAAGTCCACGCTTGACGTGAACGTTTACTTACTTTACTTTTTGGTAGCTTTGAGTTTATCGAAAAAACTCAAGTTTTGAATACGTAGCAGAATTCAACGGCAAAAAATAAAACATAAACGTTTTAAAATTGATTAGAAACAAAGAACGCAGATTTACAGAGTTCTATTAGTATTTTTAGAGATGAACGGTATGAGAAAAGTGCAAACGTAAATCGGGGGCAAAGGTATAATAAATCTTTTCAAATAAAATTAGCTTTGCAAAAAATTAATT
>Ga0123353_10013452_pt1 | contig 11723 bp, 5 predicted proteins | sample TergutLab28metaG_3_FD_92763 | JGI IMG/M metagenome (GOLD analysis project Ga0123353, IMG submission 92763) | Labiotermes labralis P3 segment gut microbial communities from Petit-Saut dam, French Guiana - Lab288 P3 | ecosystem: Host-associated > Arthropoda: Insects > Digestive system > Gut ... | reverse complement strand
TAGTTTAACGAAAACATCTTGCACGATATCTTCTGCTTCGGTATTGTTTCCCATAATGGCGATTGAAGTCCTGAGCAATTTATCTCCGTACTTTTTAACCGTTTCTTCCATCCAATCCACCGGCCGGCCGGATTGATTGTACATTGCTTCAACTCCCTTCACCCTATATACGCATGGGCTTATCAAAATGCGACACCAATAAATAATTTATTTTTTCATTAAGACTGTTACCATATGCTAAATGTTCCCCTATTATGCATAACAGACTTGCGACAAAAAGCGCGAATATCTTGATAATAAAAAACGCACTCTGTCGGACGGTTGACAAAGTGCGGCTTTTTGATATTGATAACTACGAACACACTATGGTTGAAGATGGGGTACAACTCATAGAGTATATACACTCAGTTACTGCATTTGTATATTCTTGTCATCAGGTACAAATCTGAAGATGATTGCCGCTGCAATAAATAATACCACAATGCCTGCAATTCCAAGATGCGCATGACCCGTCCACAATGAGATAACCGCAAATAATGATGTTCCCATAATTGATGCAAGACGGCCGAAGATATTATAAAATCCGAAAAACTCATTGGATTTATCTTTTGGTACAATTTTCCCGAAATATGCGCGGCTTAACGCTTGAATGCCACCTTGCGCAGTACCGACCAACATGGCAAGACCCCAAAACATGCCTGTCAGAAAACGTATGTCGCGATCGGCACTCATTAATAGCGCGATAAGGCAAATAACGATATAAGTTCCAATCCCGAAGTAAATTAGTGTCTTTGTGCCAAACTTATCGGCAAGCCTTCCATAGATAATCGCACACGGCCCCGCCACCAGTTGTGTCACCAGCAGAACAAGCAGGAGGTCAACCTGTCCGATGCCAATAGTCATTCCATAGGCTGTCGCCATGCTGATTATCGAGCTTACACCGTCGTAGTAAAGGAAAAAGGCCAACAGAAACAGCAGTACCGGTTTATGCTTGCAGATTTCTTTGATTGTAAGCCATACCTTCACAAAGCTTTTTCTTACATATTTCGGCTCCACCGGTGCCCCGTACTTTTGGTTTACATTACGAAACATCGGTATCGTAAACAGCAACCACCATACGGCAGTTATCAGGAACGCAATACGATATGCCATCACCATAGGCATGGAAATGACACCCAGCTCTATCAGTAAAATCGGTGCTATACTCACAATAAACGGCGGAACACATCCAAGATATCCAACACCAAAAGCAAACGTTGAAACACGGTTCATTCGCTCATTGGGAGAGACATCCACAATAAACGCATTGTAAACCTTGTTTGCTCCCTGATATCCAATCATTGACACTATGTATACAGACAGCAGAAGAAACCACATGTGCTCGGGAACAAATGCAATCCCTGCCGTAGCTATTACACCCAGCCCGACGAACATATTAAAAACCAATTTTTTCTTACCCAGATATCCGGTAAGAGTTCCGATAATTGGTGCCAATATTCCACTGAACAACATAGCGGCAGCCGTGGCAAATCCCCAATAAGCATTTGCTACAACCCTGTCACCAAGTGCAGTTTCAGCGGACGTTATGTAGTACATCCCCATGACCGTTGCCATCACTGTTATAGTGTACGGGGATTCTGCCAAGTCGTATAAAACCCACGCCTTTTCTTTCTTACTTAACCATTTAAACATTTTTTCTCATCCTCAACTTTTATAGATTTTAGATATCATGAAAATGGGGAGCAGAGTTACACTTAAACTACCACTTTTAGTTTAAATAGGTTTTAGCTTCAATCAATCGAAATTTCAAACACTAACCCATAGCTGCCTTTGTTCTCCATGAAGCGTTCGGGCATGGCTGTGCTCCAAGCCATTTCGCTGCCGATAGGGGCATGTGCCGCGTCTATATGCAGGTAGCTTTCGGGGCGTTTTGTCAGTTTGTGATCGTGAGTTGCTTCTATGTAGTCTTGCACTGTGCTGTGGTGGATATCGAAGTGGAAGGGGGTTTTTGATTTTATGCAAAACCCGGTTCCTTTTTCGTTTTTGAGTGAGATGCGGCGGGTTTCTTCATGACCTCCGCATTCCGAAGGCGGCACAAACGGGAAGTGCTGTTCTTCGACTGTCGAATCGTGTACGGCAAGATATGCGCTAAGAATGCGATCACAGTAGTTTTCGTTCGGTCCGAGTCCGAAGTATTCGAGTTTCTCAAATTCTTTCGGTACTATATATTCCAATCCAACACGCGGAACCCCTTTATATGACGGGTCGATGAATGCATTAAATTCAACTTCGATTTTGCTCGATCCGTAAATTGTGTATCTGACGGTGCATGAAACGTCATGCGGGGCTTCATTGTCTTGTGTGAACCTGAAAAAGATGCAGACCGTTCCTTCTCCTTGGTACGCTTTGGCTTCACTAAGACTGAGGGTCAAATCGCGCATTTTCGCATACTCGTTTATCCAGCCCCAGTTTTTGTAAGCGTCGAGACCTGTGAGGGGGCGGTTAAAGATCGGTAATCCGCCTTGGATGAATATCGAACCGTCTTTTTCAAGCATCCTCATCTGACCTTTCAGTTTGTCAAAAACGACTTTGAAATCATTGCCGTATATGAAATACGTGTCGTCGCTCTCAGTGAAAATAATCGACACATCTGAGGGGGCGATTTGACTCTTTTCATTTGCTATGCTTTTCAGCGGGAATTGGAACAAGCCAAGTTCGTAGCCGTCGTCGGCGTAGAAGGTACTACCGTATTGGCAGACCGAAAACTCGATTGTATATATGCAGTCGGTTTTTTTATCGTGCGGGATCGAAAACTCAAACGAATGGTCAAGCGGCAGTGTTACCGGTTTTTGTGATATTGGTATTCCGTTCTCGCGCAATGTCGCTGTTATTGTATATGGAACGGCATCCATGATTTGGCTGAATACGAATTTGTCATCGGCGCTTACAGAGCTTAAATTCCATGCATTAATTCTGTGTTTCGATATCCTTACGGGGCAATACGCTTGTTTCACTTCATACGCGACAGGCTTCCATGTCAGGTCGGGAAGCACGATTCCATTGTTTGTCATAAACGGCGGACAGCCGTGCTTAAGCTCGCTGCTTTCGACCGTCGATTCGCCGAAGTCGCCGCCGTACGCAAAGAAGTCCTCGCCGGCTTCTGTTTTTCCGCAGAGGCTCTTGTCCTGCCAATCCCATATGAATCCGCCTTGAAACCGCGGGTAGTCTCCGGTCAACTTTACAAAGTGCTCCAACCCGCCACCGCTGTTGCGTATTTGGTACAGATATTCCACCAGTATTACGGGGCGGTCGTCTGTCGGGTCACAAAGCATTTTGATGATTTCATCAACCGGTGCATACATCCATCCTCGTATGTCCGATATGTTTTTGCCCGGGTTGCCCGCTTCATACTGGCACAGGCGTGTGGGGTCGTATTCTTTGATGAAACCATACATTGCCGCATGGTTCGCGCCTGTTCCGCTTTCGTTGCCGAGCGACCACGAGAAGATTGATACATGGTTTTTGTAATTGAGCACCATTCTTACCGCACGATCCAAAAATACATTCGACCATGCCGGGTCGTGGGTAAGCATCCCCATGACTCCGTGAGTTTCGATGTTGCATTCGCAGACAAGCAGGATTCCGTGTTCATCGCACAGCTCGTACCATTCGGGCATGTCAGGATAATGGCTTGTCCTGACTGCGTTTATGTTCATTCGTTTCATGCATTTGATTTCTTCGAGCATATGTTCGCGTGTCAGTGTACGCCCGGTCATCCAATAGTGTTCATGTCGGTTTACGCCGTGTATTATCAGACGTTTGCTGTTGAGCTTAACTACTCCGTTATCTATTTCAATGAGCTTAAAGCCTGTTTTGCAGCTTTCAATGTCCTGTATTTTCCCGTTGCAGTCCAGTAACGTCACAACAACTGTGTACAACACCGGACTTTCGGGCGACCAGAGCTTAACACAGTCCAAATCCAGCTTTACCCTTGATGTGTTCGAAGTCGGGTTTAAATCCGTCCTGTACTCCGCCATCGCTTGCACGCCGCCGGTGTTTTCGGCGATTTTATTTTGCTCGCAGCCGTATATGGAAATCTTGACAGTGCAATCAGCAAAATTCTCCACGCGGGAAAGCGTTGTGTCAACGCTAACTGTTCCGGAGCCTTTATTAAGGTCGGGCAGTGCGGTTATTTTATAATCGCTTATACGCAGTTTTGGTTTAGCGGTAAGCCGGACACTGCGGTAGATGCCCGAAATGTGCCAATAGTCCTGATCTTCCGCGTAGGAGCTTTCGGCATAGCGTATCACCATGACTGCCAGCAGGTTTTCACCTTCTTTTATATATTCGGTAATGTTAAATTCGCTCGGCAGTTTGCTGTCCTGAGAGTAGCCGACTTGCTTTCCGTTTATCCACAGGTAGTATACCGTTTCAACGCCGTCGAAGGTTATAAAGACATCCCTGCCGTCAAATTCCTTCGGAACCATGAAGCTGTATCTGTAGCAGCCTGTGGGATTTGCTTTTGGTATATACGGTGGATTGAAATTACGGTCTTCGGATTTGCTTGCTTGTAATGTAAATTTCTCCTTCTTGTCCAAATCGTCAAGCCTGTTTATGTTCCACGGGTAATGCACGTTTGTGTATATTGGCTCGCCGAAGCCCTGCAGTTCCCAGTTGCCGGGCACTGTTATGTCGCTGTATCCCGAATCGTCGAAACCGGGCTTAAAAAATTCCTCAGCCGATTCGGGACTGTCGTACAGCTTGAAGCGATATGTTCCGTTTAGGCATTTGATATACGGCGATGTGCCGAAATCGCCTTTGACAGCGTTCTCTTCACTATCCCACGCTCCCCACCGCGTATGGCTAAGGTTGCGGTTTATAGAGATAATGTCTATATTCTGCCAGTCGTTTTTAGTGTGGAATTCTTTAAAATTTATCATATAGTCTCTGCGAACCGTCCCCATGTTTTAATGCATTATAAACCCTATGTTGTCGTAGAAAATATAGCCGGAAAAATCTGATGAGTTATCCTCGTCATTGTGCAAAGCAAGCACAATATTACGGATACGCATTTCACTTGGATAATCTGCGATAGTGAAAGGTATTTCTATCATAAACTTTCGCAGTACCCGGCCTTCGGAATTCGTAATAACCTCACCTCCACTGATTGGATCGAGGTCGACTCGTCCTATCTCGTGCCAGTATGGCGAGCCATCGGGTACAAGGATTATTGCCATTCGCAGATTTCCTGTTGTCGCACTGTCATCTTCGAGGAAAACCTCCATAGTGAATGCTGTGATATCCTTGCACATATCGAGAGTTAATGCCGACGACGGCCAATGCGGCGAACCGAGTCGCGCTCCATCCTCCCATGTATTAGACCCGGGCACGAATCTAAAGGAAAAACCAAGTGCTTGCGTCTCGGCATTACCGATGAACAAAGCGGAGTGCTCTATGAGTGAACCGCCTTCTTTACCCCAGCCTTCTCTGGTGCCTGATTCAAATGTAAAAGGGAGTCCCTGAAACACTCCCGGGTCATCAGCGGGCAGATGTATTACATCACCATTGTGCACAGTTTCCCCGGGATTAGTTGCAACGCGGAGGTCTTCCGTGTACATCGGTACAGGGTCACCCTTTATCATAGCTCTGTAGAATCTCCCGGCTATCGAAACCTCGCTGTCGGGCCACGAATCAACCGGATATGGTGATGTGGTATGGTTAAATGCGGCGGATACTTCATATTTTTGTGCCATCGACCACGCAGCCCAGCTTATGCCCCTATCCTCCATGTACTCCACCCAACGCAAGGCAAAATCGATGAAAGGTCCGCCGTCTCCGGTAGCCGTACTTACGCCCCACTCGGTGCAGAATATCGCAAGACCGTGGGCGAGTGCGTTATCCGTCATCTGCCTCAGCCAGTACGTACCCTCAAACTCGGGGAAAGCAGGGTCGGGACCGTAACCGGCATCGTGAGTGCCGGCGTAAAAGTGCATAGCGTACATGACATTGGGGTCGTCGATGGGGTCATAAATAGGAGCATCAACATACTGACTCCAATTATCTGTTCCGCATATTACAATGCCGGTTTTATCAAACTCTCTGATTACACTGATTACACTCTCATGATAAGGCTTGAGCACATCGCTCCAGACATCGAAGCGGTCTCCGAAACGCCCAAGTCTGTTGGGTTCATTCGCAGGTTCATAAAGCACATTGCCTTGCGAGCCGTATTTTTGTGCAATATACGCAAAAAACACCTGCGGTCCCGTCCAACCGGGATTAGCATCTCGAAGCGCAAGAAACTCAGAGGGCATATTCGGGTCGTCAAGTCCCGCAGTCAGGTAAAGCTCATGCGTCGGGTCGCCGGGTGTGAGAACATGCCAGTCGACCATCACATACATGCCGCGCTCCGTAGCGAGCTCTATTCCTCGCTCTACTCTCTCAAGGATGAGATTCGGGTTATCACGGTACCCGCCCTCGGTTATATACATTGCGATTCGGATTATGTCACACTCCCAGTCCTCTGCGAGAACATCAAAGGCTTCATTCGTCAACACCCAAAAGCCGTCGTCCCATTGCATGCCGAATGTGCTCATACCTTTGAGCTGCACAGGGCTTCCCCACTCATCGCATAACTGTCCGCTGATTATCTGCAATCTTCCGTATCGCTCAAAAGGGGTGCCATTTTCATTGCGTTGCGGCTCATTCGGGTCCGGAGTCGGTGTGGAGGGAACCGGTGTGCTATTACCGTTGCCAGGCTTATCATCAGCAACATCAGAGCTGCTCGGGGTACACGCAGTTTGCAGCAGCATTCCCGGCATCATTACAATGACAATGATTATTGTAATCATATTTCCCGGTTTTATTTTTTTGGGACTCATCAAAAGCACCTCCGCTAATTACCGAACATTTTTCTGTCATATTCGAAGAATTCCTTCATCAGGTTATCAAAGTCATTTTTATTTATTTCTTCAGAATCAAGTGTTAATGATAGTAATGTGCCTCCGAAATGGCGTGTAAATGCACCGCTCTTTTTTTTCTTGATTTCTTGAAATGCCTGTTGAATCAAATCTTTCCAAGGTTTCTTGTCATCATCGTCAGCTTGATCTGATGCATTGGCTCCAAGTCCTATTTTTATTTCTCTTTTTCTCAGATCAATATAGTAATGAGTATCAATGAGATCTTTTGCACCTTCTAACGAGTCTACAATACGCTTTATTTCCATATCCAGGTTTTCCGTTGAAAAAGCAAAACCGGCTACATTATCCTTTTTAGAGTACTTGACGTGCTTTGCGCGTTTAATGCCCGGTGTGTTCCAGAACAGATCATGTATTTTTTTTCGCTCATCCTTTGTTGTTCTGGCGGAGTCCGTTGCAGGAACTGATCTTGTGCCTCCGGCTGCGGTTGCAGCAGAAATTCTTATATATGGTTTTGCGTTTTCCAAGTCATTTTGAGTTATGTCTTTGCCATCTTCTGCTACTATCTCGATAAAAATCCTGATAAAACTATTTACATTCTTATATTGTTCCAAATTGTATTGTTCCTTATCGGGTTTTTCATCTTTCGGCTTCAATATCTCTAATTTAATGAGCTTTTCAAAAACCTTGTCAACATCATCATTAGCTAAATCTTCAAAGACATCATCATCGTCGAGATTTGAAATTATATCATCGAGATTTATGACTATATACGTGTACAATTCATGGTATTGAAGCTGCAGACACAACATTGAAAAGAGAATTTTATTGCCCCTAAAGTCGGATGGGATATTTCCGGCTTTGGCTATTTCCAGTTGTAATACATACGAGTTAAAAAGACGCTTCATGCTTCTTGGATTGTGACCTATGGACTTTTCTATCAAGGATTCGTAACTTTTATATTCATCATAATTCCATTTTGTTTTTGTTATGCCTTCCAGTGTTTCTGCTACAAAGGCTGATATATTATACATTGCTTCCGGCATTCTAAAAGGAACCTGTATGATTTTATCAAAGAAGCTTTTACCCTTTTCTTTATCAAGAATGTCCTCACCGTACTTTTTTGCTATACCTCCGACAACAACATTGTAATCAATTGCGAGTATAAACACACATCCTCTGCAATCAAGGAAAGTCTTCAGGACTTCCAGCAGCTCAACTGCACGCTCAGGCTCTAATCTGTCCAAATCATCAATAAAAATCGCAATCCTATCTACATCTTTATCTTTAATTGTTTTGTAAACGCAATCGCGAAAACGATTTCTTAGCTCCTGAATTAATTTGTTCTGTTCCAAAAACCCGTCAAATATACTGCCAACACCCTCGACGGCAGTGCCTGCCGTACTAAAACCAACTCTTCCCTCAAGCAGATAGGAGGTTACCCCCTTAGCTGCTCCAATTCCAACTCTTGCGATGTTTTTCATAAACTTTTTGAAAATCGCCGGGTCATCATCACTCCCTTTGATACCATCAACAATTGCTTGCATTAATGCAACCGGAAGATTTGATTCTGAGCTGAACTGAGAAAACTGCCACGTATTAATAACGGTATAATGAACCTTGCTGTTTGGCACATTCTTTTTAAAGCTCCTGTTTAACTCCTTAATCACCAGTTGCATTACGCTTGACTTTCCGCTGCCCCAGTCCCCTTGTATTGCAATAGTCATCGGGGTTTTGCACTTGGAAATAAACGAAGTCAAACCTAATGTATATTTATCTATGCCAAAAATATCATCATCTACAGGCATATCGAGAGCGCCGATACAATTCACTTCATCCTTATTTAATTTATCTTCAATCTCGTCAACAAGTTTACTGGTTCTTTTCTCTTCTTCTATATCATTCTTTGTATTTCTTCTATTCTTTAGTTTCTTGAATATCATTAGCACCACTTTCTATCCTTTCCAAACACCCTCTATCTTGATCAAATTATCTCTTATATGCCTTTAAAGCTGAACTTGAAGCTGAGCTTATCATCGGCGGGCAACAAATACTCATCGTGGGTGCGTGCTCCCCAGCTTTGATCTCCGGCGATTCCCATTTGGCGGAAGTTTGCCCGGACTACTGTGTAATGGGGCTCAGGAAGCTCGTAATGGTGCATGGCGTTTTCGAGTTCGTGGGGGGTGTAGGGGAGAGCGGAAAATTCCATATCATCACTGCAAAAAACGATGCCTCTGCCGGAGCTGTCCGTTAGCTTAGCCCATCTGACTCCGATCTTGTTTCCGCATTCTTGCGGTACTAAGTATTTCGACATGTTGTCCATGACCTTGTTTTGGAAAATACCGAGTCTTGCTCCGGTCGCACGGTCTATATAGTTTTCTTCGGGTCCCATGCCGTACCATTCGAGGTTCTCGTAGTCGGCATCGAACTTAAACATCATTCCAAACTCCGGCATCGGGGGAAGGCCTTTGGGATGGCAGGTTAAAGCGACATCCACGGTGCCGTCATTATATATTGTGTATTTGACCTGACACTCGGCAGCGGGTTTTGTGGGAAGATAGTAAGTAAAAGTCACCACAGCCTTGTCATCGACGCTCTCAACGACAGGCTCAGCAGGTGGGATGTATCTTCCATGGTCATCAGGCTGGGGTATATGTGAAGCGTAAAGGCTGGCGATTTTCCACTGTGCGTAACGGACAGGCATTAGGTTTCCAATGTCGTTATCAATAGGAGCGCGCCAGAAATTCGGCATCGGGATTTTTTTGATCATCTCGCGTCCGCCATACTTATACGAGTAGAGTCCGCCTCTTACTTTAGAGAACAACAGCGAAAAGTGTTCGCCAATAACTCCGATAGACTGAGTGCCGTCTACAATCCGGACAGGGGTGGTGCAATCGATTGATACCGGCTGCGCGGCTGATGCCCTTACATTCAGCACATGTTGTCCGAAAGCGACCTCATATCCGCGTTTTTCCCAACATGTATCTTCTTTTAAGCGAAATGAAACAGTTATGGCATATTCGCCCGGCTGCTTGGGTATACTCACCGGCAGAGGGTACTCGGCACTTGACAGGGGAGCAACATTTGTTTCGAGGTAACCGCGCTCCTCTTCGATGCCGTTTCTTTCGAGAATTACAACGCAGTCGTAACCGGAAGTGCAGGTAAACAGGTTCTTATTTGTAACCTTGACCTTATCGGCTTTAACATCAGCGATTATTGTCTGATAGTTGAACTTTACGGTTTGGAGCTTTGGAGAAAGTCCTCTATCACCGTAAAGAATACCGTTTCCGCAGAAGTTAAAATCACACGGGCGGTCGTCGAAATCTCCGCCGTAGGCTTGGAAATACTTACCGTAGCGGTCCTTTTTCAAAAGTGACTGGTCTATGAAATCCCATATAAAATTACCCTGATAATGCGGGTACTTTGACATCAGGTCAATATATTTAAACATTGTACCGCCGGAATTGCCCATAGTATGGAGATATTCGCAAAGAATCATAGGCTTTTCAGTGTTTTCTTTTAGGAACTTTTCAAGATCCATAGGCGAGGTGTACATCTGGCTGTTCATATCGGAGGTATCGGGGTAACGCGGGTCAAAATGAATCCCTTCGTAATGCACAAGGCGTGTGGAATCAAGACTGTGGAAACGCTCAGTCATTTTGAGCATATTTATACCGCCCCATGACTCGTTGCCGAGTGACCAGATGATAACACTCGGATGGTTCTTATCCCGCTCATATAGATTATCTACACGGTCGATGACAATGTCCAGCCAATCGGGATTATCTCCCGGAAGCGCGGCGTCGACACCAAGCTCAGAGGATCTGATCTCATGCCATCTGCCGTGAGATTCAAGGTTCACCTCGTCTATCACATACAGCCCGTAGCGGTCACACAGCTCATAGGTGTACGGATGGTTGGGGTAGTGCGATGTACGAAGAGCGTTTATGTTGTACCGTTTCATAGTGAGGATATCGGACTCAATCTGTTCTCTTGTTATAGCTCTGCCGGTTTCACAAGAAAACTCATGCCTGTTTGTACCGTAGAACTCAATGCGCTTGCCGTTGATGTGCATTATATTGCCGATAAGCTCAAATCTGCGGATGCCCACATCCTGGACGATGATTTCGTTTAAGATGCCTTTATCGTCAAATATCCTGAGCTCAAGCTTGTAGAGATTGGGTTCTTCCGCACTCCAAAGCAACGGGTTTTCAATTGGAAGACTTACCTGAGTATCGCAGCCCGGCTCAATGTTGACCGTAAAGCTAATGTCAGTATCGTATTCATAAAAAAGTGATAAATCTACCTTCCCCACAGCACCGCCGGGAAAATACATGGAAACACAAACGGCTGCATTTTCGAAATCATCATCGAGCTTTGTCTCTACCTTTAAATCACGGACATGTACCTTAGGTGTAGAGTACAGAAATACATCGCGAAAGATGCCGGAGAAACGGAAAAAGTCCTGATCCTCTATCCAACTGCCGGCGGTAAACTTAAAGACCCGCACTGCAAGCTTGTTTTCACCGTCTTTTATGTAATTCGTAAGCTCAAACTCAGATGGCGTGAAGCTGTCGAGACTGTAGCCGACATAATGCCCGTTGAGCCACAGCGCAAATCCGTTTTCAACCCCCTGAAAGGAGATGAACAGGTTTTCGTCGCGCATTTGTGCCGGCACTGTGAAATGCTTGACATAGTCTGCGACCGGGTTAAAGCCGGCGGGAAGCTCTCCCGGCTCTATGTCGCTCAGACCGTCCCAAGGCCACTGCACATTTACATACTGCGGTTTATCATAACCTTGCATTT
>Ga0123353_10013450_pt1 | contig 11723 bp, 11 predicted proteins | sample TergutLab28metaG_3_FD_92763 | JGI IMG/M metagenome (GOLD analysis project Ga0123353, IMG submission 92763) | Labiotermes labralis P3 segment gut microbial communities from Petit-Saut dam, French Guiana - Lab288 P3 | ecosystem: Host-associated > Arthropoda: Insects > Digestive system > Gut ... | reverse complement strand
TGAAGCAAGAACACAGGATGGGCAGAAACCGGCTAAGCGGCGAGCTTGGGGATGATGTGAATGCCATCCTGAGCGCGGCGGGAATGAACTTCAGGAAGCTGATCCGCCGGCTGGCGGATTTTTTTGTCTTTATCCTGGGCAGGCATATTTCGGGTTTTTGGCCGGTGCAACCCGTCCGAGCCTTCGCTTGGGGCCATTAACTCAAACCGTAACGGCTTTTTCAGCATCGACTATATAAACTCATACCGCAACACAACATTCGAAATGCGCGGCGGCGTCATTACCGACAACGAAGCCGATATGGGCGGCGGAGTGTATGTAAACTCCTACACCGGCGTGGTTACAACTTTTACCATGACAGGCGGCGAGATTACCGGCAACACTGCGACACAAGAAAACTGGCCGGCAAATGATGTCTATGTGCATTGGCACATGCAGAATACTTCGGGTAAATTTTACCTGTCGGGCGCGGCTATCATCGGAGAGGTATTATTGCTTGCCCCTGATAGTAACGACAGTTATGCTCCCGCCGTTATCAACCTTCCTGCGACGTTCACCGGCCAGGTCGGAGCGCTTCACCTGGCAAGCCGCCGGGTAAATGTCAACAACGTAATTAATTATTGGACTGATCGGCAGGCGGTTGTTCCGGCGACTGCGGTTGCCTTTGATCCGGACACGATTACGCTTGGAAGGTTCATCTACAACGGCGCCACCGTCACCAACATCAGCACAGGCTATGAGCTGGATAGCGACGGTTATCTGAGAGCAAAATAGCGCCGTACACGCCGGCCTGACCGCCGCTTTTTTCGACGGCGGCGGGGTCTCCAGCAGGGGCGCGGTAAATCGCGCCCCTGCTGCCATGACCATCTCTTACACGCGCGCCGGGACGGTTATCCAGCCTGGCCAGGCCGGCGAAATTATTTACCGAAAATTCCAATTTGTTGTTTACCCTGAGCCATAACGCCGATAGCGGTACATTGCGTGAAACGTTTTTTTTCAACCATCGAGATGGGAAACAAAATCCCCCTCCGGCTGTTCGGACTTCCATATTGATTAAAATGCCATAATTCCTTCTTGCAAACTGACGGAAATTACATTATTTTGTTCATTATGAATGATGGAAATTACATTAAACGGGACGCATTTCCCCTCATCCTGAAGGCGCTTTCACCCGGCAAGGCCGTGGTTGTCTACGGTCCGCGCCGGACCGGCAAGACCACGCTCGTGTCGCGGCTGGCAAAGGAGGCGGGATCACGCGCGATGCTGGCGTCCGCCGAGGATATTACCGTCCGCGAATACCTTGCCGGCGAATCCATTGAAAAGCTCAAGGCGTTCGTCGGAGCTAAAACGCTGCTCGTCATCGACGAGGCGCAGCACATTCCGAACATCGGTCTCGCCCTTAAACTGATGGTTGACCATATACCGGGGCTTTCGCTGCTCGCCACCGGTTCCTCAAGTTTCGATTTGGCGCGGCAGACCGGGCAGCCGCTCGCCGGACGCCAACGCACCATCACCGTACTGCCGATTTCACAGCGCGAACTTTCCGCCTGTGAATCTGCGCACGAAACCGCCGCCCGCCTCGACCAGAGGCTTATTTTTGGTTCCTATCCCGAGGTCGTGATTTCTTCCGGCGACAATGAACGCGCCGCCTACCTGCGCGAACTCGCAGGGGCATACCTGTTCAGGGACATCCTTGAAATGGAAGGCGTCCGCCGTTCGGACAGACTCCTGCGCCTTCTTCAACTGCTTGCGTTCCAACTCGGACATGACGTTTCCGTGGATTCGCTGGGGCAAGCGCTCGGCATTTCCCGGAACACCGCCGACCGCTACCTTGACCTTCTTGAAAAAGCGTTTGTGATTTACTCCCGTTCCGGCTTCTCCCGCAACCTTCGTAAAGAAATCACAAAAAGCCGGCGCTATTACTTCTTTGACAACGGGATTCGCAACGCGGTCATCAACAATTTTTCACCGCTCGCCCTGCGCGACGACACGGGCGGCCTCTGGGAGAACTATATCTGCGCCGAACGAATCAAACGCAGCCTCGCCGTCGAATCCGTCCCGCAAAATTATTTCTGGCGGACTCACGACCAGCAGGAGGTTGATCTGGTCGAGGAGCTTGACGGCCGTCTTTCCGCGTTTGAAATGAAATTCGGCAGGAAAACATCCGCTCCGCCAAAGGCGTGGAAAGAAGCCTATCCCGGTTCATCGTTCAACGTTATTTCACGGGAAAACTATCTCTCGTTTATCACAGGGTAAGTGAGTGCCGTGAAGCGTAATTCGATACTGCAAACGACAGCCCTTACAATATTTTCAATATGCGCCCGGTAATGTCCGCAATCCCGCCGATGCCGGGGATGACAAAAAACAGTCCTTTTTCACGATAAAAATCCTCAATGGGATTCGTCAGCCCGTGGTACAGCTTCAGCCGGTGCCGGACCGTTTTCGCTTTGTCGTCGTTGCGCTGCGTCAATTTCCGGCTGCATACGTCGCACTTTCCAGCCACGGCCGGCGGACGGTACGTCGTGTGGAACATCTCGCCGCACCCGGAACACGTCAACCGCCCCGACATCCGTTCCACAATAACCGCGTCAACCACGTCGATTTTGATCACGTAATCCAGATCGGTCAGTCCGGCCAGCGACCTGGCTTGCGCCAGTGTGCGGGGGAAACCGTCCAAAATAAACTTCCCGTCGCTTTTTCCCAAGGCTTCCTGAACCAGCGGAATGACGATATCGTCGGGCACGAGGGCTCCTACTTCAAGCAGATGGGCGATTTGTTCACCGATTTCCGTGCCGCGCCGGATGTGTTCGCGCAGCACGTCTCCCGTGGCGATGTGCGCGATTTGCAGATGTCCGGCAAGATTCCGTGCCTGCGTCCCCTTTCCCGCGCCCGGCGCGCCCAATATGACTATTTTCATACCGCACCTCCAGTTTGGAACAATTCAAAACGGCCGTTAACCCGGATAATCATGTGGATTCCGCCGCTTCAACGTCGTTTTCGCCGTTCTCCCGGCCGGAATACGGAATATCAAGCTGTTTGATTTTCCGGTAGAGATTGCTCCGTTCGATGCCGAGGGCCTGTGCGGCGCGGCTGATGCCGCCTTTACATTCGATCAGTTTTCTTAAAATAAATTCCTTTTCAAATTTTTCTTTCGCTTCATACAGCGACGGAATCGCGAACAAGGAAATTTCCGTTTCCGGCGACGCCGCGACGGTACGGTTCAGAATCGCTTCCGGCAGATCGTAAATGTCTATGCGCGACTGCTGCGTCATGATGACGATACGTTCCATGATGTTCTTCAGTTCCCGCACGTTTCCCGGCCAGGGATAGTTTTCGAGCATCTCGCGCGCCCTGCGCGTCAGTCCGGGCGGTTTGCGCCCATAGCGGCGGGAATATTCCTCCAGGAAATGGTCGGTGAGCAGGGGAATATCCTCGGTACGCTCGCGCAGAGGCGGAATCTGAAACGGGAGTACGTTGAGCCTGTAGTACAGATCCTCGCGGAAACCTCCCGTTTCAATCTCATGTTCAAGGTCTTTATTTGTCGAAGCGATAATCCGCACATCCACCTTCAGCGAAGCGTTGCTTCCCACGGGAGAAAATTGCTGCTCCTCCAGCACGCGCAGCACCTTTGCCTGGGTTTTTGGGCTCATGTCGGCGACTTCATCAAGAAAAAGCGATCCGCCGTCCGCCAGCGCGAATTTCCCTTCCTTGTCTTCAGACGCGCCTGTGAAGGAGCCTTTGACATGACCGAAAAGTTCGCTTTCGATCAGGTCTTCCGGAATTGCCGCGCAGTTCATTTCCACGAACGCGCCCGACCGCCGCGGGCTGTCTAGGTGGAGCAGATGCGCCACCAGTTCCTTGCCCGTTCCGTTTTCGCCGCAGATAAGCACCCGGCCGTTCGTCGGCGCGGCGAAAGCGATTTGCTGGCGCAGCGCCCGCATGGGAACCGAATCGCCTATCATCACGTATTGCCGCTCAAGCTCGCGCCGCAGACGCAGGTTTTCATGCTGAAGCCTGTATTGCTGCATGGCGTTGCCCACGGCCAGCAGCGTTTTTTCAAGAGAAAGAGGTTTTTCGATAAAATCGAACGCTCCCATCCTGGTGGCGCGCACCGCCGTTTCGATCGAACCGTGGCCGGAAATCATGATGACTACCGTTTCAGGGGCGAGTTCGCGCATACGGGCCAGCGTTTCCATGCCGTCCATGCCGGGGAGCCATATATCAAGCAGCGCTACCGGTATTTCCTTCCGGCGCGCAATCTCCAGGGCTTCTTCGCCGGAAGCGGCGGCTTCGGCGGCAAATCCGGCATCCTCAAGAATTCCCCGTAAGGAACTCCGGACTCCTTTTTCATCATCCACTATCAGAACGGCGGCGGGCGTCATAACGGTTTTATTATATCCCAACCCTGATTGAATCCATTAAGAATCATTGTATCGGGCGGCGGCGCATTATTTCCTGAGAGCTTTTTCCACCAGCGCCTTCAGCCGGACGCGCGCGCGGAACACCTTCAGGCGGGCCACCTGCTCGGTACAGTTTAATATTTCCGACATTTTCCTGTAAGAAACTCCTTCGATATCCCGCAGCACGATCGAAAGTTTTTGCTGCTCGGGCAGTTGGTTCAGAACCTTTTGGAGAATGGAGTACATCTCTCTTTCTTTTTCTTCGGATTCAAGCGGCAGCTTGTCCTGGCTGATCAGTTTTTCTATATGAGCGGCGTCTTCAATGCTGAGTTCGCTGAAAGAATGAACGCGCCTCCTCCGGAGGCGGCGCAGCTCATCATAGCATTGGTTGATGGCAATGCGATACAGCCATGGAAAGAAAGGCCGACGTTCGTCGAATTTTGGAATGGAAAAATAGACTTTCGTAAAAATTTTCTGCGCCACATCCTCCACATCGTTCCGGGAACCGATATAGTGGTATGCAAGATTCAGAATCGTCTGCTGATATTTGTACACCAGCTTTTCAAAAGCGCGTGCATCCCCGTTCCGGCATTCGGCAATCAGCAGGCGATCTTCATCCGAATCAGCTTCTTTCCACACGAAACAGATATTATCTTATCCACACTGGTTTTCGTAGTGGCGACCGGGGGCGTGCCAAACAATCAAATATTTGAACCTATCGACAAGAAGCGTCGTTAATGTAAAATGATACGTTTGTAAAAATAACGCATCTGTTTTGTATGCGCTTATAGCCGCGAATTTCCGCGGTTGGCAATGTTTTACCTTTAGAGGAGGTGCGGGGTGTTCCAATCCGGTTTCCGAGTCATTTATGTTTCAATAACCATCATCATGCTGGCGGCATTCGGGTGCGCGCCGCTCATGGCGCAAACGGGTTCCATTCATCTGGAAGGAATTGTGTGGGATCCTTCCGGCAATCCTCTGCCGGGCGTTTCAATAACCGCCGTAGAGGAAAGCACGGGACAGAGCATCGAAACCGTCAGCGACAGCGACGGTTATTACCGCTTCATGGTATTACAGCCCGGAATCTATACGGTCACCGCAAAAGCGCAGGGTTTCAGGAATGTCGTTCACCGTAACATTCATCTTTACGGTCCCGGCGGCGTTGCCGACAACATAAGCTTCGAAGTCTCGGCCATCGACAATGTAATTGGTCCGATTGATCGGCCCAGACTGCTTGATTCAGACCTTGCGGACGCCTTTTCGCAGCGCGACCTGGAGGATTATCCCCTGCTTGACCGGAATCCGCTGGGACTCGTAATCTTCCAGCCCGGAGTGCAGATAAACGGCGGCGCAGAGAGCATCTCCTCGGTAAACGGAACGCAGCCGGGCATGAACGCCCTGAAGCGAGACGGTCTGACTATTACTGATCCTGTCTCCCCCGGCATCGGCCGCTCCATGCTGCCTGTCAATATAGACGCCCTGTCCGGCGTTCAGATCATCACGTCCAACGCCGGAGCGGAATACGGCGGCGCGGGCGGCGCGCAAGTCGTTCTGACTTCGCGGCGCGGCGCGGAAAACTGGAACGGCAACGTCTACAATTATTTCAATATCCACCACCTTGACGCCAACGAATACTTCAATAAATACAACCGTATTGACCGGCCCGAAGCCATGCGGAATCTTTTCGGCGGCGTCATTTCAGGACATTTGAATCCGAAAACCGCGGTTTTCGGAAGTTATGAGGGAAACCGCACCGAGCAGCAGGTTTACCGCAACCGGCTGGTGCTTACAGACGAAGCCCGAACCGGCGAGTTTCGCTGGTATTCGCCCGATGATACGTCTCGTAACAGCTCGACCGTCAATTCGTTTAAAATCAATAAATCCAGCGATCCCCGCGGAATCGGCATTGATCCGGCCGTGGCCGCCGCAATAAACCTGATGCCTCTCTCCAACAATTCTTATATCGGCGACAGACTGACTACGGCCGGATACGAATTTTACAACGACCTGAATTATTATCAGGATCGGATCGACGCCCGCGTCGATTACAACGTGAACCCCGGGCATCATATCTTTTTCCGGTTCGGCTGGGACCGCACCAACGCGACCGACATGCAGAACAGCGCCGACGCCGCCTATCCGGGTCTTAATTCAGGCTATTACAAAACCAACGATTTCAGCGTTGCGTTCGGGTCGGACTATACTCTGAATCCGATGATGATTAACGAGCTGCGCGTGGGTTACACGCGCGCTGTCACCGATTACGAACGCCCCGACCGTTTAAACGAAACGATGTTTTATTCAAATCTGTGGGTCGATCCGCAGAGCGCGGCTTTTCCAGTAACATATCGCAACCCTTCATTTGAGGTTTCCGACGCGTTCTCACATTCCAGAAACGTTCACGCCTTCAAATACGGTTTTTCATTGCGCCGTCACGCCTTCGGCAATACCGATTACACCGGCACGTATCCAACCGTGACTTTCGGCAACTCCAACGGCAATGTTCCGACCGGTATCGGCCCGTCTCCGCAGGAAAACATTTCCTATGACGACCGCAGCACGTTTGAAAATCTCTACAACAGCCTGCTCGGACGGCTTGAAAGCGTGAATCAAACGTTCTATTCAAATTCAAGCCTTTCGGGATGGCTCGCGGCCGGCTCGCCGCGTGAACGTAGTTTTACGACGTGGTCGTTCAGCGGCTTCGTCCAGGACAACTGGAAAATCAAACCGAACATCACGCTGAACCTTGGCCTGCGATACGAACTTTTCACATTCCCGAAAGAATCGAACGGATACCAGAGCGCGCTGGATAAGGCGTCCGCGATCAGCGCAGACGTTACAGACGCCGTTTCCGACTTTCAGATAAAACCGGGCACGGGTTGGTCAGGCAGCGACAAGCTGAACTTCGCGCCGCGTGCCGGTTTTGCATGGGATGTTTATGGAACCGGTTCGACGGTCGTCCGCGCCGCTTACGGAATTTACTATGATCCCATCAACAGCGGCGTCACGAATCTTATCGACCGTACAAGTTATGGATTTGAACGGAACGTCACGGAATTTCCGAACGAAAGCGGAGCGGATTTTCGGTTGAGCGAAGACGGCTTTACCGCCACCGCGCCCGAGCCGCTCGCGCTCCAGCCCGAGGCGGAGCGCTTATACTCAATCGCCGTTTTAGACCCGAATTTGAAAACGCCGCGCATCCAGCAGATGCACGCGACGCTGGAACGCCGGTGGGTTAATGTGCTCTGGGAAATCGGCTACACGCGCACCCGCGGCACGAAGCTGTTCCAGTATCTCAACCTCAACCAGACGAAGATTTCGGACGATTTCCTGACGTCGTTCAAAGAACTTAGGAACTACATCGAGGATGGAGTCCCCATTTCCGCGGATAACGTGATCGCCGGCGCCGGCGGTGTTTTCAAAACGGCAAACGAGGCCTTTGAAGCGCTGAGCGGACACAATTTCCGCATCGGGCAGCTTGGTGTCGCCGCCGATATTCTCGACCGCGAACATTACGACAGTATGGTCGCCGCCGGGCTTCCCAATAATTACATTCGAAATTTTCCGCAGTTCGACCGTTTCTTCTATGGAACGAACGCCGCTGAATCGTGGTATGACGCCCTTCGGGCGGGCGCCCGCAAAAACGGCGCGAATTACAGCTTCAGGGCTTTTTATACCTGGAGCCGTTCCAGGGATACGCTCTCATCGTCCGGTTCCAGCTACCTAGCCAACCTGGACAGCTTCAATCCCAAGGCGTCCAAGGGCTACAGCGACATGCACAGGTCGCATGTCACCAACCTTGCCTGGCGTTACGCTTTCCCGTTCGGGCGGGACATAAACGAAGAAACGGATCAGCCCGGATGGGTGAACGCGCTGCTTGCCGGCTGGAACGCGAGCGCGCTTTGGACTTATGAAAGCGGCGCGCGTTTCAGCGTAAATTCCGGCATGGAAAATCAATACGCCGGAGTTTACAGTCTCGCGGATTTTGATGGTACCAGCGGCGCAAAAATCGGCCAGTATTATCGGGACAGCCTTGACAGGACGATTTACTGGATAGACCCCTCCGCAGCCAGGCAATTTACGCTTCCGGAAGTGGGCTATCCGGGAACATCTGAAAGAAATGTCTTTACCGGTCCCAGGTATTTTAACCTGGACCTGGCGATGAATAAGAATTTCCGCATCCGGGAAGGGCAGGCTTTTCAGATCAGGCTGGAAGCCTACAATGTTTTCAACAACACGCGTTTTGGCCTGCCAAATACGGATTTAAGGTGCGCGGAGCATATTAATTCAGACAATAGCTGTTCATCGAAATTTGGAACCCTCAATTCAACGGTGGGCAATTCGCGCAAAATGCAGTTTGCCCTGCGTTATCAGTTTTAGAATAAATGGCGCGGGGAAAAGAACCTGACTGGATTCTGGCCTCTGCTTCCCCGCGCCGCAATGAAATCCTGCGGCAGTTGGGACTGCGGTTCAAAGTTGATCCCTGCCGCGCTCCCGAGCCGCCGCAAAACGTGTCGGAATCCCCCTCCTGTTACGTCCGGCGCGTCTCCCGGTTTAAAGCTGCGGCGGTCTCAAAGCTTCATCCAGACAGCCGGATAATCGCCGCGGATACGATTGTAGTCGTAAATGATGCGATTATTGGAAAACCCTCCGGCCGCGCCGAAGCCAAAGATATGCTTCGCCGCCTCGGCGGACGCCGGCATGAAGTCCTGACCGGTTTATGCCTGGCAACCGTCGGTGAGCAGCGGCGTGTTTATTCTTCCGTGACATGCTCCGGCGTTTATTTCTGCCGCATGTCCGGCAGCGACATCGACTGGTATCTCAACACGGAGGAATACCGCGACAAGGCCGGTGCTTACGGAATCCAGGGGTTCGCGTCCCTTTTTATCGACCGCGTCGAAGGATGCTACTTTAATATTGTCGGCTTTCCCGTATCGGGATTCGCCCGTCTCTGCCGCCGCGCGAAAATCAACCTGCTCGAAAATCTGCCGGCCGATTTTTAATCTTAAAAATTGTATCAGCCGCCGGCGACAGCAAAAACTATGGCCAGCTCGTCGCCGTCCCGAACAGGCGTATCCATGCCGCCGAGAACGCGAACATCTTCCTCGTTCAGATACAAATTAAGGTAGCGCGCGGTACGGGAAGAAAAAAAGCGCGCGCCGGCCTCCGGGAAACGGGTCTTGAAATTTTCCAGGACTTCTCCGACGGTTTCTCCTTCAATCCGTATCTCGGACTGCTCGCCGGTAAACGGGCGTAGCGGGGAGGGGATATATACATTAATCATCATTGTTTTCAGTTTCCATTTCTTTGGCCCGAACATTTTTGGAGAATCTAATCGACGCCAAAATCAAGGCCGTAGACGGGCGAGCCGGTTACAAAAAGATATTCTCCCGGTTTCAGAGGGCGCTCAGGCCGCACAATAAAAGATTTATCGGGATTTACCGTCAGAACCGTACTAACAATGTCCTGTTTGCGGAATCCCTGTTTGTTGCCGATTGAGGCGGAAGGCGGCCGTGTCCGGCAGACGCGCCGATCCTTCTTCCTTTCAAGACGAACCAGTATGGGCTCATAATCGTCGCCTTCCGGCCGTGTCGCGATAAAAACAGGCCGGCGGGCGGAAACGCGCAGAGCCGCCCTTGGCCCGGCAAAGGATACATCCATATCAAGGTTGGTATAACCATCGGTGTAAATATAGTTATCCAAACCCCTGGTTTTCACTTCAGAAACGGCAGCCGTCGACATCGGCGACCAGGCTCCGTCCCGAAACAGCCAGGCTCCTGATTCGCCGGGCGCGGCTGAAAACGCGGGCATGTCCGCCTGAAAAAGAAACAGCAAACTCAAAACAACACCGATCATAAGCTGTTATTCTACCAGCAGGAAGTTCATTCTTTACTTGCAATTTTTACCTGTTCCGGTTAATGATTAAATTTCCTGTTCTTGTTTCATGATGTCGGAAATGGACGTGGAAGTGTAAAGGATCGTGCAGTCCTGTTCCGTCTGGTCGGGACGGAGAGTTTCCATCGAAAAGGAGCAATTTTGCTGAAAATAATCGCGGAAAAAATAAACGGCACGCGAAAGCGCGTGGCTCAGGCAATAAAAGACCGGGACGCCGTATTCATACAGGATTTGGCCAGGCGGCAGGCGGAAATCAGCGCAACCGCCTGGCTGGATGTCAACGCGGGCACCGCCCCGCAGCGCGAGCCCGAAGACCTTATATGGCTGGTTGAAACCATTCAGGCTGTCGTCGACAAACCGCTTGCTCTTGACAGCGCCAATCCTGCGGCGTTAAAAGCGGCGCTCGGAGCCGTCCGGCATAAACCGATGATCAACTCAATAAGCCTTGAGCCCGGACGCCTGGATGTTTATCCCATTGTGGCCGAAAGCAAATGCCCGGCTGTCGCGCTGGCCATGGACGAAAAAGGTATTCCAAAAACAAAAGAAGAACGGCTGGAAGTCATAGGCAAAATTCTGGACAAAACCAGACCTATGGGCATTGCCGACGAGGATCTTTATTTCGATCCCCTCGCCATGACTATCGCAACCGGACAGGAAAACGCCCTGCTTTTCCTTGAAACGGTACGCGAAATTAAAAGAACCTTCCCAAAGGTACATATCACCTGCGGATTGAGTAATATTTCGTTTGGAATGCCGGCCCGTTCGTTTATCAACCGCGTTTTTCTGGCGTTTTCGATGGAAGCGGGACTGGATTGCGCCATCTGCGATCCGAACAATCATGACATCCAAACCACAATTCTGGCGACGAACCTCCTGCTGGCCAAAGACAGGCACTGTCTGCAGTTCACGCGCGCGTTTCGGGCCGGGGTTTTCGGTAAATCTGTATAATAAATTGAAAAAACTGTTATAATAAACGACATGAAAAAGGAGAAAGCAAATGTCACAAGAACTGATTGATGCCGTCGTGGACATGCGTGAAGAAGACGCCGAAAGAATTGCCGATGAACTGCTGAATGCGGGAACTGATCCGTTGAGCCTGCTGGAAGATTGCAGAACCGCGCTGGGAATCATCGGCGACAGATTCGCCGCGGGCGAGTGTTTTGTTCCGGAACTGATTCTGGGCGGTGAAATGCTGCGCGCCATCGGCGCCAAGGTAAAACCAAGATTAACCGCTTCCGGCGCAGATTCGCAAAAAAAGCTGGGCAAGGTTGTTTTCGGCACAGTGGAAGGCGATATTCATGACATTGCAAAGGATATCGTGGTATTCATGCTGGACATCAATGGGTTTGAAGTCATAGACCTCGGAATTGACGTTCCTGTCGCAAGGTTTGTCGAAGCGGTTCGTGAACACAATCCGCAGGTTGTCGG
>Ga0123353_10013449_pt1 | contig 11724 bp, 3 predicted proteins | sample TergutLab28metaG_3_FD_92763 | JGI IMG/M metagenome (GOLD analysis project Ga0123353, IMG submission 92763) | Labiotermes labralis P3 segment gut microbial communities from Petit-Saut dam, French Guiana - Lab288 P3 | ecosystem: Host-associated > Arthropoda: Insects > Digestive system > Gut ... | reverse complement strand
GCCCTGGTCGATGGACGGCGTGAGCGGCGTGCGCGGGTTTCTCGACCGCGTGTGGCGCATGATGGTCAACACCGACCTCGAAAAAACCACGCTGCTCGACTGCGTCAAAGACGTTGAACCGACGCAGGAGCAGAACCGCGTGTTGCACAAAACGATCAAGGGCGTGACGCACGACATCGACAACATGCTCTTCAACACGGCGATTGCGAAAATGATGGAGTTCACGAATGATTTCCTGAAGCAGGAGATTCGCCCCAAGTCGGCGATGCGGACGTTTGTGCTGTTACTGTCGCCCTTCGCGCCGCACATCGCCGAAGAACTCTGGCAACTGCTCGGAATTTCACACAAAGGCACAGAGGGCACGGAGAAATCAACATCAGACATCTCCGTGTCCTCCGTGCCTCCGTGTGAGACAAAAGGCGGTGCAGCAACCTTAGCTTACGAACCGTGGCCGACCTTTGACAAATCGCTCATCAAGGAAGACACGCTGACGATCCCCGTGCAAATCAACGGCAAACTGCGGAGTAAAATCGACGTGCCCGCCGATCTCGACGCCGCTCAAACCGAAACCCTCGCCAAATCCGATAAAAAAGTCGCCGAACTTCTCACCGGCAAAACGATCGTCAAAGCCGTCATTGTGCCGGGCAGAATGGTCAATTTTGTGGTGAAGTGAGTCATCCCAATCGTTTCTCGCAGAGAGAGCAAAGGCACAGAGAATGTTTCGCTTCCAACCCTTCAAAAAAAGAGGGCGGACAACAAAGTGCCGTTTACCGACACCTTGCCGCCGCCCACCCCCTTGGACTTGAGGTCTGAAAAGTCGTATACCGATTAAAACGTCATTTGGTATCCCAGCGACGCATTCTGTGCATTGGTCCGTTTGCCGTAGTTGCCGTTGTACTGCACGAAGAACATGCGTGACTTCAAGCGGTTCAGGTAAATCTGGCTCCCGAGTCCCACATTGATGAAGGTGCGGCTTAAGTTGGGGCCTTCAATGTCGAATTCCGGGCCGCCGATTTGAAATTGATTGGTCGCAGTCGGCGTTACATCGCCGGCAATCTGGTAAGAATACGACAGTGAGCTTGTCAAGGAAAACCGGGACCAACCGAAATCTCCCCGCACTCCGACACGTCCGAACAATTGCGACCAATCCGAACTGCTGTAGTTCAACGCAATCGGGTGATAGCCGTTTTCTGAAGCGTCTTTTTGTTGGACGAAACTGTAGTCGATCGCTGCCAAAGGACGAATCATGCCTGTCTTGAGAAAACTATAAGGTTTCGCAACCTGGACGCTTCCCGTCAAGGAATTGCCCTTGTACCTTGCGGAAACTTGTTCGCCGTCCCCGATGGGAACGTGACGACTCAAGCGATAATGCTGCACACCACAACTTCCCCAAAATTTCAACTCAAAATCGTTGAGTATTCGCGTATGGTAATGCGCACCGAACAGATAGTCGTCCGCTATGACCTGCGAATAAACCTGTTCCAGTTTGGGTTGCGAGTAACAGAACAGGAAACCCACCGCCGAATAATTCGACAAGGCACGATCATAACCCGTCATGAACGAAACACGTGTCGTGAAGGCGCGCGACGTATTACCGTCATTGCCCATGTGCATATAGTCATAGTAGGGTGTGACCCAAATATCCTGCTTCGCCAAGTATGGCGCACGAATGTTCTGCTGACCGAAATAAACATGATTGTCGCGTTTTCGCCAGTTGACGCGGTCGAAACCGAATCGCCAGGGCGAACGCAACGGCATGTAGAACGACGCGGCACGGGTTTCACCGGACAATTGACGCAAACCTTCACGGAACTCCTCGTCTCCCATCCCCCAGAACCAATCGAGAACCGGAAACCAGTCGGTTTTTTCCTGGCCAAGCGTCGGATCGTTTGCGACAAACAGCGGATCATCGACATATTTTCCATGTTCGTCGTTGTAAATCCAATCAAGGGCCGCCCCGACGGAACGTTCGTTGCGCGACCCGGCCGAAGATACGAACGGTGTCTCATGGCGGGTCATGGTCAATGTGCCGTCGGCGACGACGGGATTCTCAAACCAGCGTTTCGGCCAGAGCGTCCATTTGGGGCTGCCGCTGAAGCCGCCCGCTTCCATAAATTCGATTTCAACGATGTTCTGGTAATAACCCGTCATTGGACGGAAATGGATATGTCCGTCCAGAGCGGCAGTACCCGTGACATTGACAAAATCCTTATGTTCAACGCTGTAATCGGCGTGGCCATTGGCTCCTTGAATGTCGAAGTCGAAAATCGCAACGCTGCCACTTCCGAGTGTGAAATTTCCCGTAATATCATTCTGCCCATAACGTCCGACGTGAAGCGGGTAACCTTTCCTGTCAACGATTCGGGTACGGTCCTCCGGGTGGAACGGATCGGCGGCTTTGCCGAGATAGTACAGTTCCACCATTCCCGCTTCCGAGAAATTAACCGGAGTACCGCGATTCCAAAGCGTCTTGCTCCCATATCCCGGCGAGAAAATCGCGCCGTTACCGAATATCAGCGAGGATTCAATCAATGCACCAACGTTACCGTCATTGACGGAGTATTCCGGATTGGCCTGGTTGATTCCCCTGGTACTTCCCTCGAACATCGCACCATTTTGGAATGTGATGATGTTGTTGGGAGCATCAATGATTCCGCGGTCAATCCTGAAGTAGGAATTGTCGAAGAAGCCGGTACCGTTTCCAAGAACAAGTCTTCCCCATGTCGCTCCGTCGTCGAGATTGTCATTGTAACCGAGATACACTGCGGCACGTTGTGTGACGTTCAAACTGCCGTTCCCGGTGTTTGTCAGTTGCGTCAGGTCAGCCGTATTGGTTCCCTTGATGTCAAGGATGGTACCGGCTCCCCAAATATTGGCCACTCCGTTGGAACCGGACTTGGTTCCCACGGCGAAGTTCCCTGTTTGGAAAACCGCCCCACCCCATAAATTCAATTCGTTTTTCCCTGAAGCATTATAGACACCGGTTCCACCGTCTCCGACAATGAAATTGTCGGAATTTTCCCACTTGGTTCCCTTGCCCCAAATATTGAGTATCCCGGAACCGTCGTTCAGATTGCCGACGATGACGTTCAAACTCTTGGCCGTGTTGCCGTTGCTGATGTTAAATTCGGCTTTCCCTTCATCACCGATGATCACATCGTGATTGAAGGCATCCCACGCTGAACCGGGTGCAGTCACGTCGACGATAATATCATCCACCACAAGTTGACCAATGTGGTCCGTATCGCTTGATGTGTACATTCCTTCGTAGTTGAGCTTGAGAACATTGGGAGAATGAGATTTAAGGACTACACCTTCACCGAACGCCATTGTGCTTCCCACGATATTAACCGTAGCAAGTCCGGTACCGGTTTGTTCAAAGTTGATCGTACCGTTTCCCTGGAAATTGTAACGACCGAGTTCAATCGTGAGCGTATGTCCCCCTTCCACTTCAACCGTGTAATCATCACGAACAAGTACGTTGTCGGTCAGAATGATCTTATTGTTGGAATCGGCATATCCCGGAACGCCGTTTTTAATGTTGTCCAGAACAGTGAACAGTTCCGTCTCGTTTCTCACCATGAAAGTTCCCCCGAAAACCGAAGTCGCAATCCCCAAGAGGATCATGACCACCACATACGAGCGGAAGAGTCGGCTCCGAAATTTATTGAACTTTCCTTGTCCTGTTTTCTGGAAAATCGTCATGACACTGTATCCTGTCATTAAACTGTTTTTATCGAAATTTTTCATGTTATCACCCATTCCTTTCCAACTTAGTAGTTCCTTTGTAATCCAAGTTGAGCGGCATGGGTCGTCGAATGACTTCCCGCCAGCACGGCATAGTCGATGTGGACCATACTGAGCTTGCGTTTGCCGATATAAGCGGCGGCACCGACGTTCGCCGTCACGAAACCGGAACCGTCATTGACACCGCGGAGATTGTATTTGTCCCCGCCGAACTGGAATTGATTGTCAACATTCGTGTAGCGATGTCCTCCCATCAGGAACGAGTAGGCCACTCCCATGCGGAGGTTGCCGTTCGATCCCCCCCGCTCAAGCATGATGCCCGGGCGACCGTAAATCCGAACATTCGTTGCACTGTGATAATCCAATGCAACCAGATCGGAGAAGCGGTAATCCTGTCCGTCAATCCGGTAGGTTTCGTTGAAGTCTTCGTCGGCGTACTCCGAAGCACTGTTTTGCCACACGGTCATCAGGTCAAGACCTGCATAAGGACGCACCGTCCATTGCCTGCACTCGCCGAAGTAAAACGGTTTCGCCAGTTCCGTACTGCCTGCAAAATTTAAACCGGCAAAATCGCTGAGCATGTATTTGTTGCTTGCCGATATGGGAACACACTCCAAACGATTGGTCGCGGGGTCGATCCGATATTCGTTCACGTCCAAATTAATATTGCGACGCATCCTGTAGTTCTGGATACCCATTCCGAGATAATTTTTCCATTCCCATGTGTCAAAGACGCGCTTCCCATGGTAGAGGCCAAACTGGAAGTCGTCCGACTTTGCATCCGAACGCCATGCGTCCAGTTTTCCCTGATTGTAGGCAAACATAAACCCTGCGTAAGAATTTCCGCCTTGGGCCGCTCTTTCCGTACCGACTACAAAACCGTTGCGTTTGAGATCATATTCCCCGGCGTTACCGTCCGAACCGGTCGAACTGCTGGTGTGGATGTAACTTCCCCAAAGATTCTTGCCGCTGACCATGTTGATGCTTCGGTTTTGCGGCCCGAAGAACGCATGGCCCGTACATCGATTGAACCCGTTCCGTTCGTGGGTGTAAGTCCACGGATTCTGGAGCGGCATCAGCAATGAATGAGCGCGGATTTCACCGGAATACAAACGGAGTGCCTCGCGGAATTCCTCATTGTCGTCGATGTACCAGAAATGCCGCAGGAACGGCAGCCATGATTGTTCACGCAACGCATAAATCGAGTCGAGTGCCCCGCCCACGCTCCGTTCGTTGTACGTGGTCGCACTGCTTTCAAACGGTTTTTCGTTGAGCTTCATCTTCACCCAAAGCTCATCGTCTCCGGCGGCGTTCTCGCGAATTTCCTGCAAGGGATCTTTTTCAAAGAATCGCCACGGTTTCATTTCGACTTTGGCGAAACCCTCGCTGCCGTGGATGTCGGTCACCCCTGTGATCAACCCTTTGGGAATTTGCGAACCGGAACTGTCCGTTGTGATGATGCGGTACTCCGAATATCCGTCGGCAGTCGTCGGTTCGAAATAATTCGTCAAACGGGCATGAAGCATGAGCGTTCCGTCCAAAGACGCAACCACCTGTTTGTCCGTATTGTTCGGATCCGCCTGAACGATAATATGGTCCTGCTCCGGTCCCCAGGGATCGGTATAACCCTGGACCCAACCCGGAAGGTCTTGAAGAGCCATGCCGCTATAATACCCTGCATTGACGTCGAAATAAGTCACCACATCGCCCGTCATGCTCAACGTGTGACCGAATCGGAGTGTTCCGTAGTAATCCATTTCGCACGGGTGTTCCCAACCGTAAAAACGACCGGGATCGATTTCCGCATGACCACCGAAACCATATTGGGTATGTGTGGGATCGGAGCGGAAGTGAACACCGTCTTTTCCGGTAATCGTTCCAATGCCTTCGATGCGGCCATTGGTCACCGTCATGCGATAATCTCCCATGTCAAAGATAGTGTCATTCCCGGAGTTGGCTTTTAAGCCTTCCAGGTGCAGGATTGATCCTGTGCTGACTTGGGCGATTCCGTTGAGCCGGATTTCCGCTCCTTCATCAAGCCAGGTCAACGACCCGTTGCTTGCCGAGAAGAGTCCCTTGCCGGTCATCGGTGTGATACCGGAGAAATTGCTGCCGATATCTTTCGTGACATGGAGCGTGGAACCGGGACCCATGACACTGACTTCTCCTTCCGAACCGGCACCCGCCCCGATGTAAAGTCCGGCAGTGACACCGAGCGCACCGTCGTTGATTCTGAGCGTACCGCGCGAGCTTGCACCGTAACCGACAAGCGTTGCACCTTCACTCAACCAGACCGAACGTCCGCCGCCCGAAGTGCCGTCACCGTTACCGACGAAGAGCGTTCCTTTACCGCTGCCTTCGCCGATGATCGTGGAAACGCCCGTTTCCGTGACGCCGGTTGTGACATCGCCTGATCCCGTGTAAAGCAAGCTGCCGTTGAGAACACGAACATAACCGTAACCGTCACCGGCAATATGCAAGTCTTTGTCCACTTCCCAAGTGGAAACCAAACCGGCAGCGATGCTGTAATCCCTGATTAAAAAGTCCGGATCACCCAAATACCGGTTTTGAGGGACATAAATTCCTCCGTTTGCAATGGAGTAGCCGCCCGTATTGTTCAGGTTGTCGAGAACAACGTAACCGCTGCTCCAGGCACCGGGAACACCCGAGGCGGGTTGCCCGTTGATATCGGGATCGGTGGGGTCGCCGTTATTCGACACTCCAATTTTCCCCCAACCTGAATACACATAACCACCACGTATAATTGCAAGACCGGGATCATTTCCCGTATTATTGCTCGTTTTGGCGTATGTCACACTTGTCAGTGAATCGCGGCTGCCGAAAGCATTGTTCAAGCCATCCAGCCAAACTCCGTTTGACGGATCGCCGGCATATCGCGAATCATATCGGTTATCCGAATAGAATCCGCCCGCCTGACCGTTGTTACCGACGGTCAACGTACCGGCAACGGTCATTCGGGTTCCATGCATGTCAATATAATCACGCCCCAGAGCATTGACGCCGTCAGCAATGATGTGATCGCCGCCGACATTGATTCGGGCACCTTGCCATGCGTAAAGATTGCCATGAGCAAAACCGTTGCCGGTTCCTCCCAAGGCTTGGCCGGTAATCAGGTCGCCGGTGACATTCAGGAAAGAATTCCCCGAAGTGCCTCCCCCCCAAACGTTGACGGTTCCAAGAGTACCGATTTGCTGGGCGATAAACATGTCCCCGTTGACTGTTTTACCGCCGCCGGAGTAAATATTGGCCGTAGCGATACTCCCGGTTTGTTGAGCAACGTAAGAATCACCAGCAACGACATTGACACGACCGTTGTCATACACATTCATCGTGCTGGTTCCCAGTTGCGACAAAATCAGGTCTCCCGTCCGAATCTGCAACAACGAACCGGTGTCGTGAACATCAACGCGGTTATTCCTGCTCGTTGCCGTTTCGCCGACCATCATACCATCCGTAACCCGGGTTATGCCAGCGGTGTAAACATCGAGAAAACCGGAACCGGCTTCACCGACCTTCAAACCACCTGCGGCAATGTCCCAAACCGCCCGATCATACACCTGAACACTTCCCTGAAAACCGTTGTCGGCATACGAATGGTTGGTCACACCGATTCTGGCACCGCTGCTCGTGTTCCATGTTGTTCCGTTGTTATGCAGAAGGTATTGACCATAGCGCGTGTCACCGATGTCGGCTATCACGTCGTTATGTGTTCCGCCGGATTGATCGACATAACCATTGGCAAGAACCCCGACATGGGTGTATCGGTTATCCCATGTTCCACCGGATTGATTGACGTAGCCTGTGGATGTGGCACCGACTTGTACTTCCCGTTGCCCGGCATTCCAGCGTCCGCCGCCGATATTCACCGTGCCCGTACCGGTTCCGCCCGCCCCGACGTGAATATCGGCGTTGAGCGTTTCCCATAATCCGCCGTATTGGTTCACGGTGCCTGCGCCGCCCTGACCGATCAGGGTCGTAAGACTGGAAGTCCAGCGCATCGTGCCATAGTTATCAACTCTTCCTGTTCCATTGTTGCCGCCGACGATGACCTGTCCCGTGTTGAGCCATGTTCCGGTACCATAGTTGTTCACCCTTCCGGCGGACGTGGTACCGATCCGAGTGACCAAACCGGAATTCCAGTTCAAGGTGCCACTGTTGTCAACGGTTCCTGAAGCATCACTGACGATGTCACTGCCGACAATCACCGAACTTTGGCTGATATTCAATGTTCCACCGGCCAGGTTGTTCACATATCCGGTTGCACCGTTGGCTGAACCGCCGATGCGGGTGTCCACCGTTGAATTCCAGTTGATGATGCCGCTATTGGTCACGCTTCCCGTTGCAGCATTGGATGGATTGTTGCCCGTGGCTGTGTTGCCGTAAGTACCACCGACGGTCACTTGGTCTGTGTTTGTCCAGGTTCCGCTATTGTTCACGCTTCCCGTTGCATTGGCTGCGGTGCCACCAATACGGATCGATCCTGCATTTGTCCATGTCCCGGTGCTGGTCACGGAACCGGCCCCAAGCCTGCCGACTTCCGCCAAACCTGTGTTATTCCAGTTCATCGAACCGGCATTACCGACGGTTCCGCCGCCGACACCATCACCGACGACGACTCTTCCCGTGTTGTTCCATACCGCAGTGGTGGCGTTGTTGTTCACTGTTCCATGCCCCGCCTGACCGATCAGGGTTGCGTCTGTTGATGTCCAATCCATTCTGCCGGTATTGGTCACGGTTCCTGTCGTACCTGTGGAGGTACCGCCTGCGATGACTTGCCCCGAGTTTGTCCAGGTTCCACTGTTGCTCACGCTTCCGGAAGCACTTGATCCGATGCGAGCCAAACCGTTACCATCCCAAGTCCCGCTGTTGATCACGCTTCCTTGAGAAGAACTTCCGATGGTGGACGTTGTCGTAAACATACTGCCGGCATTCGTCAACGTGGAAATCCCCGCCGTCGCCGAACCATTACCAACAATCAATGCAACGCGGTTCGCGGTCAACCCCAAACTCGCTCCGGAACTTATGCTCAGATTTCCGCCGGCCGCACCGCTCCCAAGGCGAACGCCGCCTGTCGATGTCCAGTTTCCTGCTGCCAGGACGTTGTTCGTTCCGGTAATTGTGCTGACGCCGCTCACCGTCAAACTTCCGGTTCCCGACTTGGTGAAGTTCCCCGAGGCATTGACCGTTGTTGCGTTCCATGCGATCCCATTGGCAACATTCGCCGTAAAGCTGTTGGCTCCTCCGACATTCGCAGTTGTCGAAGTATAAGCGGCATTGACATTCAAGCTTCCCGCACTACCGGTAAACGTGGTGCTGGAATAAGAAGTACCTGTTGTTCCGCTCAAGGTAAGTGCCCCGGCACCGTTCTTGCCAAGATTCGTGATTGCGTATGAGGCACCGGCACGATCATTCTGCAAAGTCGTGGTACCTGTGTTGACTGTGACCGTTCCGCCGGTATAGACCCCGCCGTTGGCAAGTGAATTCGTACCCCAACCTTGCCGGTAATCGTATGTCGTGGCTGTTGTATTAGTACCACCGGTACCTGGGGCAGGATCATTCGCACGAACACCGGTTGTACTTAAATAAACCGTTCCACCGGAGGTATTGGAATATGTATTGAGTGCGTCGATAACATTGTTATTCGCACCACCGGCAAAACTCCAACTATTATCGTTAGCAGTATCATTTCCCCAAGAGCCGGTGGAACTCCGTGTCCAAGGACCATAGGAATAAGTACCATCCCCATTATCAGTCCTGGTTCTGGTCCAATTGACTGTTTGTCTTTCCTGGTTGTTGATGTAAATCTGCGCACAAGCATCTTGTGGCATACTTCCAAGAAACGCCCCGACGACCAACACGGTCGCGAGTGCCGTTTTCGTCACCGCCTTCGGCATGCGCACGAAGCCGGAACGCAATTTTTTCAGTTTCCTACGCAGCCATCGCGGCAGCATGCTGATACTGAATCTTTGAAAAAACTTTAAATGCCTCATGCTTTTTCTCCATTTGCTTCAGCCAAAGTTTGAGTTGAAACTTCCGGCCTTCCGATTTTTCCCCGACCCTGTTTCTTTCCAATCACTATTGCTGTTGCCACAGCTCTTGCATCATTCATGATTGAAACAGGATCACTCACGGTAAAGATTTTTTACTGAATGCCGAATGAACAATTCGTTTGGAACCAAGTATTGATTTACAGATACCACATGTATGAAATGCAATAATGCACAAACGTTCATTGGTAAGTCTATTGTTCGGAATATTTCACATGTACGTTTGTATAAACTTATATGATTATAAAAAATGATGAATTTGAAACTCAGTAAAATACTTTTGAAACAGATCATTCAAAGTAAAATGTAATGATATGCAAGATATGCAATTTGACGAATGAAGAAGAACGACAAGAGAGTCCAATGTATCGTGAATTACGAGTCTTTACTCACTCACATCAAAGGCAGATTGATGTCAGTCGGTGACAAAAAAAAACAGGTGTCCACTTTTGGACACCTGTTAATGAGAACAACATCACACAGTCATTGTGTAACGTCACGCAGTTTTCTTGATGTGCGGCAACTGATATGTAAGTAAGTGCCCAAAAGATGGACTGGAGTATTGTTCGTTCGGTTTTTTCGGCGAGTAACCGATCTTGCAGAGAATACGGCGAACCTGACGCGACGAATAGACGACATTGAATTGATCCTGAATCAACTTCATAACACGACGACTTGTCCAGACAGTGTCAGTGTAGCCAAACTCAATTGCACCTTGTTTGAGAAGGCGTTTGAGTTGGACGAGTTGTCTATCGTTGAGTTTCGGCGTTCGTCCCGGCCTCGGTTTGGGAGCGAGGGCTTCGACTCCTTGTTTGTTGACGAGTTTTCGCCAGCGTTTGACGGCGGAAAGACTGCATTGGAGAATTTCCACGATCTCGCAATTGCGAAATCCCTGTTCGATCAACCTGCCGCCTTGAATCCTGCGATATTCCAAACTGCTGAATTTTCGTTGCGTCGTACTCACGGATCACCTCCCTTTCATCATGCGATGAAAAACATTTCATGGTTCATTCTTTTGACCGGGATACCGGACTTCAGGTCACTTCAAATTTGACGTTGGCGGGATAAGAATCAGGTGTCCACAAGTGGACACCTGACAAGATGACCAACTTCGCAATGATGTTATGTCTATGTTCGGATATTTTATATGGACACTTGTATATTGTTTTGTGATTATCAAAAAATATTGAACTTGATGCTCAGTAAGACACTTTTGAAACTGTTCACTCAAAGAATAAGTGGTCACTTGCAGGATGACGAACGAAAAAACGCAATAGGAATGTGCAACGTTTCGTAACTCACGAAACCGCTCTCATTCATTGCACCACAGACACCTAAACTTATGTACAGAATATTCAGGTGTCCATCAGTGAACTCCTGTCTTTATGTCCATTCAAAATCAATGTTGTCTCAAATGGTGAGGATGATATTGTCAACAGGGAGACAAACACTCAAAATTTCACTGGATATTTCAAAATCCATGACATATTGGTCTTTGATATTATGACATGCACCATTATAATTAACCTTATAATAATTAATCAAAACTTTATGATAAGTGAATCGAAAGCATGAACATCATCGTGAGCATTGATGATTCCGTTTTCCTGCTCTCAAAATAAATCCATCGCTATCCTTGGGAGTGATCACCAACAGAAGCGACTTGTGTTGAGTCGTGATTTGCAATCACTCTGTCAAGTACCGTCCTATCAAAGGCCATGGACGAATGTTTGACGGAATCGACGATCCATGCGATGGAATGACTGTTGGTTATGCCAAAATCACTGTTGTTGATCATGGAGTTTTCATCGAAACGGAAATCATTTCGTTTCGTTTTTATTCGAACACAAGACGGACATTTTGACAGAATGGAGTATTTCCATGTCCCCCTCGAAGAAATCCAACAACG
>Ga0123353_10013448_pt1 | contig 11725 bp, 5 predicted proteins | sample TergutLab28metaG_3_FD_92763 | JGI IMG/M metagenome (GOLD analysis project Ga0123353, IMG submission 92763) | Labiotermes labralis P3 segment gut microbial communities from Petit-Saut dam, French Guiana - Lab288 P3 | ecosystem: Host-associated > Arthropoda: Insects > Digestive system > Gut ... | reverse complement strand
TTCGCGCAGGAAGGCGTCATTTTCGCCGATGCCCGCGGTAAAGACGATGGCGTCCACACGGCCAAGGATGGCCATGTACGCGCCGATCTGTTTTTTTACGCGCCACACGGCCATCTCAAAGGCCAGTTGCGCCTTTTTGTCCCCTTTTTCGCGCTTGGCATGCACGTCACGCATGTCATTGGTGCCGCAAATGCCGAGCAAGCCGGACTGTTTGTTCATCAATGTGTCGGCTTCCGCAGCGCTCAGGCTCTTTTTCTCCATGATGAACGGCACAAGGGCCGGGTCGATGGAACCGCAGCGCGTGCCCATCATGAGACCCTCCAGCGGGGTTAGACCCATGGAGGTGTCGATGCACACGCCGCCGCGCACTGCCGTCATGGAACAGCCGTTACCCAGGTGGCAGGTGATGTTGTTGACGTCTTCCGGTTTTTTGCCGAGAAATTGAGCCGTTTTGCCGGCAATGTACTTGTGCGAGGTGCCGTGAAAGCCGTAACGGCGGATACGCAGATCCTCATACAGGCTGTAAGGCAGCGGATACATGAAGGCGTCGGCCTTCATGCCCATGCCGAACTCGGTGTCGAAAACACCCACATTGGCCACGCCGGGGAAAAGCTTTTCCGCGACTTCAATACCCATGAGGTTGGCGGGATTGTGCAGAGGCGCAAAAACAAAGTTATCGCGGATTATCTGTTTGGCCTTCGCATCCATGACGGCAGGCATGGTGACGTCTTCGCCGCCGTGCACCACACGGTGCCCGATGGCGAAAATTTCCGCCTTGTCTTGAATCACGCCGTCTTTCGGATCTGTAAGCAGCCGGATCATCGCTTCCATGGCTTCCACATGCGTGGCGAACCGCTGTTCCAGTTTGATGGTCTTTTCCGTATCGGCGCCGGGGGTGATCTTGTGGATCAGCGCGCCTGTGGAGTCGCCGATACGTTCCACAAGGCCGGAGCAGAGCACGGACTCGCCGTCCATCTCAAACAGTTGGTATTTGCAGGAAGAAGAACCGGCATTGATGACAAGTACCTTCATATACGTTTTTCCTATTGCGTTTTTTCCGCTTGGGCTTGAATGGCCGTGATGGCAACGGTGTTGACGATATCAGGCACTGTACAGCCGCGCGACAGATCATTCACGGGCTTGTTGAGGCCCTGCAGCACCGGGCCGATGGCAATGGCGTCTGCGGCGCGTTGTACGGCCTTGTAGGTATTATTTCCGGTATTCAGGTCGGGGAAGATGAACACCGTGGCCTGCCCCGCCACCCGGCTGTCGGGCAGTTTGGTTCTGGCGACAGCGGGATCTATGGCGGCGTCGTACTGCAGCGGGCCTTCGAGCAGAAGATCGGGGGCCATTTCTTTGGCGATGCGCGTGGCGTCGACAACCGCATCCACGTCTTCGCCCGTGCCGGAAGAGCCGGTAGAGTACGAGAGCATGGCTACACGCGGTTCGATGCCGAATACCTTGGCGGTTGCGGCGGTGCTGACGGCGATTTCGGCAAGCTGCTGCGCGGTGGGATTGGGGTTGACGGCGCAGTCGGCAAAAACGAGCACGCGGTCTTTCAGGCACATGAGGAAGGCGCCGGACACAACGGAAACGCCGGGCTTGGTTTTTATGAATGTCAGAGCCGGGCGGATGGTATGGGCCGTGGTGTTGACCGCGCCGGAAACCATGCCGTCCGCGTGATCCATGTAGACCATCATGGTGCCGAAGCAGGCCACGTCCAACATGCGGTCGTGCGCCTGCTCAAGGGTGATGCCCTTGTGCTTGCGCAGTTCGGCGTAGGTTGCCACATAGCTTTCGAAATGAGGAGAACGCTCGGGCTGGAGGATAGTAACGTCCATATCAAGGCCGAGTTCGGCAATTTTCTGCCCGATTCGGTTGGCGTCGCCAAGCAGGATGATGTCCGCCACATCGCGGCGTCTGATGATATCCGCGGCACGCAGGATGCGTTCCTCTGCGCCCTCGGGCAGGACAATGCGCATTTTTTCGTTCTTGGCGCGTTCAATGAGGTCAAACTCGAACATTACCGGCGTAACCTTGGTGGAAACCCGCCCAATAAGACGTTTGGACAAGGCGTTTTTGTCCACATGACGTTCAAAGGTTCCAAGAACGGTGTTCACTTTGCGGGCGTTGTCGGGGTCGATGCGGCCATACAGTTGGGCAAGGGTCTGGATGGTTTTGTAAGTGTGATCCTTGGCCAGCAGGATGGGCAGGGGAACGCCTGTCCAACCTTCGATCAGGCGGTGTACATTGGGCGTCAGATTGATGCCGCCTGTGAGCAGGATGCCCGATATGTCCGGATACGCCGAGGAAAGCCGGGTGGTGAGCGCGGCGAGAATGATATCCGTCCGGTCGCCGGGGGTGATGATCAGATTGTCGCCGGTGATATGATCCAAAAAATTATGTACTTGCATGGCGGCAATCAGGTAATCGCCCACCAGGGTATCCATGCGTCCGTGCCCATACAGAACCTGGGCATCCAGCCACTTGCGCACATCTTCCATGGTGGGTTTGCCCAGGACGGGATCGTCCGGCAACACATATACCAAGGGCTGGGTGGAGTGCCTGCCGTGCAGGCTCAGGGCGAGGGTCTTTTGCTCCTCTTCGCTGACCGTAGCGCGGTTGATGATGATGCAGGCCAGATCAAGCCCTTTTTCCTCCAACAGATCAATGGTGGACTGGGTGGACGTGATCGTTTCATCGATGGTTTTTTGTGCGCCGCTGCCCACCAGCATGACCGCACAGCCAAGGTTGGCGGCGATATCCGCATTGAGTTCAAACTCAAAGGCCATATCTTTGTTAATGAAATCCGTGCCCTCACATAGCACAAAGTCGTAACTATTTGAAAGTTCACGGAAGTTTTTGAGGATATTTTCCAGCACTACGGTGCGTTGCCCACTGTTGATAAGCGCACGGGCTTCATCCAGCGTGTACGCGAACGTGTCGGCATAGGGTTGGGAAAGCTTGAAATGCTGTAAGACAAGATTGATGTCATGATCCCGATCATACAAGATGGGCTCATCTATAATAGGCCTGAAAAACGCCACCTTGCGCACTTGGCGCAACAAAAGCTGCATCATGCCGAGTACAATGGCGGACTTGCCGGTTCGCGCTTCTGTGGGTGTGATGTACAGATTGCTGGGCATGGATGTTTCCCTTGTTGAGGTATACGAAGTATACGAACGAAAGAGCAGCGGCCTTCGGGCGGCCGCTGCTCTTTCGTTCACGGGGTCACTTCTGCGCGCCGGAACCGGGCAGTTCGGCTAATGCCTTGTACTGGCGGTAGCGTTCATTGCAGGATGCCTCCAATTCGGCCCGCAGCCTTTTGGAAGCCTCAGGAGCTATCTTGGCAAGGGCGGCGTAACGGGTTTCACCGGCAAGGAATTCCTGCAGCGTGCCGTCGGGCGCTTTGCTTTCCAGCAGGAAGGGGTTCTTGCCTTCCTTGGCCAGCTCGGGATGGAAGCGGTACAGGGGCCAGTAGCCGGATTCCACGGCCAGCTTGCCTTGTTCCATGCTCCTGCCCATGCCCTTGCGGATGCCCTGGTTGATACAGGGGGCATAGGCGATAATGATCGAGGGGCCTTTGTAGGCTTCGGCTTCTTTGAAGGCTTTCAGGGTCTGTTGCTTGCTTGCGCCCATGCTTATGGAGGCCACATAGACATAGCCATAGGTCATGGCCATGGCGCCGAGGTCTTTTTTACCGATGCGCTTGCCGGCAGCGGCGAACTTGGCGATGGATCCGAGCGGTGTGGCTTTGGACGCCTGGCCGCCGGTGTTGGAGTACACTTCGGTATCCATCACCAGCAAGTTAATGTCCGCGCCCGAAGCGATCACATGGTCGAGGCCGCCGTAGCCGATATCATAGGCCCAGCCGTCACCGCCGAAGACCCAGATGCTCTTTTTGACGAACAGATCGGCCATGTTCCAGATGGCTTCCAATTTGGGGTCGGCAGGCGCGTTGGACAGGGCGGCCAGCAGGTCGTCGCCCGCTTTCCTGGAACCTTCCGCATCGTCTTTGGCGTCAATCCAGGCCAGCAGGGCTTTTTTCAAGGCGGCCGGGGCGCCTTTTTCAGCGGCCAGCTCGCCGGCGACCTTGGCGAGATACTGGCGGCGCTGCGTATAGGATGCGGCGATGCCGAAGCCGAATTCCGCGGCATCTTCAAAGAGGGAGTTGCCCCAGGCCGGGCCGCAGTCCTCCCTGTTCACCGTGTAGGGTGTGGTGGGCGAGGAGGCGCCCCAGATGGAGGAACATCCCGTGGCGTTGGCAATGATCATGCGTTCGCCGAACAGCTGGGTCAGCACCTTGACGTACGGGGTTTCGCCGCAGCCGCCGCAGGCGCCGGAGAATTCATGCAAAGGTTGCCACATCTGCGATCCTTTGACGGAATCGCGCGCGGTCAGATTTTCCTTGAGAGAGATGTGTTCCTCCGCAAAGGCCAGGTTGGCGTTTTCGACCGCGACCAGCGCCTCCAGCGGCTTCATCACTAGGGCCTTCTGTTTGGCGGGACAGACTTCGGCGCAGGAATAGCAGCCCTGGCAGTCCAAGGGATAGACCTGCATACGGAAGTGGTGCCCTTTGAACTCCTTGCCGATGGCGTCCTTGGTTGCAAAGCTCTTGGGCGCGCCCTTGAGTTCCTCATTGGTCGCCAGATAAGGACGGATGGCGGCATGGGGGCAGACGAAGGAACACTGGCAGCATTGGATGCAGTTGTCAGGAATCCATTCGGGCACGTCAATCGCCACGCCGCGTTTTTCAAAGGCCGCGGTGCCGAGCGGCATGAGACCGGCCGGATCCATGGCGGAGACGGGCAGCGTGTCGCCCTGTTGGGCCAGGATGGGCTTGACCACCTTCGTGATGTATGCGGGCTCGTCATGCAAGACGGCCGGAGCATCCTTGGCATTGGCCCAGGCGGCGGGATACTTCACTTCCGTCAGCGCGTCCAGCGCCTTGTCCACGGCGGCGATATTCATGTTGACGACCTTGTCGCCCTTGGTGCCATAGGTGTCCTTGATGCTGTCCTTGAGCATGGCCACCGCCTGTTCGAAGGGAATCACCTGGGCCAGCTTGAAGAAGGCGGTCTGCATGATCATGTTGATCCTGCCGCCAAGACCCACGTCCGTGGCCAGCTTCACGGCATCCACATTGTAGAATTTGATCTTCTTCCCGGCGATGGTGCGGCGCATGGAGGCAGGCAGTTCCTTTTCCATGTCTTTCAGGCTCCAATGCGAGTTCAGCACGAAGGTGCCGCCGTGCTTGATGCCTTCCAGAATATCGTATTGGTTCACATACGCGGCTTTGTGGCAGGCCACGTAGTCGGCCTGTTTGACCAGGTAACTGGATTTGATGGGCTGCTTGCCAAAGCGCAGATGCGATACAGTGAAGCCGCCGGACTTTTTGGAGTCATAGGCGAAATAGGCCTGGGCATAGAGCGGGGTGCTGTCGCCGATAATCTTGATGGCCTGCTTATTCGCTCCCACCGTGCCGTCCGCGCCGAGGCCGAAGAATTTGCACTGCACGGTGCCGGCGGGCACGGTGTCGACATCCGGGCCGATTTCGAGCGAAGTGTGGGTCACGTCGTCTTCAATACCCACGGTGAAGTGGTTCTTGGGTTTGACGGCGCGCAAGTTGTCGAACACGGCGATGGCCATGGCGGAGGTGAAGTCCTTGGAGCCAAGGCCGTAGCGTCCGCCGACGATGGTGGGCATTTCCCCTTGTTCCATAAAGGCGGTGCATACGTCGATATACAGCGGTTCACCGACCGCGCCGGCTTCTTTAGTACGATCCAGCACGGCAATGCAGGCGGCGGTGGCCGGGAGAACCTGCATCAGGTGGGCGGTGCTGAAGGGGCGGTACATGCGCACTTTGACAAGACCCACGCGTTGATCCCGGTCGTTCAGGTATGCGATGGCTTCTTCGATCACCTCGCACGCCGAACCCATGGCGATAATCACGCGGTCGGCTTCGGGGTGGCCCACATAATCAAAGGGTTTATAGTGACGGCCGGTAAGCTTGCCGACCTTCTTCATGTTGTCGACCACAATACCGGGCAGAGCGTCATAGTAGTTGTTGGCGGCTTCGCGGTTCTGGAAATAGATGTCGGGATTCTGGGCGGTGCCGCGGATATGCGGATGTTCAGGGTTCATGCAGTTGGCGCGGAACTCCGCCACCTTTTCCCAGTTCACCAGTGGACGGATGTCTTCGTAGTCAATGACGGCGATTTTTTGCACTTCATGCGAGGTGCGGAAGCCGTCGAAGAAATGGCAGAACGGGAGGCTGCCGTCAATGGCCGAAAGGTGCGCTACCAGGGCCAGATCCATGCATTCCTGCACGGAGGAGGAAGCCAGGAAGGCGAAGCCTGTTTGGCGGCAGGCCATGACATCGGCCTGGTCGCCGAAGATGGACAGGGCGTGAGCGGCCAAGGCGCGGGCTGAAACATGAAAGACGCCGGGCAGCAGCTCGCCGGAAATTTTGTACATGTTGGGGATCATCAGTAAAAGGCCCTGGGAGGCCGTAAAGGTGGAGGTCAGCGCGCCGGCTGCCAGAGCGCCGTGCACGGCGCCCGCCGCGCCGGCTTCGGACTGCATCTCGTGCACGGCGACCGTCTGGTCCATGAGATTTTTGCGCCCTTCCGCGGCCCAGTCGTCGGCCAATTCGCCCATGACCGAAGAAGGCGTGATGGGGAAGATTGCCGCTACATCGCTTAATGCATATGCTATGTGTGTGGTGGCGGTATTGCCGTCCATTGTTTTCATTGTAGACATTGCCTTGCTCCTTAGGCCGTTGAGCGACCCAATAATCTGTACGTAAAATCCAAAGGCTCTAGCCATCAGGTTAAGCCCTGATAGGCTAGAGCCATCCAAAATACCCCATCGATCCTTAAGTTACTTTAACTGACGGGCGATCAGTTCGGCCATGTGCTCTACTTTGAGCTTTTTGCCGCGCTTTTCTTGGCCGCCGCGCAGTTGGAGAACGCAGCCGGGGCAGTCCGTCAACAAGGTGGATGCGCCGGTGGCTTCAAGGTTAGTCATCTTCTTTTCCAACACCTGACCGGCTATTTCCGGGAACTTCAGGGAATAGGAACCACCAAAGCCGCAACATACGTCTTCTTCTTCGGCCGCCTTGTAGTTGGCGGCCATGCCCAGCAGAGCGCGAGGCTCTTCGGTCACTTCCATTCCGCGGCACAGATGGCAGGGTGAGTGATAACACACGCTCTCATTTGACTTTTTGAGGTCGGCTTCGGAAATCTTCAGCACTTTAGACGCAAATGAGCTGAAATCTATCACTTTTTGCGTGAACTGCTCCACCTTGCTGGTGAGTTCGGGATAGTTTCTGAGCGTGCGCGCATAAGAGTGTTTCAGGTGCGAGGCGCAGGAGGCGCACAGGGTAACAATGTAGTCGTAGGTAGCCGCGTCGAAGGCAAGGAGGTTGTTCTTTGCCACGGTTTCAGCGGCTTTGCGCTCGCCCATCATCTGCACGGGCAGGCCACAACAGCTCTGGGCCATGGGGAAGTCGACGGCGCAGCCCTTAGCAGTGAATACCTTGACCGCAGCAACCAGCTGTTCAGGATAGATGAAGTCCTGAGCGCAGCCGCCAAAGAGGCCAACCTTGATCAGGGCTTTCGGGTTCGTCGTGTCTTTCATCTTTGCCCACATATCGCGAAATGGCGTATTCGCAATGGCGGGCAAAGCGCGGAAGTCTTGGCCCTTGAGGAACACCTCGGGCAGGTGGCGAATGTAGGGGGAACCCATGGTCATGGGCTTCTGAGCCCACTTGCCGACGCGGAGCATGGAATGAAACAGTTTCCTGTTGGAAAGCGTCTTGGCCAGCAGGGAGGATTCAACGGGCGAACCTTCTTCTTCATTTATGCGGGCTCGGAGTTCCGTGATGACGGCAGGCAGGTTGACGCCGCCGGCGCAGACCGCTTTGCAGGCGCCGCAGTTGATGCAGTTCTGCATGATGTTTCTGGCTTTATCCTTGCCATGGAAAAAGTACGTCAGAATAAGGCCGATGGCGCCTACATAGACGTGCCCCATGGCTTGCCCGCCAACCATGCGGTAGATCGGGCAGATGTTGGCGCAGGCGCCGCAGCGGATGCAACGTAGGGCTTCGCGGCACAGAGGATCCTTGGACAGGGCTGTGCGGCCATTGTCAAGGACGACGATGTGGTAGATTTTTTTCTTGTCCGGGTTCTGAAGCTGTTCCATAGCGCCGGACATCCAGGTCACGTAAGATGTGATGGGCTGGCCGGTACCGTTACGGGCAAGAACGTACTGGGCGTTCAGGGCTTCGCGGGTGGTGCGCACTATCTTGTCAATGCCGACGATGGATACCTGCACGCGCGGCAGGGTCGTCACCAGGCGGGCGTTGCCTTCGTTGGTGCAGACGCCTACAGTGCCGGTCTCGGCTACGATGAAGTTTGCGCCGGTGATGCCCATGTCGGCGTTGAAGAATTTCTCGCGCAGCACACGGCGGGCCACCATGCACAGTTTGGGGATGTCGGCTTCTTGCTTGAAACGGGTCACGTCAGAGAAGGTGTCGGCCACTTGATAGCGTGACAAATGCATGGCGGGCAGCACCAGATGGCCGGGATATTCATCGCGAAGCTGGAGAATCCATTCGCCAAGGTCGCCTTCCACCACTTCACAACCAACGGCCTCCAGGGCCGGATTGAGGAGGATTTCCTTGGAGGTCAGAGACTTGGTTTTGGATACCAGCTTTACGTTGTTATCCTGGGCGATCTTGGCGATGATCGCCTTGGCTTCGGCCCCGGTAGCGGCGTAGTGGACGACCGCGCCTCGTTTGGCAGCTTCTCTGGCGAACATTTCGTAGAGTTCATCATAGTGATCCATCGCGTAGTCTTTGGCTACGGTGTTGCCTGTCACATGCTCTTGCTCGTTGATCACTGAAAATATTCTTTGGCGGCTGGTACGGTAGGCGACGGCAATTTTGTCAAGCGTCTCACGGACGAAAGAGTCTGCGAGGGCTGTCTTGAGTTCTTCTTGATAAGTGGCCATTTTTTTGGGTGGTTGCATACCGCTATTCCTCCGTAAGAACGAGGTGGATTACAAAAGAGCCGTGAACGCCGATGGTAAGCACCCGTTCAATGTCGGCCGTACGGCTGGACGAGGAGATAAACTCCGTATACATGGGACCGGACATAAGGTCATTCAGATAATCCTCAAGGTCAAAGGAGGTTTTCACAACCCGGGATTTGGACGCCACAACGACGTATTCCTCGCCGACGGAGAGAGCAAGTCGTTCATTTTCGCCCAGGCAGGCCATCACGAGGGTGGGGTTGTCAGCGATGACCCTGTCCGCGACCGCAAAGCCCACATCGTGACCGGCCATCCACTCCATGTCGCGCAGTTTGTCGCGACTGACCACAATGTCTTTTTCCGCGCACTGTTTGGAGAGGCTTTTAAAGCTCTTGTCATCCAGCCCGGCCACGGCCATGGTTTTTTTCTTGGCGTGAAGGACTTCCGTCGGACCAAGCCCAACCACTTTACCGGCATCCATTTTGAGATAGTGCTGGGCCATTTCTTTTTTGTCGCATACGTCCACGGCATATGCAATGGCCTCTTCAAGATTGTTTACTTCTATCACCTTCATACCTACTGCGGCAGCCTTGGTCTTCAAAAGTTCTAATAGAGACTCTTCTATGTTTGCCATGTGGTAACTCCTTTTTCAGGATTTTAAGGTGTCACAGCCGCCTGTTTTTGGCCACTCCAAATTAGCATGCGCTTATATTGCGAGTCGGCCATTTGATAGTGGGAATAACCTAGCAAATCACGTGTCCGTTTGCAAGATATCATCCGGGAAAACGAAGCCTGTAAACGCTTGATGCAGGTTTGTTCAGTAAAACTCCACCGGAAAACGCATGGCTGCCAGAGCGTGTAGCACGGCGGGGTAAAAAGCGGGCCAAGGGCGCCGGCCAATAAAACAGAGCTTGTCATGCCGTTTGCCGCCGCGACTTTAGTGCGTGAGTCGCTCACAAACGGCATGACAAGCGCTTGCATGAAGCGGGGCATACGCCTTTGAGCATGCCCCGCTTCTCTCTGTTTAAGCTTTCCTCTTGGCGTCTTTCTCCTCGATTTCAGCCTGAGCGCTCAGAATATCCTTGGCGTTCAGGTACACGGGCGTGTCTACCATCTTGCCGTTAAAGGACACCGCCGCCTTGCCCTTGGCAAGTCCTTCTTCCTCAAATACTTTCACAACGCCGCGCGCCCATTCCACGTCTGCAGGATCCGGCGAGTACAGGCGGTTGGAGGGCTCAACCTGGCTCGGGTGAATGATCATGCGGCCTTCGTAGCCAAGCTGTTTGCCGGAGGCCACGTTCCGTTCAAAGGCGGGAATGTTGTCGAAAGAGACAAAGGGCGCGTCAATGGCCACAATGCCGGCGGTGCGGGCGGCTATGGCCGTGATGGCGCGGCCCCACAACTGTTCTTCGCCCTCATCGGTCAGTTTGACGCGCATGTCGCGGCAGTAGTCCACCGCCCCGAAAATGGCGTTGACGTTACGCGGGCTGGCAAGGCAGCACTCGCGCGCGTTGATGATGCCTTTGGCCGTTTCGAGCAGCATGGAGATTTTTACCGTGCCCACAGGAATGCCGCGCCTGCGTTCCAGTTCCTCCAGTTTCCATTCAAGACGTTTCACGTCATCAGCGCAGCCTGTTTTGGCCAGAGTCACGCCGTCGAGCCCGGGCAGCACCACGGCTTCCAGGTCGTCGTTGGTCATTTCCGTTTCCCAGTTGTTCAGGCGCACATACACCATCGCTCCGCCGGACGCGGCGAATGCCAGGTTTTCCGAAATGATTTTGCGGGCCTCTTCTTTTCTCGCAGGCGGTATGGAGTCTTCCAGGTCAAGCGTGATGATATCCGCCGGGATACTGGGAATTTTTTCGACGAATTTCGGGTTTATGACGGGAACATAAAAAATAGAGCGCATAATTGCCATGGGTGCGTTTCTCCTTTCTTAAAAGAGTTGAATGGAAGTTCCTTCAGAAACCTGTATGACTTCTACTTTTTCAGCTTCTCGCGCAGAATCTCCGGGATATCCGTGGGCGTCGCGGCTACATATCCACCCGCTTTGGTGACCGCGTCCATCTTGCTTTTCGCCGAGCCCCGGCCGCGTTCCACGATGTTGGAGGCATGGGAGAAGCGCTGACCTTCGGGCGCCCAGGCGCCGGACACATAAATCACAAAAGGCTTGGTGAATTTGCCGGACGTTATCACCTCGGCGCATTCCTCTTCCTGAGAGCCGCCGATTTCTGCATACACAGCAACGCCTTCCGTTTCCGGATCCTCTTCAAACAGCGGCAGAAGGTCCGCCATGGACGTGCCCAGCACAGGCTCCGTGCCCGTGTGCACTACCGTGCTCACTCCAAAACCACCTTCGCGCAACACCCAGGGAATCGTGCCAGACTGACCGCCGCTTCGCGAAAATACCCCGATGGAGCCGCGCTGGAAAAAGGTGTTGGCCCATTCCACGTTTCCGCCCAGCCAACCCACAACAGCTTCGCCGGGCGTGATGATGCCGATGGAGCCTGGCCCCAGCAGGCGCGTGCCTTTCAGCTTGCAATAGGCGATCATTTCCATAATGTCGTGGATGGGCGTGCCTTCCACGCACGGGATCACGTTTTTCACGCCAGCGTCGGCTGCTTCCATCACCGCTGTCTTGAGTACGCTCCCCGGCACAAACACCACACTGAAGTCGATGTCTCCATGC
>Ga0123353_10013447_pt1 | contig 11725 bp, 10 predicted proteins | sample TergutLab28metaG_3_FD_92763 | JGI IMG/M metagenome (GOLD analysis project Ga0123353, IMG submission 92763) | Labiotermes labralis P3 segment gut microbial communities from Petit-Saut dam, French Guiana - Lab288 P3 | ecosystem: Host-associated > Arthropoda: Insects > Digestive system > Gut ... | reverse complement strand
TTGGTCTCTAATTATGTTTCCATCAATCTTTAAGGTGTTAATTTCCTCAGTATTACCTGTTTTATTTGTTTCTAAGTTTACTATATCCCAAGCAGTTTTGTTTTTGTTCAAAGATTTTTAAATTTTTTTTTGCATAGTCTAGTTTCTTAGCTTCCTTAATTACAACACATAATATTTTGCAGTATCTCCTGTAATATGCTATGAAATTCAAGTTATTGCTAATTCTGCTTGCAATGAAGAGTTCTCTTTTTTTGCGTTTACAAGATGTTAAAATTCCCGAAGTAATCAACTTTTTAGTATTTGCTTTTGGAATGGAAACTCTCTTAAGTGGAAAGCTAGTGTTGGCAATTTTTATGTAGGTGTCTAAGGAGTTAAACATCATATTTACATCATCTGTAGACAATAGTGTGTCCCAGTTTCCATAACTTAAATTTATGAGGAAGTCTTGTAAGGTATATTCATTTATTCTTCTAATAAACCTGTATTTTTTGGGTGGTGGTCTTAGATTGAAAGAGCGTATTAATATGGACTGCGCATCGTGGTCTGATAACCCATTGATTATTGGGCATATGGAATAATCACTCATTTTGTGAGTGTCTATAAAGATATTATCGACAGCCGTGGCTGAGTGTTTCTTGATACGTGTAGGGAAATTAACTACACTAGTTAAGTTGTATGTTTTTAGCAGAACCTCTAATTGACGTTTTCCGCCACTGTCGGCTAAATGATCAATATTTATGTCCCCGCAGATAATGAATTCAGCGGTAACCGTGTATAGTTACCTAAGGATTACGCCTAATTTAGTTATAAAAAAATTGAAATTCCCAGATGGGGATCTGTATATGGCAATTATGTTTGCTTGTGTGGTGTTAAAACGTACCTTTGTGGCACAAACTTCAAAATCTTTATCCTTGCAATGCTTTTGCAGGTTGAGTTTTACATACCTTAAGTTTTCTTGTACAAAAATGCATACACCTCCTTTTTCAAAGGAACTCCTGCAGTAACTGGCTCCTAGCTTGCAATTGTCGAAGAAAATTTGCTGTAATTCGGAGTGGTTCATATGGTGCTCCGTGATACACAGTATGTGTGGGAAGGAGGGATATAGCTGACTTATTAGTTCATTTGGTTTACCTCTTAATCCTCTTATATTTTGGTGGAAAACATTTAAGGGTATTGGACTATTTAGCACAAGGACATAAGAATGTTGTTTCTTGGCTTAAAATTTACCATGTGATGGGAAAGCTTCACTGCAACACTCTGCTGCTGTAACAAGAGGACATATTTTATCAGCTGTGGTATTTTCATAAACAGATACTCACACCAATGCTTTTCATTCATTTAGAAAGCTCACAAATGTTGTCTTTTCTGACCAGGGTATGCTTTTTATGGCTGCAATGGGACTACCAGGCAGAGGTGGAGGTGGAAATCAAATTTCTGATCGTCTGTTGAGTAGATTTAATGTGATCAATATGACTTTTCCTAGTGAGTCACAGATAGGGCGAATCTTTGGAACATTACTGAAACAACATGTGGCTGATTTTGAAGAGGAAGTTAGGATGACAGGTAAGCAAAATAAGACGTGCGGCCTGGAAACTAGTTTTATAATCTGTTACTTCTTACATTCTCATGGTGCCACTGGTTTCCACAGATGTCTAGAAGCTGAGATTTCTAAGGTGCATTTGCATAGTACAGTTTTGAAATCAGTGCATATTGTTGCTAGCTATATTTAAACAAACAGTGTATTAAGAATAAATTAGTAAAAGTCCATAAAATGAAAGGAACAATAGAGGTTGGAAAAAAACAGAATGCCATACAGTACTGTACTAAAATACACTCATTTATTTATCAGACCTGGCAGTATCAAAAGAATTATGTAAGATTATTTATCTTCCAGCCAGACTAATCACTGCAGGAACTGTTGATTTGTACTGTGCTGTGAAAATCAACATACTGCCAACACCATCAAAGATACATTACCAGTTCAATCTTCATGACATTTCAAAGGTAAGGGACAGTGGCAAAAGAAAAGCTTTTTTGTAAAGATAATGTAAATATTATTTTGTGCTCTAATTTTCATATTTAATTTTTTATTCAGTAATCTGGATGAAGTATAAGTAAAGATTATTCCCTCTTCTATGTATTTCATTATTTATTTTGATGCTTTTTGTATGGAGTACACTATACTAACTGTTTTTGGGATTTCATCTTTTGGGCATGTGAAATATTCATTTCAATATATCCTATGCCTGGTACCACACTGTACAGAAATTAACTATTTTACAATACTTGGTATTAGTCATTGTACCCCTCTTTATGTTAAAACAAGCAATGTCCAATTCTAGTCAACCACAAGGTGTTGGAAGCTGATATCACTTTCACTTTCATATTCTGTTTTAATATAGTGCACATTGGCGTTGTTCATGACCAGGAAATATATATACTACTGTTAACAGTGACTCTAATGAAGGAAATCCTTCAATAAGAAATATAATTTTTCTCTTTAATGGCATTACATTAACCTTTGAAATACTGTACTATATGAATGAGGTTTCTGTTTAGAGTTTTTGTAACTCTTTGTCACATGTTGCAAGCAGGGTATGTGAGGTTTAATTCTTATTGTAATATATTAAGAACAAAGTGTCTCCACCGAATCTTTAAAGTCATGATAAAGACAGAAGAGCAGGACAGGCATTCCTGGAGTAGTATTAGACTCACTACTAAAGACTGTTGTCCATATTTCCTATAATTGATAACTTGAAGGTTAGGGCCTGTCACCATGACAGCCCACCAGGCAGTCTAGGTCACCTACATGTAGTTAATTTGTCTCATATTCACTTCAATATAAGCTCCTGAATCTGTTTATAACCAAAACATGTCAAGAATCTTTTCCTGATGCATGCTACACATCCTGCTAAATTTAACTGCCTGACCACTGCTATATGAAGAGTACAAGTTTTGAAGCTTTTACTTGTTTAATATTTTCCACTCATGTCTTAATTGCCTGGCTGTCTTAGTTTGCTTCTGTCAAGCCAACATATTCTACCCAACGGTATTTGGAAATACCTTTAGCTTGTAATCAAAAACAGCTGCACAGCCACAGCCCGAACTTCCCACTTACAACCAACCGAATTTACAAAATTTCGGAAAATTTCAATTGAAACTATTATAAAATATTTTTCTTGCTTTGTATTTAACAACTGTCTGATTAAACTTTTTATATGCAATGGAAAAAATTCTGGTCTTATTTTTTTGCAACATAAAGACTACTTATTTGAAACTTCCTTGACCTGCTGGAGGGTGTATATTCCATCTCATTCCATATTTATGATATATGACCATTTGACTTGTGACCAGGTGTTCAGAATGTATCCTTTTCATAAGTCGTGGAGTACCTGTAATATTATGGAAAGAGTAATAACATTTACTAAGTTTAGCCAGCTACTGAGAGTGCTGCAGTGGTTCTGGAGGTTCTTAAGCCTTGTAATATATTCTGATTGGCATTTTTATTCGATGTTTGCCTCGTAGGAGACTCTCAGATAATGCATGTTGGAACAAGATAAGTAATTTTTTGATTGTGTGATTTTACTTCATCTCATGCATACACACCTCTTGTCATTTCATACTTATTTTATAGGGCAGTGTTATGCTGTTAAAGTCCATTACATTTTTTAACTTTCTGTTTGTTCTATTTGAACTTTATGTAGTGTCTGTATCAAAATTATTCTCTTCAGGTTTTCCAGGGCCTTTTGAGGAGTCATCGTGAATACCAGAACACTCAGACTGCCATGTTAAGGCTCTGGATTCATGAATGTTACCGAGTCTTCAGTGACAGACTAATTGATAAGAAGTAATTATCATAATTATCGTTCTATTGCATTGTCTTAAAATACAATACAAAATACAGAGGAATTTCACCAGGTTAAAAATCTGGCCTTTATTACTGAAGTACACAAAGCATTGTCTAATGAGAAAATTGTGGTAATTCAAATAATGTCACACAAATCCATAAAAATATTGATGAACATTTAAGATTAATGTCTTTGGGGGCGTGGTGTTGTTTATTCTGGTAAATTTTTTTTTACATTTTGGAGGAACAGGTTTCATTCATTTGCAGGCTGCAAGGTGGAAGTGGCAGGTTCCTCTGAATGACAAATTCATTTCCAACAGAATTCATGACATCACATCCCAGTAGACTGTCAACTGCATATTTGCTGAACTAAGAACCGAAAATCTCTGTATAAAACTTTGGCAGTTCTAAAAGTTACATCTCTTCTGAGAACATAGATGAAAATTAAGTAAATAATTTAATTTGTCAGAACAAATTTTGTTTTAAATGTTTTAATTACCCTTCACAATTTTGTCACTAGTTAGAAAAAAAAGGAAAGTTAGAATTACACAGGAAGTTGATAACCTAAACCTTATGGAGATAATGTTCAGAATGTGAAAGTTGTTTATGTTGCTCAGTCCATTTGTTGTTTCTGTTTGAGACACACTTCAAATGTGATTTATTTCTTGTCACTACTTTTAAACAAATCTGAGGATAATGCTTCACACTAACAAAGTGGTGTAAACTCAATTAGGTATCAGGATGCATAAATTAAATGGAGATGTGAAACAAAATGTAACAGATTTTACTGATTCATATTATCTGTTAATTTCTAATTAATTTTTATTTTAATATGGCCCAACTTCCATGCATTAATCAGATCCATAAAAATAACTAACAAAATGCACCTCAGTGTTTATGATGTATTTTATTCACTATATTCTCACCAGCATGTTTTGGCTGCTATTGTAATAATAATATGACCCTGAAGATGGCCGCAATAGTGACCAAAACATGTTGATGAGAACATAGTGAATAAAATACATCATAAAAATTGAAGGGCATGTTGTTGGTTATTTATGTATTATGGATATATTTTAATTCTTTTTTGTCTTTGTTCTAGAGATGAGGAGTGGTTTTTGGACCAGATGAATGTGCAACTTGGAAAACATTTTGATTTAACTTTAAATAATCTTTGTCCTGGAAATGAGTGCCTAATATTTGGTAACTTCCTTAATGCACAAGGGATGTATGAAGATTTGGCTGATTATGATAAATTAAGACGATATTTAGAGGAACAAGTGGAAGAATACAATAGTACTCCTGGAGTGGTTTACCTGGACCTTGTTCTGTTTAAGGACATAATAATTCACATCTGCAGAGTTGTTCGTGTCATATCACAACCTCGAGGAAATATGCTGCTTATTGGAATGGGTTTGTTGTCTTTGTTGCTGAAATTTTATTGTTCTTTGAAACTCAGCTGGAGTGTATGTAGAGCCTCTGAATGAGATAATCACTCTTCTGGACCTCCAGATACTCATTTATTTTAATTTGTACTTTTTATAAAAAAAATTGACATATATCTTGAACATTATCTATCACTTTAGGTTCATTATATCACTGTTATTCAAAAGCCATATCTGTTCTCATCTACACGTGGAAATAGGTGAAAGGGATCTGAATCTCAGAGTAACAGATACCAGCTCTTGTAATGGATTCACCATATTTTCCCCTGTTTCAGCCTGTATGAAAACAGACTCAATTTTCAAACCACTGTGGTGTAATACATGTAAGATAATCACGTCTGTTGTCCTTGTAATATTCATTGTAAGAATCTTTTAAACTTAACTTGCAGCTTCTTTAATTCATACTCTGTGTGAAGGAAGGAGATCCTTCTGTTACATATTGGTTATGTTGTCATTCTTAATATATTGTGCTCTTCATCAAAATTAAATTTACTCACCTGTCATGGTTATAAATTGGCTAAAGTGTTAGACAGTCTTGGAAACAAGTACTTATCAGTCTTTTTTGGACATTTCTAGGGCTTCCTGGGAAACACATCAAATTTATTATTAATAAATGTAATTTCATATGTGTCTGAGTTTAATGTTTGTCCAAAACATACCTTATGCTTGAATTTTCCCTGTGAGTGCACTAAGCTAGGAAAAACGTAGGGCATTCCTTTTAAACTAACCTAACCTAACATTCAGTATGATGCAAGTAATGAAATATGTTCCTTGTGAGTTTTATACAAGCAATGTGTGTATTTATTTAGTTATTCAGGGTTTATTTAATGATGCTGAATTTTGCTGTTTTATGACATTGTATGGTATGGTTATTTTTGAACAGTGATTAGAAAAGTGTATGGAATTAGCAGTTGTGTCACTTGATGTACTGTCCTGAAATTTGCCTGAAGTAACTGAGAAAAGGTCTTCATTTCCTCAGTTACGATAATTTGCATCCTAGTGAAGATTCAAGCTATGCAGCTCACAGATACATTTCATTGACATTAATACTTGAACTAACATAGCCACTAAGATTAATAAAGAACAGTACAGTGATAATATGCATTCAGTGTTAGGAAGTAATATCACCTGTTTGTGTAAATAATGATTTAGAAGACTATAGTTATTTTAATTACCACCAACCAGGAGACTGTGATACGTATAGCATTAAGCTACAGGCTGTATGGTCCGGGTTTCAAATCCCGGTAGGCGAGAAAGATTTTCTTTTCTCTAAAACTGTCCAGACTGGTCCTAGGGCCCAGTGAGCCTCCTATTCAATACGTATCAAGGGTAAAGTGGCCAGGGTGTGAAGTTGACCTTTCACCTCCATCTGCCAAGGTTAAGAATGGAGCTATAGGTCTACTCCCACAATATGCTTTCAGGGTGTGGGCAAGGACAACTTTACTGTTCAGAAATGTGTTACTAGACAGTCAACTACTAGTTACCCTGTTAGTACAAAGAGATTTTTAATGTTTTGACATTCCAAATTAAATATTCCATACTTCAATAGATGGCAGTGGTCGGCAGTCATTGTCCCGTATAGCTGCATACATATGTGAGTACAGCACATTCCAGATTACAGTTAACAAGCAGTATCGAGTGCAGGAATTTCGAGAGGACTTGAAGACCTTGTACAGAACTACTGGAATTGATTACAAAGCAACTGCTTTCCTCCTCAGTGATACACAAGTAAGTGAACTTGAATGACGAATATGGGGAAACACCAGTAACCATTTATTATGTCTACATCTCTTTCTCAAAAAATGTGTAGTTACTCATATACATATGGAAGGGTGGGATGTCTTGAGTATCTCTCATCCACTCCTTTAATTGCCTTAATTCATAATTTATACCATCCTTGTAACATTTTTTTTTATCTTTGTCAGGATTTCTCTGGGTCTATTTGTGTAGGTGTTCATATACACAACAGCTTTGAACATGTGAGCATTTGTTGTGGCATGTGGATTTCAATGTTTGCTCTTTAGATCAAAAATGGTTTACAATTGCAAACCATTTAGCCTTTTTCAATACGCCATTATTCATATGTGAGGTTAAATATTTTGACTTACTTTGCAGATTGTGCTCATTGCTCACTCTAGTGATTTTATTTTTGAAGTGTTGTGCTCTCATTTCACAATCTCATTACTTCCTGGAGGGAGAGAAATCTGTCTTCACACGTCAGTGTTAAATGTTCTCTATATTGCTATATCTTATTTGTGATGAAAGTTGGAAAGCTGCCTTATGAATTGGCAATAACTAAAGTAACACAGTTATTTGTTTACACTGTCATTATAGATGAAGATAATCCTCAATTTTCCACTGAAAATTTTATCATATTATTTGCTACCTTAGTAAGGATGTATTTTCTGTTCCTTTTGTTGACATTAATAATGGTATAGAACTTCTGCCACATTATAATGATGAGGGTCTGTTGCTGGGAAAAGAGTTTTTGGTAAAAAAAAATGCAGCTTCTTGCATATTAAATTCTGCTGACACTGCTTATGGTACAGATAGCATATATGTTTTCACATTCTGAACAGTATCAGGATAAACATCCATGTCTTGATATCAGACTCTTTTTGGATTTCTGACTTAGAGGTACTTGAAATTCCTATAATTCACAACAAATGTTTAGTTTTTGCACTGACTTTTCTTTCTCAGACTTAAAATACATTATAACAAATGTTGGCTTATAGAATGAACCAAATCCCTCGTTACACCATACAACACAGTCCTTATTTAAAATTTAGAACATTTCCATCTAATTTCTTAGAGTGTATTTTATATGACACAGAAATATAAACATCATTTCCCATAAGCATAACATGGATTATTCTAAGGATCAAAGTTTGATATATTTCGATGAATTGGGAGTGGAAAATTTGTTGTACTACCTTATTTTGCGTTATGTGAAAAAGTTGTTTGGGATGTGACATGGTACATACATGTAGTTTCCAAACTATTTGGAGTCACATTCAAGAAAATTAATAATCTTGACATTTACTACTGCCATAATGTCAGGTCTTACAAAGTTACTTATATCATACATACACACGAACACAGACATTTGTACTATACCTGTATGTACTCCAGTGAGAAGAACTCAGGGATGCTCAGGCAGGAAAGAGGTCCTTAATGGTATCTAGTCAAATCCCATGTTTTACATTGTAAAGCTAAAGTAATGTAACATAAATTCACTTAACATGGCTGATCTTTCTTTAGGCCATGAACTGTGTGTAAGGAGAGGATCTATCATAGTAATAATTGCAATTAACAAATTACAAATATTGGGTCTAGTATGTAAAGTATGATGCATATATGTTTGAAGAAAAATAACATTTATGTGTGGTAACACAGTCCATCTGGGCTATGCTGTAGCTCATGCAGTTAATTTCTCACCTCTCACTATGGAGGGCTGGCTTTGATCCTGTGTTGGTCCATATGGGATTTGTTGTGGATCACAGGGTTTTACTCTGAGTTCTTTAGTTTTTCCCTGCCATCATTCCATTATTCTCCATTCTCTTGTTTTATTCATCTACCACTGATACTGTATAATCTTAGTAATGGACAGTGTTGTATAAAAGAAGGCATTTCTGTCTTACAGTCCACTGGTATGGGCCTAATTGACTCAAGATGTAGGATATCATAGGTTTTGCATATGTGAAATACAATTGGACTGTTAGGATAGATTATGTCCAATAGCACAGGCCACCAATTAAAAGCATGAACCATAAATATTTCCACATCTAATGGACTTTTTAAACAACAAGAGACCATCAAATAACCTTCATATTGTAACAGAGGGCAACAGTGCCTAATAGTGTGATGATCTGCGAAGCCTCTAATGTCAAGGCTGCCAGAACTTTCCCATTAGAGAAGGAGACAGAGCATTCTAGGGATATTGAACTCTGCCTGGAATAGTGCAGAAGGTTTGAGAAATGCATTAAGTGCTATATAAGGCCAGTGAATGACAAGAATTAGGACAGTCTTGTCACAGTGACTCAGAGTGTGTGGTGTACAGCAGAGCAAGGAGAGTAGATGATGGAGAATAAAGGGGATTCAACTGTATAGTGTGGAGGAAGGGAAGTGAATTTGTGAAGTACTGTGTTTGAGACCAGTGTCAGGGCTATGAGCCCAGAGTACTGAATGTATGAGTGCAGAGTTATCTGTTGAGAGTGATTCTTGAAATTATTATGTTCTTTTTTCATTAATCATCATCATCATCATCATCATGTTTGTGAAGGGTTAGGCGTGTTTTCTGTTCCAGTTTTGTTTTATCTGTAGTGTCAATGAATGCTGTTATTTTTCAAACCCAAGTTTATCTGTTACAATATTGCAAATTATTTACTAACCTCCATTACTGTAATAATGTTATGGTAGAAGTATTTAAATTGAAGAAGGAGACTGAATGTCTTCATACTTCATTAGCAGCCCTGATGATGAAATCTGTAAGGGCATTGCAGTATTTGAGAACTGGTATGAGACATAATGGTTTTCCAGTTAGTTATTATAGATGTAATACTATGTTGTATGAGACATCTTGACAATCTTCTCACTTTCAGATTACAGATGAGGTTTTCATTGAAATCATCAGTAACATATTGAACAGTGGAGAAGTGACTGATTTGTACAAGGCACATGAATTTGAGGAGGTAAAATGACAAACGTTTTTAATACATTTTTCCTATTGGACTTATCTGATAATTTCATTGTGAGCAGAGTCGTAATTTTGTGATACCTTGTGCAGAGTATTTTACAAGTTAACATGGTTTCCACTGTCATGATTTTTTATTGCAGTTTGCTGAGTGGAATGTGATTTGTTTATAATTATTGTACTACCTTATTATTTATTGTATGGTAACTTGTGTGATAATTTCTGGAACCTAGAAGACACTGAACTTTCCAAAGTATCCACTTGTGGAAAATGCAGATCCTTCACTTTTTTGTTACTTTTGAGAAACATTTAGTTTTTTCCAAAATACTCAGGCAGGTGGCTTTTCACTTTCTTTTATTGTGTTTCCATATGGAACAGAACACTTCTGAGGGAACCATATGATTATTAACAGCTACTTGTGATAACATTATGCTGTCAACTGGAATGCTCGGATTGTCCACTTCAGTAGTGTTAATTACATGTAATAACAGATGGTAGCCTAAGTAAGGGAGAGAGTAAGCTGAAAGGAACAAGGATGTAAATGGTAAAAATAAATATTAAATTGGATTTTAAATTGTTTAAAAAATAACCAACACGATGTCACTTGTGGACTATCCTTTATTTGACATCGTGTTGGTTATTTTTTAAACAATTACAATGATGCACGGAACAATGAATGTAAAATGGATTTTAAAGTTTTAAGGTCTGAGGGTATTTACTAGATTAAACTGATTCAGAATAGGATCCAGCAGCTTGGTAATAAACTTTTAATTTTCATAAATGTCAGTGCATTGCTTGACCAACTGAAATGAGTGACTGCAGACTTCTCAGTCTGGGTGCCTCCATTGGTATCCGTTAACAGAAACTATTTTCAGTTATTACATGCTACCCAAAGGAGGGAATTTTAGATTCAAAGAACATGCTGTTGTGTGGAAGTATATCATTAGAGGTTTAGGAGCATTTTTTGGATTCAAGTTAAACATCCTGTTCCTGTGTTTAATTGTCCATTATTCAGTTTTTCTTCTGAACAGGTTAAATTAGCTTTGTTGCCATTGACATTGAAAGAATGTGTGGCTCCTACTGATGAAGCCATACTCAAGCTGTTGGTGGAGCGTGTGCAAACCAACCTTCATGTTATTCTCTGCATGACGCCTATTCGGAATGCATTCAGGTAAAGTGAACGTTCATTGGGTGTATAGATATGTATGAAATAAAAATTTATGTTCTGAAGTGTAACATATCACAGTGTGGCTTTCCACTGGCCTATATATAAGCGGGTATTGTACTGTGCATGTGTTGTACTACTGTAAGTGCTGAAAATGCACTTATATGATGATGAAATAAAGGTAGTTAAAATTGTCTCAAAGTTTGTATCATAAGGTTTTGAATGACAGGGATAAATAATGGATGATTTTTATCCTTATTTTGTTGGCCATGTATTCTTACCTAGCACAGAAAATATTTATGTGTTTAAGTTTGTTGATAAAATTGAATGTATTAAAAATAATGAAATCAAATACAGTCTCATAAAAAGTGCTGGGCTTATCACTAAATATACATCTAATATAAGACTGATAGTAATTTCTGGGAACTAGTTCTTGATCAAATTACATTGCACAAGTGCTGTATTTTTAGCAACATGCATATGTATTGTAGCCAAAGAAGAACATTTTTCAGCAGTAATTTGGACAATGAGAATGTTATAGGAGGATTCTTCTTCATGTGTAATGATGATTTTGA
>Ga0123353_10013446_pt1 | contig 11725 bp, 9 predicted proteins | sample TergutLab28metaG_3_FD_92763 | JGI IMG/M metagenome (GOLD analysis project Ga0123353, IMG submission 92763) | Labiotermes labralis P3 segment gut microbial communities from Petit-Saut dam, French Guiana - Lab288 P3 | ecosystem: Host-associated > Arthropoda: Insects > Digestive system > Gut ... | reverse complement strand
TCCCTATGTCCAGGTAGACGGCCGGCCCATCCATGCCCTCGAGTCCCGCCGCGAGCATGCCCGCAGTAATGTCTCCGCCGACGTACGCCGATATCGCCGGCGCGAAATAGACTTTAGCGTTATTTCCCGCAGGCAGGCCGTCCCAAGCCTGATGCTCGTCGCCGAACAGGCTGAGCGGCGTAAACGGCGCTAAACCCATCTCCACGGGTGAATATCCGGCGGCAAGATGCTCCATTATCGTGTTCGCCGCGATCGCTATGAACCCTATATCGAGCGAACTCTCGCCGGAGACGGCGCAGGTCTCCGTTATCAGTGAGGCGAGCTGGTCCCTAATCAGCTTTGTAAGCCTTTCATGGCCGTTGTTTGCGCAGTATTGTATGCGGCTTATGACGTCCGCACCGTATGATTTCTGGGCGTTTACGCCGCTGGCGGTCGCCAGGCGCGCGCCGGTCGCCATGTCCGTCAAGTGAGCGACGACTGTCGTCGTGCCTATGTCGATTGCGACGCCGAGCCTTCCCGCGCTGCGCACGGAGGGCTGCGGCGACCCGCGCATGTAGGGGACGCCGCCCTCGGTCTCCCGCGTTTCCTCAGGAGTTGCTGCAGAGGTTGCCGCTCCGGCAACTATCATCTCCCGCTCGTCAGGCAGATAGACGTCCGTATCGCCGTCGATAAACGTACGGCAAGCGAGGACCTCTTCCCCGTCGGGTGCAAGGCGCACAAGGCATTTCCCGCAAAGGCCGTTGCCTCCGCAAGGAGCGTCCGGCAGAGCCCCGGCGGCGCTCACACGACGGAGCAGCATTTCGCCCGGTGAGCCTTCGGTCTCAAACAGCAGCTTGCCCGATCTGAAAATCCTTATCCTGTGATTCATTCTTGTTCTCCGCTTTGTTCTCCGCCTTGTTTTCCGCCTTGTTCTCCGCCTTGTTCTCCGCACTGCCCGAAAAGCGACCACGAGTTGCAGTGGGTGATCCCCGCGTCTATAAAGCTTCCTACGAGTTCCGCTCCGCCCCGCAGATGGACCAGGCGCCCGCCGTTCGTACGCGCCTTTAACGGATATCTCTCGTCGTGCGACTGCCCGTCGACCAGTACCCGGACTGTTTTTCCGACATACAACGCGTGCTTTTCGTCCGATATCGCGTTTTGCAGCTCCAGCAGCCGGTCGAACCGACGCTGCTTTTCTTCGCGCGTAGCCGTATCTTCGAGCCTCGCCGCCGGTGTGCCGGGGCGTTTTGAGTAGATGAATGTAAACATGGCGTCGAACCGCGCTTTTTCAACCAGGCTCATCGTGTCCTCAAACTCCTGCTCCGTCTCGCCGGGGAATCCGACGATGACGTCGCTGGTTATCACGATATCGGGCATGAGCTCTCGCGCTGCGTCGATTTTTTCGATGTACTCCGCGTGGGTGTATCCCCTGTTCATGAGGCGTAAGATTCGGTCGCCGCCGGCCTGGAATGGCAGGTGGATGTGCCGCGCGGCTTTCCCGCTCTCAGCCATAGCCCTGAAAAGCTCTATTGAAGCGTCTTTCGGGTGGCTGGTCATAAAGCGTATCAGAAACTCCCCGTCGACGTCGTTTATTCTGCAGATAAGCTCCGCGAAGTCGGTCTTTTCGCTCAGCCCGTTGCCGTAGGAGTTTACGTTTTGCCCGAGCAGCGTTATATCCTTATATCCGCCGGTCACAAGCTCGCGCGCTTCTCCCAGCACCGCCTCGGGCCTGCGGCTCCGCTCCCGGCCCCTGACATAGGGCACTATACAGTATGAGCAGAAGTTGTTGCATCCGTACATTATCGGCAGCCACGCCTTGACCGCGCCTTCGCGGTGAACGGGCAGACCTTCGGCTATAGCCCCGTCGCCTGCGTCGCTATCAAACAGGCGCCTTCGCCGGCGGCCCGGAACCGGCTCTTTGCCTCTGAACCTGACGGTATAAAAAAGCTCCGGGAAGCGCCAAATGGCGTTCGGTGAAAATACCAGGTCGACGTGGTGATATGAGTTTCGCACCTTTTCGACCGTTTCGGGAACGCCCGCCAAACATCCGCAAAATATGATCGTCTGCGACGGCTTTGCCTTTTTTGCATGTATCAGCTCGCCGACGTTGCCCAAGACGCGGTTCTCGGCGTTTTCGCGTATAGCGCAGGTATTAACGATCACGACGTCCGCCTTATATTCGTCGCCGGTAAATGAGTAGCCCATTTCGGCCATCATGCCGCGCAGCTTTTCGCTGTCGGACTCGTTCTGCTGGCAGCCGTACGTGTCAACATACGCGAGCGGCTGCGCCGGAAGCGATCGCGACGCTTCGCGGACACTGCGCATTATGTTACTCTGCCTTTCGATCTCAGCCGCCGTTATCTCGATACTGCCGCCCACAAGTTCCTCCGTCAGTTAGATGGGATATCGTTTAGAAGATTTCAATACTTTATCACCAAAAGCGGAAATAAACAATGCCAATATGTAGCGCGAGTAGAAAGCGGAAAGTTGAAAGATGAATGATTGAGGACAGGAGTACGATCGAAGCGGCATGTGTAGAATAATCACCAGTTAAAACTTGATTATCATCAGAAAACATGTTACATTATTTTCAACAAATCAGGAACGGTGAAGAAACGTTCCAAGACCATTCTTGTTGTGGACGACAATGATACAATTTTAAGGGTGTGCTTTATGAAAAACCTTGTTATAGACCTGCGAGTGGTCAGAAACAACCTTCGCGCGATAAAGGACCGCGCCGAGGGCGTTCAGGTCTTTGCCGATCTGAGCGCGAACGCGAGCGGGATGGGGCTGCTGCCCGTGGCGCAGTTTTTGCGCGACGAGGGAATACGCAGCTTCGCCGTGTCCGACCCCGGAGACGCGAAGCTCCTTCGCCAGAACGGTTTTACCAAGGAACGGATAATGATGCTCCGTAGCACGGCGGACCCTAATGAGATAACCGAGCTGCTTACTTACGGCGTTGTCTGCACGGCGGGTTCATACGACGCGGCGGTCGCTATAAACGGCATTGCCGAGTCGCGCGGCATGACGGCGGACATCCAGGTGAAAATAGATACGGGGCTGGGCCGCTACGGTTTTCAGCCGACTGAGCTTGATAAGGTCGCGGCTATTTACAGGTATATGTCAAGCCTCAACGTGGTCGGAACGTTTACCACGTTTTCCGCCTCGTGGCGCAGTAAAAAGCTCACTTTGATGCAGCTTGACACATTCAACGACGTGCTTGACAGGCTCATAGACATGGGTTTTGAGCCGGGCGCGGCGCACGCGTGCGATTCCGCGGCCCTTTTCAAGTATGATTTTGAGCTTATGGACGCGGTTCGTGTGGATAGCGCCCTGTCGGGCAGGATCCCCGGCAAAAACATTCACGGGCTTGCGCGCGTCGGATACATCGAGGCGGGGCTCGAGGAGGTCGGCTGGCATCCGAAGGGCCATACAATCGGCACGGAGCGCGGGTTCGTCACAAAGGCCCCGACGAAAATCGCGATACTGTCGGTCGGTTATTTCCACGGGTTCGGCGTCGACCGCTATATCGTGGAGAGAAGTTTGTTTGATATCGCCAGATACCGCCGGAGAAAGACTTATATAAGGCTCAACGGGCAGAAAGCGCGCGTGCTCGGCAGCGTAGGCCTTCTGCACACAATGATCGACGTGACGAATATCGACTGCACGGTAGGCGATATCGCGCTTCTCGACGTCGACCCGGTAAATGTCAAGGGCCTGCCGATAGTGTATAGATAAATTCATAATGCATAATGCATAATGCATAATTAGTTGCGAGGGCTCGCAATGTAAAACGTAAAATGTAGAATGTAAGATGTAGAATGTAAAGTGCGAGTAAATGCGGAGGGTAGATTTTGCCGAGAATTTATGAACTTGATCCGCATGTGGCGGATCTGATTGCGGCGGGCGAGGTCGTTGAACGGCCCGCTTCTGTCGTTAAGGAACTGATGGAGAATTCTATCGACGCCGGAGCGGGCATAATCACTGCTGAGATCGCCGCAGGCGGCATGACGCTGATCCGCGTCACCGACAACGGCTGCGGCATCGCGCCAGGGGATGTAAAGACCGCGTTTCTCAGACACGCGACAAGCAAACTGCGCGGCGCGGAAGGCCTTGAGGCTATTGGAACGCTCGGCTTCAGAGGCGAGGCGCTCGCCGCTGTCGCGGCTGTATCCAGGATCGAACTGCTGACCCGCGAACCCGGCGCAGGCGAAGGCACGGGACTCCTGCTTGAGGCCGGAGAAGTCGTCGATATTTATCCCGCAGGCTGCCCGGAAGGGACGACGATCATTGTACGCGATCTGTTTTTCAACACCCCGGCGCGCCTGAAATTTATGAAATCCGACCGCGCGGAGAGTTCCGCCGTCGCTTCCGCCGCTCTCCGGTGCGCTCTGTCGCATCCGGAGGTTTCGGTCCGTCTGATAAGGGACGGAAAAACGGAGTTTCACACTCCTGGGGATTCGCGCGTCGACTCATGTATCTACAGCCTGTTTGGCCGCGAGTTTTCCGTGGGGCTGCTCGGCGCGGAGTCATCGGATGAGTTTGTTACAGTCTCAGGGTTTATATCAGCGCCCGCAGCCGCGCGCGGGAACAGGAGTTATCAGTTCTTCTTTGTAAACGGCAGGCCCATCCGGTCTTTAACTCTCCAGGCGGCGCTGGAACAGGCTTACGCCAACACGCTTTCGTCGGGGCGTTTCCCGTCGTGCGTGCTGTATATTACAACAAGGCCCGGCGACGTCGACGTCAATGTCCATCCGGCAAAAACTGAAATAAAGTTCGTTTCCGACAAGCAAGTCTTCGACGGCGTATATTACGCGGCGCTGAGCGCGCTTGAGCGGGAGGCGAGTGGGCGAGAGGTGAGTGGAAAGTGGAAAGTGGAAAGTGGAAAGTTTGAGGACGGGGACGCGAGTAGGCGAGAGGCGCGTGGAAAATGGAAAGTTGAAAGTGGAAAGATTGAGGACGGGGACGAGAGTAGGCGAGAGGCGCGTGGAAAATGGAAAGTGGAAAGTGGAAAGATTGAGGACGGGGACGCGAGTGGAAGGGTAGTGCGGGGGCTTGCTCCCGCCGGGAATGCCGGAATACAGAGATTTGAAAGTGCGAGCATCGGCGGTTTCAAGTCTATGCAGGTCGATGATTACCGCGGAAAATATGTTACTCCCAACACTCCCCTGCCCGCACGAGCGGCCGGGGACGTCCTGAACTCATCAACTGATTTCCGCTTAATCGGCGAGGCGCTGAAAACATACATAATCATCGAGCATAAGGGCGCCGTTTGGTTTATTGACAAACACGCCGCCCATGAGAGGATACACTTCGACGCGCTCAGAAGCGAAGGTTACAGCCCAATGTCACAGGCGCTGATTACGCCTGTCGTCTGCCGTCACGGGCATGAGGACGCTTCACTCCTGCTTGAAAACGCTGATATGCTTGAAACTCTCGGCTTCACAGTCGAGAGCTTCGGCGACGACGCGGTCGCGGTGAGGCAGATCCCTGCGGATATTGATATTCGCGACGCTGAGCCCGCGCTGTCCGAGATATGCGCGGAACTCAGGCAAGGCGGAGTTTCCGACCCGACACGCCGCGACAGCATCTACCGAAAGATAGCGTGCAAAGCGGCGATAAAGGCTGGCAAATCGTCAGGGGCAAGAGAACTTGAGGAGTTGGCGGCGCGCGTCATGTCAGGCGAGATTTCACACTGCCCGCACGGACGGCCGGTAGCCTTTGAGATAACAAAAGCTTTTCTCGACAAAGGGTTTAAGAGGATTTAAGGCTGGAACACAAGCGAAACCAGCCACTGCCTTGAGGACTAAGGCGACGCGCCGGGAGCGTAACGCACTAAGACAGGGGACGTCCCCTGTCTTGCTGTCTTATGTCTTGCCTTCCTCCTGCTTTGCTTTTTGGTATTTTTCATACCAGTAACTCGCAAGTTTCCTGTCCTTTGCCACGACTTCGCCGGAACTGTAAAAATCATATACAGACTTCATACCGTAAATGCTGCCCCGCTTGGCAGATTCCATGTGCCAGAAGAATGCTTTCTCTTTATTCTGTTCTACGCTGTCACCCTGGTTCTCGATAGTTTCGATGACATCGTCAAGTTCGGTCCCGGCTCCGCTTGAGTCCGAGTCTAAAACTGTGTTCTTGATAGAGCAGTAGTCATAGAGAATCTTCCCTCCTGCTGTGAAGTCGAGGCAGGCGCACACCACTTTTGTTTTATCCCCGATATCGAATGTTCCGAGCATCGTTTCCTGTGCCATCACGCCGAGGATGTTGAAAATGCTGCTTGCGATGTGTTCGCTGACACAACTGTTTATATAGGAGAGTGCGGTCGGCTTTTTCGCGCCTGAAGGGGGGAACTTCAGCATATATCGCTTGCCGTCGTACTCCACGGAGATTTTCTTGCCGTTGGCCCCGCTGTACGCCCTGCCGGGTATTTGCTTGCAGTTTGTAAAATCTATTCTTTTTGTCATACGCACGCCCCCTTCCATAGAAATTTCTGCCGAAGATAATCGGCATGTTCCGGCGTAATGAGCTGGTCACTGATTTCCGCTGCGTTTATGCTGCCGTACAGTTCACCCCAAAGACAGTCCAGTAGATCCGACCCGTTTTTCAGACCATGCTTATACTCGTCCAGATCGTGTTGCAGATAACCTGGCAGATTGAGTTCGTATGAGCGTTCACGTTCCGCGCGCCGAATCCCGCCTTCCGTTAGCAGTTCCATTGAAACACCGAGCGCCTTCGCCAGCTTATACACTGTTTCTGCAGAACAGTTCTCGAGTTTCGTTTTGCCGCTGCAGATGTCGCTTAACGTCGCATGCGGTATATTCGCTTCCACGGCGAGACGGTATTTGGTTATCTTCCGCCGCTCTAATAAATCCTCTATCACTTAACACTCACCCCACTATACACTATATCGGAATACCGAAATAATGTCAAGAGACAGGACGCGGGCTTTAAAAAATAAACTGTTTGCATCAGCAAACAGTTTTTCATTGCATTCTTTTATAAAACTTTTCTCTGCGCCGGCCTATTGTTCGTCCAGCCATTTTACCACTGCGTCGGCGATGGTTTTGAGCGTATCGGGCACAAACGGGCTGCTGAGCCTTGCGCCTGCCAGCAAGTCTGAGAATGTCTTTGTCCCGGCAAGATTGACAAGGCGCACATACTTGTCCCAGGCCTGTTCATGGTCGCTTTGGTCTTCCGCCCAGAACGCGAGCGCCACCGTCCGAGCCAGGCAGTAGTCGATGTAGTAGAACGGCCTCACGTAGATATGCATTTGAGCTTGCCAGCGCCTGCCTTCCCCGAAGAACGGGAAACCCTCCAAGTCGAGATACGGCCTGTATTCTCCTTCCAGCTTCAGCCACAGCTCGTTACGCTGCTTGGGCGTCATGTCGGGGTTTAAGTAAACATGGTGCTGAAACTCGTCGACCATCGTGCCGTAGGGTATGAACGTCAGCGCGCCTCCAAGATGGTTTATCCGGTATTTTTTTGCTTGCTCTCCGAAGAAACCCTCCATCCATGGCCAGGTGAAAAACTCCATGGACATCGAGTGGATCTCCGCGGTTTCATACGTGTACCCGCGCAAGCCTGACGGGAGAATGTTGCGGCCGGAGTATGCGGCGAACGCGTGGCCGGCCTCGTGCGTAAGCACGTCAATATCGCCGGAGGTCCCGTTGAAGTTCGCGAAAATAAACGGGGATTTGTGGTCGTCGATGAAGCTGCAGTAACCGCCGCCGGACTTGCCCGGCCTCGTCAAAACGTCGAACAGCTCGTTTTCCAGCATGAAATCAATAAACTCAGTCGTTTCCTTCGATAACTCATGGTACATATTTTTGCCATGGGCAAAAATATCGTCCGGTGTTCCGATCGGCTTGGCGTTCCCATCAGGAAACGCGATCTTGTCGTCATATATCTTGATTGTCGGGACGCCGATACGCACGGCCTGATCCGCTTTGAGCCGCGTCGCCACAGGCACGAAGGACTCCTTGACACCGCGGCGAAACCCCTCGACTTTCGCGTTGTCATAACACAGGCGCTCCATCCTGTAATAACCAAGCTCAATATAGTTCTCGTAGCCCAGCGCCCGCGCTATGCGCGTCCTTACCTTCACAAGCTTGTCGTATATAAGGTCCAGCTGTTCCGCCTTGCCCATAAACCACTCGGCCCGCGCGCGCATGGACGCCTCGCGTATCGCGCGGTCAGCACTTTCATGGTATGGTTCCATTTCGGCAAGGGTCAGGGTTTTGCCGTCATACCCGATCTGAGCGGAGGCGATAAGCTTGTCATACTCTGTCGCAAGTTTGTTCTCCTCTTGTAAGTCGGGCACGATCTCAGGTTTAAACGTCTTCAGCTTCATTTCCGCTTTATCAAACAACAAGGTCCCCCAAGCGGCTTCCATGTCCTTTCTGAAAGGCGAAGCCAGCAGCGCCATCATAAGCTCCTGCATAATGGGCATCAGCAGCGGCTGCGTATCGTTGAGGTAGTCGTTTTCCTTGTCGTAGAACTCGTCAGTTGTGTCGAGCGAGTGCCTGATGTACCCCAACGCGAACATAGAACCCACATGCGCAGAAAAAGCATCTATTTCCATGTAAACGGCTATAGCCGCCTCTGCACTTTCCGTGTCGCGGAACCTCTGCAGCAGGCCCTTCATTTTTTCATTAACTTCTTCAAACTCCGGTCTGACGTACTGCATCTGCGAAAATTTCATGTTTTGTCGTCCTTTCGTAATATACTTATATCTTTATGACATTCCTATTCTACACCAAGTAATTCCGCCGCGTTACTGAAAAAAATGGCTTCCGCGTCCCTGCGGGATATTGCCTTTGCTTCGCAAGCGCGCCGCATAGCGGATATGATTTCGTACATGAAAAAAGACAGGGCGTCTGCTTGCTCGCCTTCTATCTCCCTCATATGCGGATCGTCCGAAACATCGCCATAACTGCCCTTCCTGACGAGGTTTATATATTTCCCGTTTTCTGTCACACGCTTCATTCTCATTCTGACGATAGGCAGGTCTGACCCGAACAGGATCCTCCGCGGGCCTATTTTATCAAGCGCTTCTTCAAGTACCTGCTGATTAGTGTTCGCTGAAATATCAAAAACCATGTTGCTGTCTTTCAGCCTGTCGAGCGCGTCGCCCACGTCTTCGATGGCATATGCGCGGCCAACATGCGCTATGATGAGCTTAATGCCGGGATACTTCCTGTCTATCTCCAGCATTTGCGCGATGTTTACGGCGTCCCGGAGCCGCCCCGGGCGCGGTATGTGGAGCATCATCGCCATTTTCAGCTCGCTCAGCACTTCCAACTGATGATGCGGCGCATAATCAAATATGCGAATCTCATTTCCCGGGATATATGACGGAGCAAATTCGAGATAGACTTTCACCCCGACAAATCCTCCGTCAGAAAGTCCCTTCTTAATTTCCCCGGCAGTCTGTCCGGGGTGCGTGAGCATAAACGCCGGATACCCGTTATCTCTGGATACTTTTGCGATATAGTCGTTGTTCTTATCCATGAAATAATCCAGAGTCGGCATACCGAAAATCACCGGAGTCACTGCTTTATCCGGAAACATGACCCTGTAAGTCTCCTTCAAATCCTCGATCGGGTTATCCTGCGCGACAAGTCCGGGCCACGACTGAGACCTGCCTTCCAACTCTTCGTCGACATACGCCGGGTCGCGAAACTCGCGCGAGTAGACATGCGAATGCACGTCTATCACGCGTGAGGGTAAAAAATCTTTGATCTCCCTCTCATAGTAATCCTTGTCAACAGGCTTATATTCAAACAGCGATATGTCGATCATCCTTTCCATATCATTTTCAGCTTCGTTCACGAGAAGTAAAGTAATGGCGCCAACAGCCGCGCACTCTACCATCCGGATTTATTTTCCACGTTAGAGTATACACACTCTACTAACGCTCTGCAATAAGCATTTAAGAAAACATCAAAGAAAACAGTGATTGCATTTCCGGGAGGCTTTTGCTATGCTGGCAGCATGACATATTCTGACAAAACCCTGTATATTTCTGACCTCGACGGCACTCTCTTGAACCAAAGCGCCGAGCTGACGTTATACACGAAAACCGCGCTGAACCGGATGATCGAGGACGGGCTGCGTTTCACTATAGCCACGGCCAGGACCCCGGCTACCGCAAATATTATTCTCGAAGGAGTCAGGTGGGATCTGCCCCTGGTCCTGCTCAATGGCGTGGTCATTCTCGACAACATAAGTAAACGCTACAAACAAGTACTGTCTATCTGCGCCGATGCAGTAGCGGCGATCATCGATGTGCTTGCGCTGCTTAATGTAACAGGCATCATGTATCAGTTTACAGACAGCGGGCAATACCAGTACTACGAGTCCCTGGACCACACGCCCATCCGGAACTTTGTCGAATCACGAATTACCCGCTACAATAAAGTCTTCCATAAGACAGACAGCTTTAAATCCATCGCTCCGGAGAACATTACATACTTCACGCTTATCGATTCATATGATAAAATAATGCCCGTGTATGACGCGCTTTTGCCGATTGCCGGTATATGCAGATCGATATATAAGGACAATTACAGTCCGGATTTGTGGTATCTTGAGATCCACAGCGAGAATGCCTCCAAGAAAAACGCATTGATTTATCTTCGTGATATGTATGGTTTTGAGCGTATCATCGGATTCGGCGACAATCTCAATGACCTGCCGATGTTTGAAGCTTGCGACGTCAGAGTCGCCGTGGAAAACGCCTTTCCGGAGGTAAAGGCCGCCTCCGACCTGATTTGCGGCAGCAACACTGATGATGGCGTAGTAAAATGGCTGGAAGAGTATGGAGTTCGCGAAGATGCTAAGTAGCCTGAGACGGTTTTCACGGAAAGTGGGGCGGCGAAATCATATGAGCGGCAAACAAGATAGAAAATTATCGTTTCTCAAAATCCTCCTTTTTTTTGTGATTCATTTGGTCATATGGGGCATATACGCGCTTTTGTTAGTGCCTGTTTTGAAGAATGGTCTGGGCGATCTGTGTCACGAGCTTGTTGGTGAAGCAATAAAGCTAGCTATCTGGACTGTTCCGGCAGTCTTTCTTGTGCGGCATTACAGAAGCGATATGTTTCTTACATTGCGTGAGATGCTCAGCTCGAGAGTGAAGCCGATACCGTATGTTCTACTATCAATAGGAACCTTGGCCTATTGTTTGGTATGCTCCATTGTTATTCACGGAAACATCACGCTGATTCGCCCCGATCCTCTATCTCATTTAATAGGAACGGTTTTGCTCGTCGGGATAACCGAAGAAGTACTGTTCCGCGGCTTCTTTTTGAATGCCTTGCTTAAAAAGACGAGGATCGTACATGCACATGTTATAAGTTCGTTAATGTTCGTGGCTATTCATCTTCCATGGTGGATATATAGCGGAGTTTTTTCAGACTTATCGTCAGCCTTATTTGCCTGTGCGAGTATTTTTATCTTAGGGTTTATCTTTGGCTGGGTTTTCATGAAGAGCAGGAATATCTTTGTTCCAATTATCCTGCATATGTTATGGAATCTTTTGCAAACTCTCTTTGTTTTTGGCGTATGAGCAGCACTAGGGAAGAGGATAGCGTAGACTATCGCAAAGAGTAGGGGGATTATCTATGAAAAAACTATTGAGGATGATAACAACTTTTGTAACCTTAACATCGGGGTAAGAGTTATGCATGTTAAGATCAGGAAAATCATACCCGCTCTGCTTGCGTTTGTCATGTTGCTCAGC
>Ga0123353_10013441_pt1 | contig 11728 bp, 10 predicted proteins | sample TergutLab28metaG_3_FD_92763 | JGI IMG/M metagenome (GOLD analysis project Ga0123353, IMG submission 92763) | Labiotermes labralis P3 segment gut microbial communities from Petit-Saut dam, French Guiana - Lab288 P3 | ecosystem: Host-associated > Arthropoda: Insects > Digestive system > Gut ... | reverse complement strand
TGGACGAATGATTTTGAAATGAGTCATAAGACTCCATTTCTAACTGAAAGCATTAACGCATTTCAACGCAACTATCTTGATAGGCAGAAACCACTGTTGATGCAGACAGTCTGGAAAACACAGGGGCAGTCTCCAACTCTTGCCGATAATGCTTTCGATATTGTTGTATGGAGCGATTACGCGTTCTCCCGGCTATTCCTAGACAGCGCAAAAATAGCTGAATCGACAATGAGCCGCCCAATGAGAGCATCAGCGAAACTGGCGCGTTGTTTATGGGAACTCAGCAAATCCGGAAAGATACGCTTGGGTGAGATATATCGCCAAATGGCTTTTGACACGCAGACCGATAAAGAGTTTGCGATACAGGGACAAAAATGGAGAAGCTATGTGTCATCAGAAAGAATTGTAAAGCCTATGCTTAATAAAACTGTTCTCAGTGAGATTATTGAGCCAGGTTATATTGAGAGGCTACGTCCAGAGCGGAGATTCGACCAAACGCTATACTTTACAGTAAGGCATGAGCAAGCGAAGGAGCACAGAGCGTATATAAGAAGTGAGGGAGTTACCTACTTGGGATCGGAAATTCCAAAGGTTGCCGAAGATGAACCAGATTCTTGATGCTTGTAATGCTTCTGAAGAGTTACTCTGGATACTTTCATCACTAAAGATTAAATATATAATGGCTATACTCTATTCAAGGTGAGTTGATGTCATATGAAAAACTGTACAAATGACCAAAAGAGCTATTTATTGTGGTTAGTCAAAATGGTCTCATATCAGGTTGTCTTATATAAATTGGCATCAGAAGATCTATTAGGAGAAGGATAGTAGCTGTGAAATCCTACTCTAAGTAGTGGAAAGAATCCTTTGATAGTGAGACCCATATTCAATTGTATGAATCGAGGTGATTTAATCATTATGGCTCAAACATATTTTATTAGCTACACCACGCGAACAAGTAATGACGAGGCTTGGGCAAAGTGGACGGACTGGGTGCTAAAAAACAAGTTGGGCGTCGAAACAATAATGCAAGAGTACGACTTTCACCCCGGTGACAACTTTAAGGAACGTATGCATGATGCACTTATGCGCGCGGATGCTGTTGTATGTATCTTATCGCATACGTATCAAATGTCTGCAAATTGTACAGATGAATGGACAAACGCTGAGAAGATAATACCGATTAGGTTTGACGACTGCAAACCGCGTGGATTACTAAAATCGAGAGTATATATTGACTTGTACGGGATGAGTAAGGAGGCTGCAAGAAGAAAGCTAATAGAGAAACTAACAGGTACAAAACGCCCCAACGAGGAACCAGAGGCACCATTTGCGACTGTAAATACAGAAGCAGAGCCACCATTTCCAGCCCCTCCAGCAACTGATTATAATATGCCTTCTCCAGCCTATAACGAGCTAAAAGAAGAAGAGTTAGGTGTAGGCAGTAAAGGCAATAATATGATAATTACGGGAAAAAAAGCAGTTGTAGTATCAAAATTCGAAGAGTTAAGGAAAGAAATTTTTCAAAGACATAAGATAAAAAATTATGTAATAGGTTTTCTTATTACTCTTGCTGTTATTGGAATTGGTGTACTGTTGGCAGTAGTTGCTAAACCTACGCTACTTTGGATAATCATTATTGGGTTCATTGCAGTGGGGATAACAGCAATTGGGTATGTCTTTGATATCAAAGGTCAAGAAAAAAGTGCGAACATAATTGCAAAATGGGTATTTCCTCTGTTTGCATTCCTAGCTGCACTCATTGTCAGTTCACTTTTAAGCATGAATCCGTCAGGAGGAGAAACAGCAGGTACACCACCGCCGTCGCAAATATCATCACCAAACGATACTATTAGTGAAGGTGAAACAGGTTTTGACGAAACCACGGATGAGAATAATGATGAAGATAGTGACGACTCCCAAGATGACGATGGAGGAGATGATGATACGCAACCAGACCCACCGGAAGACGAAGATCAACAACCCCTTAGTGGTGAAACTGGCACAACGCCACCAGAGCAAGTGAGAACCGGTGAGCCACAGCCTGACGAAACAGTGACTGAGTTTGACAACGAAGAGAATCAGGTCCCGTTGGGGGAGACCCCTACTGAGAGCATAATAATCCAAGTTGGCGATGTATCATTCGATCCTTCAGGTGGCATACAGCTTCCTAGTTCTGGGGGGGATGCAGAAACAGAGTTCCCAATAGTTATAAACCCAGGGCATGTGTTTATTGGCTGGTATCTGGATGGAAGTCCAGTCAGCAGCATGGAAGAGGCGCGAGCTGTTGCTAAAAATAGTACTCTGAAAGCGATTTGGGAAATCTCATTCACGATTTATTTTGACTTATCATTTGGAGAGCTATCTAGTAGGCGCCGATCGGCACAAGAGCTAACAAGCATAGATATCGACGAATTAGGTTTTCCACCAATAAAATACCCGAAGGGCTATACACTAAAAGGATGGTATTTTGAAGAGACGTTGGTTAGCAGTCCCAAAGATGCATATTGGCTTGCTCGGGAGCTTGATTTTGATGAAGCGGAAATAACGATCGTAGCAAAATGGCAAGAGAATTGGATTACGGGTGGTTCGCAAGGAGAAGCAGGCGGTTCACAAAGAGAAGCGGTCAATTCTCAAGGAGCGTTTAAGTATGATGAAAAGAGTGGAGAATGGGTTTGGGACGATTTGGAAGTACCCCTCTCAAGCTTCCCATGGCTGGATATTCTCCTTATATTTGACGCTGGAGACGGCGGCTTACTGACAGGCACTTCATATCAGATATCCATTGACTATATTGACGATATTTTCGCTGACCAACAAGATTATGATCCATACTTTGATTTTCCATCTTGTGTAAAGCCTGGCTATACCTTTACAGGATGGTTTTTGGATGGAGATACAACCAAACATATAATGGATATGGGCGAGTTATGGAAAATACTATTCGATTCCTATTTTTATGGTTGTGACTGTGATTGTAATTGTTATTCGAATTATGGCTGTAACTGTGATTGTGATTGGTGCTTATGCCATGTGAGCAGTGAGATACGATTAGTTGCGCTATATGAGCCAAATGTGCAGTTTAGGTTTGTTTGGAATCGAGGAGCGGATTGGAATGATCAACTCGTTACCTCTTCGACAATATTCTATGATTCAAACCACGTTCTCACAGACGAAGAACTCATTCCAGAACTCACAGATACTGCATCTTTACATGACGACGCACTGACCCAACCGGGTTATAAACGTATCGCATGGACTGGAGATCGTCAATGGAGCCCAGTTTCTTTAGTATACTATGCTGAAGATAGCTTGGGATCACATCTTTCTCAAGGTATGACCGTTAAGGAGGTTTATGATAACGAGAGGTTCATCAAGGTAATACAGGAGGATTATGTAATCATTTACGTATTCGCTTATTGGGTTTCAGAAAGGTAAGAGGGTTTGATGCTACGAACAAAGTCTCACAGCGAAGAACGAATTAGAGGAACTTCCTACGTGTACAACAAAAAACAATGCATGCAAGGTTATTAAAACAGATTTATACTTCGGAACAAAGTGTTTACTAAGCCAAAATGCTGTCGGATTGTGCGATTGCTGCTGGTGAATGCCATCGAGAGGTCGTGATGATTGATTTAGGCATTAAGACGGATTACCACATTTCAGGGCGATGGGGAGAGATAATCCACCTCACCACAGCCGATGGCGACTTCGTCGATGACCCCCACTAAGTTCGCTAACGACTCCGCAGTCGGCTACAGAACCTCGATAATTCAGCAAATTCAATTTTAGCGCTGCAAATAATGAAATAAATCGCACCCCCGCGTAAAAGTAGACTTGATGGCTTCTAATACGTTTCCTACCACCTCTTTATTTCTCTGCCTATCTCTCTTAGGTTAACTACAATAGTAATGACGAGCGAAAGCATTAGCCACACTGAAAAGATGTTACGCGATGTCACGCTCTTTATCATTTCATAGAAAAATAAGCATACAAAAAATAGGCTGATTGAAATGGAGACTGTAATAACAGCTTTAAGCTTACCGCCTCCGTTATGACGTTTCGCAGTCCTAGCTCCTGCACCACCGATCTTTGTTAGACCACAAATCGCAATACCTAGCAGCATAAGTCCCGTCGCGAAGATTACTCCGGCAATAATATACCCCAACCCATCCGACGACACAGTAAGCATGGTGAAGAACCCTGCGCACTCTCTAAACAAGTACACAAGCCACTGAAAAAAAGTCTGGATATCGCGCCCACGGTCAATAAACCACTGACCACACTCAATGAGGACGTTACGGCGGTTATATGCGTTGAGAATGGCTAATATAGTAGTGAATATCATAATACCAACAAACAAAAAGGTGTATCGGCTCTTTGTTTTTTTCTCATTACATAATGCAATTTCTGCTGTTTTCTCTGCGGATTGCCTTGCCCTTTCTTCACACTGCCGCCATTCATCCGTTGCTTTCAACCTTCTCCGTTCGCGATCGGCAACAGCACGTTCGCGTTCAGCTTCACGCAACGCCTTATCGCTCATGGCTAGCGCGTTCTCGGACTCTTTCAACAACTCTTGGTTCTTTAACTCCATCTCGTTCACTGTCGAGGCTCTGCTCGTCAGTAACTCGATTTGTTCGTTGGCGTTCGTCAGCTTCGACAGCAGTTCTTGATTCTCGGATAACAACATCTGTATCATCGGCTGTAGCTCTTGAATCTCTGATTGCTGCCTGGAGTTGATCGATTGTAGCTCCTGTATCTGCTGTCGCCCTTTCTCCGGTTCTGTATTCATGTCCGGCAGAATCTCCCCGGCGCTGCTCTGTTCGGCTTCTATCTGCGCATTCCGCATTTCTCGAAAACTCACGCTCCAGATCCTCCTTTTTTAAAGGTTCTTTTAATGTCTGTTCAAGAGTTTTATCACGGATTTTCTGACCAGCATCGTTTTCAAAAACGATATATTTCCGATTATCCACCCATTTTGTATTCCATCCAGACTCCTTCATTTTATCTATAAAATCGGTTCGGGAAGTGGCAGTGGTCTTAGCATCGAGTACTGCGGCAGCGCACTCAACTACCCAGCTTCGATTCCCTCCGGGCTTTAATCCCTCCATGATCGCACTGTGCTTGAATGGGTTCTTTGAATACGTTGAAGGATTATCTCCCTTTTGCTCGATGCTCAAACCCTGCGCACGGCACAACTTGTCAGAGCAGTTTTTTAAGCCCTGCAATCCCGCTTTGCTTTGTCGGAACTTCAGTCCGTCCACATGGCTCACGCTGTTGACAATGATATGAGTATGGATATGGGTTTTGTCCTTATGCGTAGCAATAAGGACTTCATAACCCTTGAAGCGATCGGCGGCGAGTTCCCGCGCTATTTCATGCGCCTTTTCATGCGTGATTTTTTCTCCATGCCGGAAGCTTTGAATAAAGTGCATATATTGCCGCCCATCTGTCTTACCGAATCTCTTTTTTGTAAACTTCATTTCATCCAGAGCAGAAGCGGGCGAACAGTCGATACCACTTATAAGACGCTCCTCGGTTTTTTCATTACCCGTCACATAGTTGATTATTTTGCCTATGCTCGCCCTGCTACTAACTGCCTTAATAATTGCCATACTTCGCTAAGCTCCTTTTTAATTATGTCAACATCGTCAATCATCGGGTCTGCAAACTGTCCCAAATAAAGGGTTCGGGTAATTTGACTAATGTTGTTTCCGATGCGTTTCAGTTCCGGCACTAATAAGTCAATTCCATCGACAATGATTATCTTGTTACCGAATACTGCGCGGCGCAAGTAGTCCGACTTGCTCAACTCAGACTTGCTGACCAAAGTGTTGAATCGGTCGAACTCTGCTTCGGTCATCCGGACTATAACTTGTTTTGTTTGTGAACGATTTTGCTTTTTCGGATTTTGTGTATTTGCTGGTTTGAGTTCCATAGCGTTACCTCCCGTCTTTCGTCAAACCCTCGTCCTTCGTCCCTCGTCCTTATCATGGCGTTGCCGATAGCCGCGAGGACGCGGCGGTCGGCTGCGCCATGAATCGACGCGTGATGTTTGAAAAACATCTGCGTCGATGTGTCCGAGCCGCGCACGGCGAGGACATAAAAACGGCGCGACTGGACATGCGGTAGCAGGGACTGTGGGCGCCGTTTTTGCCGCGCGACAGCGCGGCGGGGGATTGAAGGGGTTTGCCCCTCACAGGCTCCGGAATATTGCCTGTGGCAATACTTCCGGGAAGCCTGCCATACCCTTCCCACATATTGCAATGATGGATAGCGCAATATGTGGGAAGAGGTATGTGGATGTTTGTTTTCCCGCAATAGCGGTGAAAACAAACGTGGCGAAGCATAAAAAGCGTTAGCTTTTTGTGTGTCGCCACCCGTTGTTCATTTGAAAATGAACAACGATTGCTCGGAGAAATCAGCGGCGACAGCCGTAGATTTTGGAGAGCAATAAAAAGAAAATTGGCGGCGGTTTCGACAGAAAGCGGCGTGAATTTTCTCGTTTTGCGTCCACAGGCAGTCTACTTATGACGTGTGTTTTTGCTGTAGTTCTTTTATTAAACCATCAATACGCTTACTTTCCATACACATTTCGACAGCGTTATCACCGTATGTGTCGCAGTAAATCAACGGCACATTATACTTGCAGTCTTTTTTCCAGATGCTTGTTTCTTCCATACAACTTCCATTGAGTTCACATATCCAGATGCCGAATTCACCCCTTTCTTCTCTCTTTCTATCAGGGTGGATGCAGTTGACTTTTTCCATATCGCAGACCTCCTACAATGCATGATGACTTGTTATTGCGCGAGTTCGCCCTTCTATATCTTGCAAATAACCTATATTTATAGTGAGTTATCATATTTGCATTTTCCAATTTTTGTGCCTGGATACTAAAGAATAATCCGACACTATGCTAAGAGAGCCGGTCTCATTCCAGCCACCGTTGCGTTTCAACAAGCAGTCCATCGAGGAAGCTATATGTTTGAGGGCAGTGTTTTCTTAAACTTCGCGGGTTATTCAAATACCATTCAAAACTCTCGGCAAAGTATTCCGGCGCTGTTGAAATGTGATACGCGCTTTTATCAACCTCAAAAAAGAGATTCTTCTCTACTTCAAATATTATGAGGAAAGCATCAGTTTCAGAAATATAACTGCAATATCTGTCCAGATAGTGTCCAAACTCGTGAATGGTAGATGCTTTTATTGAACTTAGAGAACTATGAATCCAAATTTCCGCAATACCATTTCTAACAGCAAAGAATCCTATCGCTTGATTCTTTTCGTCAACGTGTCCATAGTACCTTTCCTGAATATCTCTCAGAGGCACACTGGAAACAAAGAGCCTACCTTTCTCGTTGACATATTCTTCCAAAAGCCAATCAGGAACTTTTGCAAGTTCTCTTTTTAAGGAGCGCATATCGTCATGACTCACTTCACCATAAACAGATATATACCCGTCATATGCTCCGGTCGTGTATGTCTTGTTTTGTTCCCGGCCCACCGTAACCCCCAGTAGAATCAGAGATAACATAAATATGTAAACGCAACCGCGCAATGCGGAAACAAACCTCATTCTCCAAGTCACATCATATAAGATCAAACTCATCATAGCTTCTCACCATCGAAAAGGCTTCTTCTTCCCAATACCTGATTTTTTCAACTCTGCGATAACCGTCAGGAAACATGCACACAACGTCATCAAGATACGCAAATTCCTCTGGCTTGATTATCCGCTTTTCCTCGGTAGTCGTGCTTGACCCCTGCCCCTTGCCGATTCCGATAATATCGGCGTTGTAGCTGCTGGATTTTTTAAGTTTGTCGAAAGTGCCAACAAGCTTGGAACACCATTCCTGTGTATTAGGCTCTGACGCTCTCAGAATTGCTTTATAAGAGCAGTTGTCGGCAATGACCTCTGATGTATCGTTGCCGTATATAGCGTTAAGCTGGCTCTTTGATTGGACGCATAATGCTATATGTATTTTCTTGCTTCGCAATGTAGCCAATCCGGTGCTGACTGTTTCTATCTTTCCAAGGCGCGGGAACTCGTCAATGAGAAACAGTATCGGTGTCGTGTTGCTGTCCGGTCTGCGCTCAAATGCTTTGAGAAACTGGTTGCACATCATTCCGAAAAGGTCTTTCCACTGATCCAGCTTATGTTCTGGAATGCAACAGAAAATATCATATCCATTTTCAAGGTCTGCGGGCGTTATACAACAACCCTCACCATTCAAGGCATTTTGCAGATCGTCGCTTGTCGCGAAAACTGTAATGTGGTTACTCAGTTCGGAGAATACGCCGGATAAAGTCTTGTCGTTCATGCCATCGAATTGACTTACCTCAGTAATGGCTCTTGTGTCGTCGCTTTCCATAATCTCAGCAATGAGGTTCTTCACATTATCGGATTTTATTACGCGCATACTTTCCGCAAAGTTCAGTCCTCTATTGAAAAGGTAGACAATGAACCCCGTTAACATATACTGTGCGCTCCGAATCCAGAAAGGATCTTTGATATCTGCCGAAATGGGGCATATTGAGAGGGCAAGCGACCGGGCTTCCCCGGAAAGGTCATCGGTGTTCCTGAGCATATAATACGGATCGTACCTATAAGCATTACGGTCTGTTGGATTGAACACTTTTATATTTGCTTCACTCCGCGCAGCTCTGGTTTTCTCGTAAAGCTCTCCTTTAATATCAATGGCAAAAACTCTGTTTTTCCATGACATGATTGTTGGAATCGCGATTCCTGATGTCTTGCCGCTGCCCGCTCCGCCGATTATAAGAATATGCCCGTCTGCAGACTCCGGCTTTATAATGAAATTTGATTTAAGCTTACCAAATACCACACCACATAACTCACTTGCCTTCACTGATGCGACAGTATCGCCGACCAATCTCGACTCGATTCCTATATTGCGGCTCCGACGATTCATTATTGCTCGTAGTAAACTGAAACTGCGATCTTTCGTTACCATTCGAATTATGTTTTGAACGGTAGTGAACAGGGCAAGCACTAGCCCCGGGTATAAACCGATATCCACCATCCAATCAGGAACACGATTTCCTGTTATCCAGCCATATATCTCTGATGGTAGTGTAAGGAGCAGAACCCAATAAAACCCGGTGAACACAACGATTCTAAAAAGCCCCTCTATAAACATCATCGCGAAATTAAGAATGATTCCCATACTTATATCCCCTATCTGCCCTGGCTCAAGGTTTGTCCTTGGCTCTGTGCTTCTATCCGCGCCTGTACCTTTTCTTGTATTGCCTGTTTATGCTCCTGATACTTCATCATTGCAGGGCTTTCATTGTTCTGACTCTTATCCTTAGCGGCATTCTCCGTCGGAGACCTGTCGCGTGTAGCTGACTTTGCTTCTTGCGAAACGCGCGCCCCTCCCGGTTCGGAACGTTCCGTGGACTGAGCTTTGTCCGGCTCAGGAGCGGGCTTATCCTTATAATCACCTCTATCTTTTGTGTTATATTCTGCGTAGTTTTTTCTTGCTTCGTCGTTTAGAACTCGCGTTTGTAAAGATATCAAATTTTTATCAGGACTTTCTTTCTGCCCAATATTTTGCTCTTTGGTAGCCTTTTCCGGTTGGATACGCCTTTCGGATTGCGTTTTGCCCGGCTCGGTAATGGGTCTATCTCTCAAATTCCCCGCTCTCCTGTAATCAACCTCAGCCTGATCAGGCTTTGGCGTGTGGGCAGCGTCCTTATCCCTTGCTGACTGCATCCGCTCATTTTCCTTGCTTTTTTCATACAAGGTTTTCGCTGCTCTTTCCTGCGTCTGCGCTTCTGTTGCTGCCCCTTGCTCCCTTCTCTGACTCTCCTGTCTGCGGTTGCTTTCTTGTCTCTGTTGTTCGACGCGTCGGCGCTCATCTTCCTGCCCGCGTCTTTCATCCTGTCGGCGCTGGTCGTCACGCCGATTGTCGTCCTGCCGGCGCTGGTCATCACGCCGGTAATCATCCTGCCTACGCTGATCTTCGCGCCTACTATCCTCCTCGCGTCTGCGTTGTTCCTGAGTTGATCTTTCGTTTCTCCCCTGCTCCTCAATCCGTTGGCGTTCCTCCGCTTGCTGATCCACGGCGACGCGTTGCTCCTGCCGGAATCTTTCACCTTGAAGTTTTGTTTGGTTTGCGCTATCAAAATTGTCCATCTCTTTAGTTCGCTCCTTTCTTTTTCTGTGCCGATATGCCATATATAGAACGATGAAAAGCAGAAACAGTACCAGCACGGTAATAATTACTATCTCTCCCATTGTTCTCTATCCCTCGTCTCAAGCACGTAGCGAGATTCAAGCGATGCTACCCGCTACCCGCAAATAAATCATGATTAACTTCACTGGTGTAATAATGATTCATAGTCATCGGCGCGTTATAGAGCGCGGTGACCAGATATGATTTAATGTTTTTAACCTTAGTCGTGTTCGTATCTATACAATCAAAAACATATTCAACATGAAAGCGATTCAGCGCGGACAATCGCTCTCTGACAACGTCGCTTGGGACTTCCTCGCCACATACTCTGATAGTTGGACGCGTTGTACAGATGTTGTCAACAATTAGCTCAAGAACCTCATTGACGCGATCTGAACCGTAATCAAAACACAGGAAGTCATACTCGATGTTCTTCTTGATAACATTTCTACATTTTTTGATTTCATCAATCCTATCAATCGTAATAAAACCAGCATGAGTTGGATTTACTGCCGACTTGTCGCGATAGATAGATTGAGAACTATCTGAAGAAATATATGAAGAAGATTGTGATTTAGTATTCTCTGTATTTGTCCGGGGAAATTCTCCCGCAGACTCTGCGGGTATTTCCACGCTGCTCTGTGATGGTTTCCCCCCACCCTCCGTGAGGATTTCCCCGGAGGGGTATGTAAGTTCTCTGAGACGGTTAACATTTAATCCGAGAAACATAACGTTGTTGCAACAAACGCCGCCGATTACCAGATCACGGAGTTCCCGATAAATTACGCCCATTTTCTTCTCAAGAAACACGACTGCTTCTTTTGCGGTATCCTTAGAACAACTGAAGGTTTCGGCAAGGTCGTCGTAGCTCCGCTGTAAAAGGTCGCTTCTAAACTTCTTGCTGTATCCTTTCACGTCGCCTGTTATTTCATCCCTGATTTCCTTCGGGCGATACCAGTAAACTATGTCAGCGAGTATGTTGATTGCCAATAGATGCGGTTTTGGGTTTTTCAAATCGTCCTTCACTATAGTTCTGAACCAAATGCGCGGAATTACGTTACCTTGGATGTGCAGTTCAACCAGTGCGTCGCAAGCGGGGATTCCTGTTTTATACATGAAGCAAACCTCCTATTCCTGTGAGAAATGAGCGCAAAGTAAAAAAGAATCCGGGATGATAGCTCCCAAATTCCTTTACAGCGTATATGGTTCATGTTATATTTTCAGAAGTACCGCTCCGGTTATTGCTGGTTATCACTGGTTATTACTGGTTATTACTGTGTTTGCTGTTGATTTATGGTGCTGTGGTGCTAAAAAGGTGACCAGCCAAGAAATAAAGTGATATAAAACGACTTACTATGAAAAGAGACGTTGCTAGTGTTTTCAAGCATGTGCAGGGGAAGATATAACAACTTATGCGCGGATATAAAGGGATATTTTGAAATCGGCGGTCTTGAAAACCGTTTTGGAGCAATCCAACAAGAGTTCGAATCTCTTACCCTCCGCCAAGTTTATTCCGCAAAGGCTTG
>Ga0123353_10013440_pt1 | contig 11728 bp, 9 predicted proteins | sample TergutLab28metaG_3_FD_92763 | JGI IMG/M metagenome (GOLD analysis project Ga0123353, IMG submission 92763) | Labiotermes labralis P3 segment gut microbial communities from Petit-Saut dam, French Guiana - Lab288 P3 | ecosystem: Host-associated > Arthropoda: Insects > Digestive system > Gut ... | reverse complement strand
GCTGCCTTAAGGATTGCTCTTGCGGTATTTTCGTTTATTTCCCGGTGATTTGGTACTTGTACAGGACGGCTTCCGACTTTTGTATATATTGCATGTCTGCCATCGTTTCTTACTTCCTTGTAGCCAGATACAGTCAGTTTCTTTATTAAATCTCTACGTTTCATCTTATATTATCCACCTAATCTCATAATATTACTTAAATTACGTAATGTCAATACTTAAATTACGTAATATGAAAAAAATGCAATTTACGCAAGTCTCGACTGCTACTATTTCTCTATAGCATTTTAGTTTTTTGTATGATATACTCGCAGGCATGGAAGAGGTAAGAAACTTTTGTAAAAAAGCAATTAAAATAACGATAGACAAGACAAAGGTTTTTGCGGGTATTTTACTTGAAAAAACCAAATCTTTAAAAAAGCTGCTGTTTGTGGAAAATGAGCAGCAGAACTCGTTTGTTTTATTTAATAACCAAGAGAAAACAAAAATTGATTTGGACATGGAGGTAAAAAAGCAGTTTAACGATTTAGATATGATCACTACAAGCGCAATAGCTATAATGTTAAGCGAAACCAAGACAAAATCGGATTCACCATTCATAAAGAGCCTGACAAAACCCGATATCCGTGTGATACTGCTTAAGTTCTGTAAGGATTCATATTTTGCGACGGATATTGAGCAACTGAACAAGCTTTTTAACAAGAGATATTACAAAAGAAAAATATCGCGATATCTCAGAAGAGTGACTGTTTTCGTTAAAAGGGGAATAGGGGATTCACTTACGAGAAGATCGGCTTTTCGAAAAGCAAGAGTCACAAAAAACAGGTTCATTAATAAAATCTGCGAATCAATAAACACATTTGAATCAGTAAAATACATTTCGGCATTGTCGGGAAACGAAGAGATTTCCGACTCAAAAAGAAACTATAAGCTTGATCATCTCAGCGAGAACTACAAAGACGCGTTAATTTACCTTGTTGATTTGCTGCTGACATGCACATGTATCTCAAAGATGCTGTTTGTCGAGAGAATGATAAAGAGCATTAAAGCAGATTCCGAGTTTAACAAGATAATATTAAACATGGCACAATCTATCGGAAATCACAATTTGATAATCAGCAAAACAAGACCGGTATATAAACAGTACTATCAAGAAGAGCTGGGCTACATAAGCGGTGATGATTTTCTATACGGCATGGCAATCACAATAATGGTTAACCGTGCTACAAAAGCAGCCGTAAGAAATACGGAGATACTTCAAATCAACAACGAGCTTAAAACTACAAATGACTTGAAGCAGGATATGAAAAAATGGCTTGACAGTCTCGCTAAGGAAAATCACGGTGGGGGGGATAACGCAGTTGATGATATAGGAGCACTGATCCTTCAAAAGATAACCCTGTCAATACAGGATAACTACGGACTGCTGATAAATGCTTTGCAGGAACTGACAAACTGGGAAAACTACTACAGCCAGAGGGTTTCATACTATAAAAAAGAAAGAGCCAAGGAACGTTATCTGGTCGGCGATTTCGGAGAAGAAAAAGAAGAACTGATAGTACTTAAGAAATAGCAAGAGTTTGTGTGTATTACCTTTCAAAAACTTTCGTCACCAACACTAACGCACCCGTCTCGTTTGCTGAGAAATGAGCAAGTTTATCGAAAAATTACGAGACTCGCTGGTGTGGTGTCAAAAATTTTTAAAAGGTAATACACACAAGCCCTTGGACATCTCATTCATATCCCGTTGCTCTCTAAAAAATCCCTGAGCAGGTTCATACATACATCTTTTCTATACTCTATCCCGACTCTGCCTCGTCTTGGCTGTATTGCTTCATAATAGGCGGCCAGATACTTATCCTTGAGTTCTTTGGCTTCATCAATTGTTTTGCCGATAAGCATTTCGTCAATGTCACTTCGCCGGATTATCACGTCAACGACTGCGCCAAACGCTGTGGCGCAGTTTTTTATAAAACCGTCCGATACGTCTAAAATGCCGGCAAATGAAGTTCTTGATATCGCAAGCGCATTGCGGGCACCGATTTTTTTATAGTAATAGTTATCAATACCGAACTTCGGCATAAGAACCTCTACGATAAGCTCATCGGGTGCAAGCGCTGTTTTTCCTTTTCCGAGGTAGAAATCTTTTATAGGCAGAATGCGCTCACTGTCAGCATTTGCCAGACGCAGCATTGAATTAGTGACCATAAAAATAAGCGCACTGTCCGCTTTTGCGGAGCCGTTGGCGATATTCCCGCCGATGGTGCCGGCATTTCTGATTGCGGGGGCAGCTATCTGCTCACATGCTTCTTTAAGTATTGCCGGTGTCAGCGGGTTTTCGATAACCTCCGTGAATGTACATGCAGCTCCGAAGCGGATGAAGCTTTCATCATCTATTATTTGGCGCAGCTCTTTTATGTTATTAATAAATAAATATCCGGTTTCAGCGCATTTACTTGATACCATCAGATCCGTGCCGCCGGAGTAGGGGACAAGAGATGTGTCCCTTCGAAGTCGAAGTGCTTCCTTTAGTGTTTTCGGAGCAGTATTCATGTCCATAGCCCACTCCCTTCTTTTGCTGCAATACCTATAGCCTTGACTATAGAGCTATATCCCGTACATCTGCAAATATTGCCCGATATACCAATGCGGACTTCCTCTTCCGTCGGGTTTGGATTGGAAGCCAGTATACTTTCCGAAGCAAGCATCATACCGGGTATGCAAAAACCGCACTGAACCGCGGAAACAGACGCATAAGCTTTATCAAGAGCCGCAAACCGTTCTGTTTTACCGTAACCCTCAATAGTTATAACATCGGCATCACACAAGCTGCCCATAGCGACAAGGCAGGAGTTGATAAGCCTGCCGTTTATCAGCACTGCACATGCTCCGCATTCGCCCTCTTTGCACCCGCATTTTGTCCCCGTCATCTCCATGTCGCTTCGCAAAACATCTAAAAGCCTTGCTGAAGGGTTGCCGTTGTAAGAGATTTCGTTATTGTTAAGAGTGAATTTTATTTCCGGATGCTGTCTCAAACTATCCATACATCAACTCATTCCTTTCCAAAAAAGACATAAATAACTTTGTAAGAGTTAATTATTTCTGCCATACTATTATTTGTCATTTGTCATTTGTCATTTTTTTTCTAAGTACGCCCAAAACATCCTCCGGCATAAAAGGTAACTTGTATATCTTTATGCCCAATGCATTTTGGATTGCCTCGATTATTGCCGGAGCACCGCCGACATGTGGCATTTCACCTGCGCCTTTGGCACCAAACGGACCTTCGGGGTATTGCTCGACATAGAGCATTACTTTTATATTCGGAACATCCAGCGATGTAGGAATAATGTAGTCGCACATGAGCTTGTTTCCTATTCGCCCGTTTCCCGGAGCGCAGTTCTCCATTATGCCCCACCCGATACTCTGTACAAAACCGCCTTCCATTTGCCCGATTACGATATTCTCATCAATTGGAGTGCCGACATCAAATGAACCCCAGGCACCGGGTATTGTGATAAATCCGGTGAGGGTATCAATCTCTACTTCTACAGCATTAACAGCCCACCCGTAAGTCGGATATGCATCACCTTTAAATGTCTCTGCATCAAAAGGTATCATAAATGCAGGGTGTTCGTAGTGCTTTTCTATCAACTGCTCCTCACCATCTATCCAACAGTTCTTTAACTCCGACGCTGCACGGCGCAATAGCTCGCCGACAACCATAATCGAGCGTGAGGCAACTGTCGGCCCTGAGTCAGGTACTCTTGAAGTGTCGGGAAGCTCGATTAATATCTGCTCAAGAGATAACCCCAACTCTTGCGCGACGATTTTCACAAATGTTGTATTAAGGCCTTGACCCATATCAGTATTGCCTGTCAGAATCTCAACCTTACCGTCCGCATATTTTCTTAGCCTTGCTACGGCTTTGATAATATCGCGTTCACCGTTTCCGGTAAAGCCCGCTCCGTGGAAAACCGCAGAAAAGCCGATGCCTCTTTTGTATCTTCCACATTGATTTTTAAATTCCTTCATTTTTCTATAGTAGCCGCTTTCGCGTAAAACATCCTTCGCCATTGCCGGCAGGGGAACAGGGAAGTGATATTTCCCGCTTGTGGAAGTAAGGTCGTCCTGCTTTGCAAAATGAGCAAGCTTTAAATCTACAGAGTCTACACCCAACTCTTTAGCTATATGAGTCATCATCATCTCAACAGCAAAAAAAACCTGCGGACCGCCAAAGCCTCGAAAAGCACCATTCGGAACAGTGTTTGTTTTGCGGGCGTGACCGTGTATTTGGATATTTTCAATGTCATAAACCCCGCACGCTCCGATTGTCGCCCGCTGCAGAACAACCATTGACATAGTTGTATAAGCTCCAGCATCGAGCAGCACATCAACAATCATTCCTGTGACCCTTCCGTTTTTCACAGCAGCCTTATATGTGCAGTGAGACGGATGACGTTTACTTGTTGCGACTATATCTTCCTCACGGTCAAAAATAACCCGTACAGGCTTGCCGTTTGATTTCAATGCCGCAATCGCGACTTGACATGCAAGAGTGGATGGAAAATCCTCCTTGCCTCCGAAACCCCCGCCTGTAACGTCTTGACGGACAATAACATCATCGGGCTTTAGTCCGGTAGCTCTGACAACTGCACGCTGGACATAATACGGGCACTGCAGAGAGCCGTGGACATAAAGCTTACCATCATGATACTTGGCAATCATACCGTTTGTTTCAAGATAAATATGCTCCTGTAAGCCTGTATTATATGTTCCTTCTATAACTTTATCAGCATTCTTAAAAGCTTCGGCAACATCACCTTTGCTGATGTTAAAATCAAAAAACACGGTGTCGGATTTGCATACGTCAAGAACGGGGTCAAGCTCGTCGTATTCAACCTCAATGGCGGATAAGAGCCTGCTCACCTCATTTTCATCAACCCCGACGAGCATACCGACAGGCTCACCAATGAACTCCACGTTGTCAGTAAAAACGGGAGTATCATCTTGTATCATATGAACTTCATTTACGCCCGTGACATCAGTCTTATCGACATAAAAGTATCCCGGCGGCAAATCGGGCAGTGTAACTCTCTTTACAACACCTTTTGCAATTTCTGAACGTAAAATGCGACCAAAAAGCATACCTCCCGCCGGATAGTCACATACGTATTTAACACTGCCGTTTGCTTTTTCGGTATGGTCAGTTTTTTGAATAGATTTTCCTATAGGGTTCATATATTTCCTCTTTCTATAATACTAAGCGCTTGGGAAAATGTAAAATGGAAAATGAAATGAACGAAAAGCGAAGTGATTTACTCTGGTTTTATGAAAATCCAATAATTTTTTAATTTTCAACTTTCAATTTTCAACTGTGATTTGACGTTCGGAGTAGTCTGTTTTTGTTACATAAGCTATACTTGATGCCCCCGGACATACTTTGCACGGATAGAGCTGTCGTCGGAGCAATAGATTATTCTGGCGAGCCGTTCTTTGACAGAGAGAGGGTTTGATGTCAGCAGTTTTGAGTCATCAATAACAACTGCGTCAAACTCAAATCCCTTTTCAAAGCTTCCGACATTTCCAAAAAAATTGCCTCCGCCGCGTGTACCAAGATAAAAAGCTTCCTCAAGCGATAATGGCTTATATTCTTGATCAACCAAGCGCCAATACAGGTTTGATGCTTGCATTGCGTCGCTCATTGCTCTGAATATCGAAAGATGACATCCGCCTGCGACATCACTGCCGAGACCGACGTTAATGCCATTGTCCAAATACTTGCGAACAGGTGCTATTCCCGAAGCAAGGTTAGTATTTGATTGCGGGCAGTGTGCGACATATACATCATTTTGTTTCATTAGCTCAATCTCTTTATCATTGCACCATACACAATGAGCCATGACTGTCGGGACACCGCCTTCACCGAATAATCCAAATTGCTGATAAGCCTGAGAGTATGTTTCACATTGCGGGCAAAGGTCTCGAACCCAGGCTACTTCGTCCATATTTTCAGAAAGATGTGACTGAACCGGAAGTGAGAACTCGTTCTGCAGTTGCTTCAGTTTTCGCATTAATTCATCAGAGCAGGTCGGAATGAACCGTGGTGTGATGATTGGTGATGTATTGCTAAACCTGTCTTTTGTTTCCAGTATCCAGTTGCGTGTGGCATTATATGCGGCTTCGGCATCAGCCTGTCTTAGGATTGCGGGACAGTTTCTATCCATGTTCACTTTGCCCACCAGAGAAACAATACCCGTTTGTTCAAGCTTTTCCATTAAATGCACAGTAGCCGGCGAGTGGAGTGTTGCAAAAATGCAAGCTCTTGTAGTGGCACTTTGTTTAATTGCGTTGACAAAAATGCTATAAGCCTTTACGGCATAATCGAGCTGAGAGAATTTTGACTCCTCCGGATATGTATATTTGCCCAGCCAGTCAAGCAGTTCCAAATCTGTCCCTAATCCTCTGAAGGAATATTGAGGAGCGTGAGTATGGAGGTCGCATAGACCGGGAATAATCAAGTAGTCACCATAATCGGTAACTTTAAAGTAAAGATAATCCGCCGGGAAATCCCTATATACTCCGAGCACTTGATTTTCCGAGCACACAAGGTAACCGTTTTCGACGATTTTAATCTTGTCAAGAGACTCACTATAGCATATGTTGCCTTTAAGAATAGTAATCATATAGCTTTGTGTACTTTCGAGGGACTTTTGTACATTGCCTTTCAAAAGTTCTTGCCGTCAACATTTACGCACCCGTCTCGCTTGCAGAGAAATATCAATGTCATCGATAAACTTGCGAGACTCGCTTGTGTGATGTCAAAAATTTTTGATAGGCAATGCACACAAGTCCTGCTTACGTTATGCTGACCATGAAATGATTATACTACAAATTCTTATTTTTTGCACCAAAAAACTTTGAAATCGGCTCATTGTGTGTTATTCTGTTAACAGGCAATGCACACAAGTTTGAGGAGGAACTGTAATAAATGATTGACTTGACAGTATGTAAGGAAAGCCTTACAAGGAACATTCAGAAAGCCAGAGATAATAATGTTATCCTTCCGACATTTTCTCAAATGAAGAATCCGGAGCAAAATGTCCCGGCGCATATTAAGGAGAAGCTTAAAAAGGTCGGGTTATGGGATGTAAACCCTTTAAGTCTTTTTCGAATAACCTGGAAAAATGAGCGGAAAATGACAGGTGGTTTGTTCGGTAAGCCGAATTACATCGAGCTGCCATCCTGTTTGACGGGAGTGAAGGCAAAAATCATTTGTATGGTTGGTAAATACTTCCCGACAGGCTGCCACAAGGTTGGCGCATCCTTCGGTTGTCTTGTGCCCAGACTGGTTACCGGGCAGTTTGACTCGTCCTCAAAAAAAGCCGTATGGCCGTCCACCGGAAACTACTGCAGGGGCGGAGCATTCAACTCCAAGCTGCTCGCATGTGATTCAATTGCTATACTGCCGGAGGGTATGAGCAGAGAGCGTTTTGATTGGCTTTCTACTATAGCGGGTGAAGTTATAGCAACCCATGGTACGGAAAGTAATGTCAAGGAAATCTTCGATAAAACAAACGAGCTTCGTTTGACCCGTGACGATGTAATGATTTTTAATCAATTTGATGAAATGGGCAATTATCTTTGGCATTATGAAATAACAGGAAACGCAATAAGCGAGGCATATGAGGATTTAAACTCCGGATATAACGATAAGCTGAACTTTGCGGGAATTTGTCTGATGTCCGGGTCGGCAGGGTCATTGGGATCAGGTGATTTTCTTAAACAAAAATATCCGCGCTCTAAAATTGCTGTCGGAGAAGCTCTGCAATGCCCGACAATTCTAAATAACGGCTTCGGTGATCACAGGATAGAAGGAACAGGCGATAAGCATATCCCGAGGGTGCATAATGTTAAAAACACGGATATGGCAATAGCAATCGATGATAATGACGCGATGGCATTGCTTAGACTCTTTAATGAAGAAGAGGGTAAGACATTCCTTACTAACGAATCAGGTATGAGTAAGGAAAGTGTGGAACAATTGGCATATATGGGTATTTCCGGGATTTCAAATATGCTCTGTGCAATCAAATTTGCGAAATACTACGAACTGACAGAGAATGATGCAGTTGCGACAATACTCACAGACTCCGTTGATATGTACAGATCTAGAATTGAGGAGTTAAGGGAGTCGGAAGGTGAGTACTCTCTGCTTAAAGCCGCTATAGACTACAACTCGCATTTACAAGCTGCAAAAACTGACAATTTGATAGAGCTTACTTATGCACAACGCAGGAGAGTACATAATCTTAAATACTATACATGGGTAGAACAGCAGGGTAGATGCGCTAACGATTTAAACGATCAATGGTATCATCAGGATAAAACATTCGAATCTGTGCAGCCGCAAGCACAGCAAATAGATGAACTTATAAAGGAGTTCAACGAAGCGGTTGGATTAGATGCACAATAAATTAAGTAAGCAGTGGTCGACATTAAGTGGTCGGCAGTCGGCATTTGGCGGTCACAAGACAGGAAAATCGCTATTTTGACAGTAAAAAAGATACACATACGGCTAAATTTCATAGATAAATATCTAAAGACTGCGGAAAGAAACATGTAAAAAATGAATGAAATCAAGTGGGTCAAGAATAGAATAAAAAAGGAAGACTGCTCGCAAAGTTTATCTTTAATGGATGTGACTGTCATTAGAAAGATACGTGATTTTCACAGGAGCTTTCCTCAATACTCCGTAACACCGCTGGTATCACTGGACAATCTGGCAGTAAGGCTTGGAGTCGCAGGGATACATGTTAAGGACGAGTCATACAGATTCGGTTTAAATTCATTCAAAGCACTCGGATGTACTTTTGCGCTTGCCGGTTATATTGCTCAAAGATTGGGAGTGCCTGTTTGGGAGCTGGATTACAAATCACTGCCCGAAGCGGCAAAAAAACTCGAAGAGTTTACATTTTTCGCTGCTACGGACGGCAATCATGGACGTGCGGTAGCATGGGCAGCGAGGGAACTGGGGCAAAAAGCAGTCATTTTCATGAACAAAGGCTGTCCCGAGGTACGTCTTGAGCATATCAAGCGTGAAGGCGCGGAAGCCTCAATCTCCGACCTGAACTACGATGACACTATCCGTTTTGTGACGGAGCTTGCCTCGAAAACGCCCAACAGTGTCATAGTACAAGATACTGCATGGGAAGGCTATACAGACATTCCCGGTTGGATTATGCAAGGTTATGCTGTAATGGCTCTTGAAGCCTGTGAACAACTGAAGGAGCAAAAACAAAAGCCCACACATATGCTCATACAAGCGGGAGTAGGAGCCTTTGCAGGTTCAGCACAAGCGTTGGTATCAAACTTATATGGTGACAGTGCACCGGTAACATTTGTCGTTGAACCGCATGCAGCGGATTGTTACTATCGATCCGCGCTAAGAAGTGACGGCGAACCCGTCAATGTGGGCGGCGAAATGAAAACAATTATGGCAGGGCTCGCGTGCGGAGAACCAAGCTTATTATCGTGGGATATACTAAAAAACAAGAGCGAATACTTTGTTACGATTGAAGACAGTCATGCGGCTCACGCTATGCGGGTTCTCGGCGCACCGCTTACGGGCGACACCAGAATCATATCGGGCGAGTCGGGCGCGTCTTCTATGGGATTCTTACTGGAGCTTCTGGAAAATGAGAACCATGCAGAGTTACGTGAGCAGGCAGGAATCACAAATGATTCGAGATTTTTACTTTTCAGTACGGAAGGGGACACAGACCCGGATAATTATCTTGATATTGTATGGAACGGAAGGTATCAGTCGTACGACTAATGTGTAAATGACAAATGATAAATAACAAATAAGAATGCAGACAGATATACGAAGTTTGAAATGTAGAGAAAGTGAATGTTTTAGTTTTGTGCATTCAGCTAAAGAAAGGCATGGTCATCAATATGAAAAGAATCGTATTGGCACTTGGCGGGAACGCATTGGGAGATAATCTTCATGAGCAGATGGCAGCAGTAAAAACGGCTGCAAAAGCAATTGCGGATTTGATTGAAGACGGTTTGGAGGTCGTCATCACTCACGGCAACGGGCCGCAGGTAGGGATGATAAACCTGGCAATGGAAACAGCGGCAAAGGTTGATGAGAGCCTGTTTTATATCCCGATGTCAGTATGTGTAGCCATGAGTCAGGGCTACATCGGTTATGATATACAAAATGCACTTCGCGAGGAGCTGTTATCCCGGAATATTGATAAACCCGTTGCAACTATAGTAACACAGACCCTGGTCGATGCGAATGACCCGGCATTTGATAATCCGGTAAAGCCTATAGGCGCATTTTATGATGAAGCCGAAGCGAAGGCTATGATAAAACGCGGATATAATATGAAAGAAGACGCCGGCAGAGGCTGGAGACGTGTAGTAGCATCACCAAAGCCCGTCGGGATAATAGAAAGCGATACAGTCCGTGCATTACTGGAAGCCGGGCACATCCCGATAACAGTGGGAGGCGGAGGTATTCCGGTAAGAAAAAAGGGCGGAAAAGGATTAAAAGGCGCATCCGCAGTAGTTGACAAGGATTTCGCAAGCGCGAAGCTGGCTGAAGAACTGGGCGCAGACATGCTGGTAATACTGACAGCAGTAGAAAAAGTCGCATTGAACTTCGGAAAACCCGATCAAAAGCTCATAACAGAAATGTCTGCGGAAGACGCGGAACGTTATATAGCAGAAGGACACTTTGCACCCGGTTCCATGCTCCCGAAGGTAGAAGCAGCACTATCATTTGTTAAGTCGGGTTCAGGGCGAAAGGCACTGATTACAATGCTGGAAAAAGCAAGAGGCGGACTGGCAGGAAATACGGGGACTGTAATTAGTGGTTAAGAAATAAGGTGGGGTCGAGTTATATATCATTTTCTTACCTCAGTCAGTAACGCCTCGCCGCCGTTATTCCCTCGGTAAGAAAATGATATATAACTCGACCCTGATTTTATTTCGAGAGATAGAAATGTATATGGAAACAATAAACATAAGAGTTAAAAATGATTACTAAAGTTAGTATTATATTATTATCGGCAGGCTTATCTTGTAGAATGGGTAAAGATAAGCTGTTGCTTGAGTATGACGGTAAAAATTTCCTGGAACGTTCCATTGACTTGCTTAGAGAACTGCCTGTCTATGAGCGTATCATCGTTACAACTGATGCACGGCAAAAGCATATTACGATTCCCCACACCATCCGGCTATGCATCAATCCTTATCCTGAAAGAGGGCAAAGTACCAGTATCAAAATTGGTATTAAAGCGGCAACAGGGACGCATTATTTCTTCCTTGCAGCCGATCAACCTTTACTTACATCAAATGATCTTATACCATTTCTTGACGCAGCAAGTGCTAATCCGGAAAAGATTATTTTCCCTATAATCGATTCAAAACCAAGCTCGCCAACCTTGTTTCCGGGTATATTTAAAAATGAACTGATAAAACTCTGCGGCGATAACGGCGGCAGAGTTCTAAGAGATGCAAATAAGGAGCTGTGGTATACGATTCATCCGGCAAATCCGGAGAATTTCACCGACATTGACAGCGCGGAAGACTATACTTTTTTAGCGAAACATTTTAACAATGACATATAACTTGACCTCACCATTAATGCATGGAGTTTGTCAGATCATTATACCATTTGACCGCCGTAATATACGCGTCGTTTACCATGGTC
>Ga0123353_10013439_pt1 | contig 11728 bp, 7 predicted proteins | sample TergutLab28metaG_3_FD_92763 | JGI IMG/M metagenome (GOLD analysis project Ga0123353, IMG submission 92763) | Labiotermes labralis P3 segment gut microbial communities from Petit-Saut dam, French Guiana - Lab288 P3 | ecosystem: Host-associated > Arthropoda: Insects > Digestive system > Gut ... | reverse complement strand
TTCATCGATTATTAGCCGAATACTTCACAGCACGCTGGTTCAGCAAAAACATCGAGTCAAACAGAATCTTATTGGAACATATTCTTTTCGACCGTTCATATGGGTTCGTAAGGAATATTTTCGACAGGATACTGGCAAGAGGCTGTTCACTGCACTGTGCGGTGTTAGACGAGGACTCGAAAAATGTCAGAACTCTATTGGGAAAAGGATATGACGTCAATGATTTGGACAAGGGTGGCAGAACTGTAATGCACATTATTGCGATACATCATTCCAAATATTTGGATTTAATAAAACACTACTGCAATTATGAAGTTTCTTTGGACAGCAGGGACCGTGTACTGCAGTGGACACCGTTGCAATACGCCATAAAATCAGAGAACTGGTTCGTTTTGGAATGGCTACTTGAAAGCAATGTTGACAGATCTGGCTTGGATATGATCAGGCAGAGGGCACAGGACCAAGATTACATTAACTCAATACTCAGGCACTCTGCAGAAGAAAAACACATGTTACTTCTTGAGTTTCTCCGCACTATCAGTGTGCTGATTCCTCAGTATTCCTCCCTTCTGCACTAAGTGCTGTTATATTTAGAAGGGAACTGCCAGTGATACGGTTGCTAACAGAGCAAGTTGCGGACTGCAAATCCCAAAACAACAAAGACCTAATGTCGTTGTTCTGCGCTGTTAATAAAGTCTCGCTTTGTGTTGTCCGAGCACTGGTGGAGGTTGGACTGGGACAACTAAACTGTGGAAGATCTGTTGCAGAGAGTGTCTGACGTCAATGCTGTGGACAATGATGGAAGGACTGCGTTGCACCTCATTGCGGCACAAGGACCTGGTGATTCTGTGTGCGAGAAAATCACGAACAGCCTGTTGCAGCGCGGAGCTACTGTGGACGTCAAGGACAATGTGCTAGACTAGAATCCATTGCACTATGCAGGGAACAGGATTGTGGAGCAGCTGCTGTCAGGTTTAATTGCAAGACAGCTGAACTGACGTTCATTAGGCAGAGGGTAGGCGAAGAGTCTTATTTCGGAAAAATCATAGACGATATAGCAGGCAAACCTAGAATTTACTGCTCCAGTATTTAATCTGCATCGGTGTAAACACAAATGGGCTCCAATTCTAGACGCTGCTGATGAAAGAAAATAGTGACTTTCTCCTTTCATAATGTCAGCACGTTGGTGGGTAAACGTGATGCCTCTATGGCTTCACGTGTTACTGTATGCAAGACAGTCACTGACTGGGCCATCAATCGTTCAGCAACTGATAAGTACTGTTGGTACTTCTGGGTGAAATGTGAAGACAGTGGTGCTAGTAGTGCAGAAAAAGCATATGTGACTTACCTGTGAGAGCAAGGGTTCAGAGACGCAAACATTGCTTGTGGGGTTGTGAATACCAAGAGAACGTACTGATCCTTTGAATCAGGAAAACAGTATTACATCCCCATTATGTAACGAAATGTACAAGAAGGTGTAAATAAGCAGCAACAAATCATACACTGTACAGTACAATAATGCGTCACGTCTTTTTAATTTCTTGAACATATTGTAAAATGTGCCATAAAAGATTAAGTTCGGTTTTCCTGTGCGCGCCTTGAAGGCGCATGTAGGTTTACGTCTATAGATACACCCATTCTTTACGTTGACACACAAAGTAGTCAATTTCAAGCATCGGTTGCTTGAACCCCGAAGAATGTGAGGTTGCATGGTACCAGGGGCCGGTCTGGACGCGTTGAACAAGCAAAAAATCTCTTGCCCTGCCACAAGTCAAACGATTCCTCTGGCATCCCTCCTGTAGCATGGTCTGTAGACCAAATAAGATAACTCGGCACTGTAACAGCGTACCTCAGTCAGTTGTGCACTGATCTACCGGAGTAGAGACACAAGGTTCATTTTCGGTAGATGCAGTCATATTCAGCCGGCCAAAATGTTGTTCAGACTGGCTGTTCGGTCACAAGAAAACTCTCTCCAATGGCCAGAAAGAGACATTTCTTTAACAACTAAGTAGGTCTAAGGGCAAATCAAAATATGCCATTTCTTCTTATTCAGAAGCTGTGAAGCAGTGTCACATTACACTCCCAATATATGTATATGCGCCTTCAGGCAGTAAAACTCAGTGACGTAAATTTGAGCGAGGCCATCCCGTTGTGTATTATCAAGTTTGTATAGTATACTATGTACCGTCAATACACACCATACATCAAAACAAGATGCAATAATTACAGTTAGGTTATATTTGGCCAAATATAACCTAAGTGTAATTACTGCATCTTGTCTTGATGTATATTATGTATTTACGGTACATAGAATATTATACAAATCAGTGACATAAGTTGGCCTTGACTTACTTTGCTTGGATGACCATTTGTGTGCATGGAAGGATAATATGAAATGGATCTTAAAGCTGCAGTTGTAGAGAGTAGACTGGTTTGAGTTGGCTGAGAGAAGGAACTGGCGGCTAGCTTTTTCAGGAAATATACATACACGCCCTGCCACCATATGGGGGAGTGGAAGTTTAACTCTGCTCATTCCTAACCTCGGCGCCAAGTGGAGGTGAGCGATCAGCCTCAAGCACCATCCGCTTTATCCCTAGGAAATAACTCCGACACCCATTTAAAAAGATGTTGCGTGGGCTCCTAAGTGCTCTGGACGTTTTGGAGAAAGATCTCTTTCCTTCGCCGTGATTCAATCCTCGGGCCCTGTATCCCGCAGGATAGTCCTACACTGACTGAGCTATTGCGGATCGGCTCTTGTGAGAATTGTAGCAAATCGCCGCTCCCCTTAACGTCGAAGGAGGTTCGTGGCTAGCTAAGCAGCTGTCAGCTTGTCAAGGAGAAGCCGCTCCATGTAGTTAGTTGCAAGTTGTACTTAGTGTTGTGAATATTATTATCAAGGTCTTTAGTTTATAATGAACTGTAATAAAAACAACTTTCCTTACGGTTTAGTGCCAAACATAAAGTTCACTCTATTCCCCTGCGTTCTCTTATCGCAGTCCATCAACATGCATACAAAATATAATTATCATAATCATAATAAATATAATAATCATCATCATTAATTAGTCTCCTTGTTGCCTCCGACATCCCGTTATGATAAAGCCACACAAGGCTTAAGAACAGTAGCTGTCAGAAAACAAATTGTTTTAGTATTGTAACCGGTTTGGGTGGGTAGTTCAAGTCTCGGACTAGGCCTGAAGAAGATGAGAAATAAACAGAAGTTCCGGCCATTAGCCAATTTAAATTAAATCTAAATTTTACTGTGCTGACACTGTGCACCACCCAGTGTAACCCATGACCCCACCCACTACAACTGGCCCCATACCACATCTATTTCTCAGTCAATATTTTTCCACACAAAACACTTCGGATCAGCCACATTCCTGAATTGCATCATTCCATCTGGATGCCATGGTACACGAGCCTCTCCTACAGCCAGATGTACATGTTAATATAACTTAGCAATAATTACAGTTTAAAGTACACAGTCTATCGACCGCAGCATACTGCACTGTTTTCCGTTACGAAGCCATATTTTGAAACAACATGCACTGCAATGTTCACAGTAACCCCTGCCTGGCCTCTAACCCCTGCCACCTGAACGTAAAGTTCGCTATAAATACTGTCGCTCTAAAGTCCGAAGATGTTACATTCTTTGCAAGTTTAATAATATACATTTTCCGTGCAACTTCATTGTTTTTACAAAAGTCCAAATACAACTTGATGAACAATGCTTCGTTATTATCAGTTAATTCTACGGAATGTTCCGGCCCCAATTATTGGTTCAGTGAGTTTTCTACTATACATGCAGCGTATTTTTCAACTTATATAATAGAATTTAATCAACTGTGAAAATTCAGGCAGAGTATGTACTGTTTCGTTCACTTCGCTGTTAGCTACAAATCTATATAGCGTCGATGGCATATGATTGAAATATGAGTGTGGTACAGTGATGGATTGGAGCTGACAGGTGAAAATGGGAGAACTAGGAGAGAAATCTGTCACAGTACCACTTTGTCCATCTCAAATACCGAGGCCCGGGATTCCAATCCATACCTTTACCCCAACTGTATACACATATGTCTGCTGTCTCTCCTACACTTGTTCAGCCCATTTAGCTTTCGTAACTACACGCTGTAGCACGTGTCAATTAAGCACATTAAACTTAACTGCCAAAATACATAATCACTTTTGGTTGCAAATATGCTATTTACGTTCTTGCCTATTTTCAAACTCATACTCCTTATGATATCCGACAGTAAGACAACAAACCACAACATGCAGAAAGTAACAACAACGTACAAGAGTGAAGACAACGTCAAAAACATCCAACAAAATAAACCAAACCTTTCATTCCCTTACGATGTACCAGATCGATTAAATAAATTAAACATCTCGCAACGTAGGCGTTCTTTACGAGCGCACATGGCAAGGATCGCGCCAATCCTCCTACCAACGCACGCTGTTTCTCTCACCTTGCCAAAAGTAAAAGTGCTATAGAATTTCAAAGTACTTACATTTAGCGATCTGGTGGACATCGCAGAACAACGAAAACCTCATTTACACGAAGACGGATGCCTGAAATCACACAAAGTACAGAGATATTGGTACAGTATAATTCGATCAGTCGGACTCACGACTGACAAATGCTATTAACTGCTGACGTCATTAACACCTAAAATGAACGTCTGTCAATCTGCCGATGTAACAAAGGTTTAACGACATAAAAGAAGGGTACTTTTTAAATCTTTATAGTGTGATAGTTGTAGTGAGTTTACTTTCAATCTTATACATTCGTATCTAAAATAAACCCCACTGCCTGTGTGATACGGAACAATAGCATAGGATACATGCGGGGAAAAAAGCACTGTAATGATGCAGGCCCAGAAATGGGCATTATAATGCTGCAATCTCTAAAGTGAACGCCAATGCTGCTGTCCCAGGTATGAGGTCTCAAACTGCAGTCCCAAAAGTGAGCACTGTAATGCTGCGGTCCCAGAAATGAAGATTAATTTTGCAGCCCCAGAAATGAGCACTCTAACGCTGCGGTCTCGATGATGTATTCCGCGGCCCCACAGGCTTCTCAAGAGACCACAAATAGGGTTGCGAATTGAGAATTTCAGTTCTAAAGTGTTATCAAATACACAGTACTGTGTTTCGCAGAGAAACAGGAAGCTGTAACTGTGCGATGCACAGAACTCACACTGCTGTCGGCAGACTGTATTTACGAACACATCAAAACATTTGCTCACATTACAATAACTTTACAAAAACATAATCTTTCCATCCCCAAAATTTCAGTCCCGGCTGTGGTACCCAACCAGACTCCTTTTCAATTGTTATCTGTTTCCCTTTCTCAAGGGGAAAAGAGGATGTGGTTTGGAACTACGGTTAAGAACAGGATATACAGGATATACCGGATACACCGGATATACCTCTACTGCACCTACTTAATTTCAAGCGCGAACATGAACAGCTTTAAATTTAACATTTACTGCTCTGTGCAAACCCAATATAACGCAACAAATTTCAGGTCCATTAGGCTAAGCTTCAATGATTACTGATAGAAAATCCTTTGATTTTGCAATGTCTTGAAAGATCTTCTAAAGACAAATTCGAGTTTTTCATCAGTGGCATTCAGTGACACTAATGAGTGTACATGTCTTTGTGAAGGAATTTCTTAAAGTGATCACTAACTGACCCATATTCCACTCAGTGTATTGTAACATAAATTAATACGACACTAATCTGAAACTAATAATCTTTGTTTCCAAAATGCAATAGCAATGGCTGCACAAAAGAGCGCAACGTTTTCTCTCTGTGGAGTAAGATTTGTTACGCGGCTTTACCCCATATCCTACCAAAGATATTTGCGCCCCCCTGGAGACGGAGACCTATGGGACCATTCAAACTACCATGTAGCTCTTACAGCAGAAGCTAAGTTTTTCTTTATCTTTTTTTCATGGCTCGACAGCCCCCCAGTGGGCCTTGGCCTCTTCTACGATGTTTCTCGATTAAACTCAGCCACACGAATTTCGATAAGACTACTCTGAACGAGTGATCGGCAGTCGTAGATATTTCTACCTGAAAAAACACAGCAATAACAAGTGACTTACATCCATGCACCCGCTGAGATTCGAAACCGCAATCCCCAGCAAGCAAACGGCCGCAGACCCGCTCTGCCACTGGGACTGACAAAGGCTAAGTAAGATAAGCCAAGTCTACGGTACACGGCCAGGCACATAGTGTTTAAACCACAGATCTTTAAGCATTTAAAATAGACACTACAACACAAAACGTGTACATATGCACACGGAGAAGCACGAAGTATGGGTACATGCAAATACGCACAACCGACACATGCGGTGACCCACCGTAACGGACATAACCGTGCACTGGCCAGAGAGTGCCCGACGGCTAACAGACGGTAGCATTCAGTACAGTGACTACATCCTTGTCATGAGACTCACTATGGATATCACACTCGCAGACACAGGTCACCGGAAGCTCTTTCATTGGGAGTAAAGCGCCCGGAACCTAAAGGTTATCATTTATTTCAAAATAACGGCGAAGTTATAAATGCATGAAGCTCGATCTCCACTCCATTACACGTGTTCTTCACGTGGTGTTCATAGATATTAACTCTACTTTAGGGAAGTACCGTATTATTTTCGGTGATTCCCGTAAATAATAACATTAAACAAAACCTTAAATTAAAACAGGGACAGCGCACTGAATATGGTAACTAGTATATGGGGTTGACGATACAGTGTTCGGACCTCGGCAGAGGCAGTTAATTTTCTTCTGTTCAAAACGTTCCTCTGAAACTCGAACAAATATTCCATACCACGTGATGTACACCAAGGGCATTATCACTTGAGTGGCTTTGAGATTTTATCTGGCTGTTTATCAACATATAACATAGCTGCAAGCCACAGTTTGTGAGATAAAACAAGATGTGTGGAGACACCGGTCGCTCAGAGCGTCAGTAGCAGCAAGTGTTGCAGTGACGTCAGTAACCGAAAGCACAGATTGCTGTCCGAAAGGGAACTGGTTCAATATAATGAGGACTGAGTTTACAGTGAGACAGGACAGCTGATCATAGTAGCGGCAACAGCAAATGAAACTTGGGCTGATTCCTGTTGTCAGATGTACACCGCAGAGATACATTGCAGAGACTGTGGAGGTAAGTTGCGAATTATAATGAACAGAACTTAAAGAACAACAGTCAGCTAATTACAGTTTAATTATATAGGTGATATGTTAACTTTCTCAGCTGCTTCTCCTTTTCCTTTGCACCATGAGCTGAACAGAACGCAACGATCTAGGAACTGTGGGCTGTGACATCCACATTCCCAGAATGACACAAAAACAGGGGATATTCCGTATCTAGGAAAGCCGTATTTGCCTCAAGTTTAACTTTTTGTGACCACTATTATATCTAATCATTTTATTACAGTATATTTTGTTAAATTAATCAGCAACCTGCCTTTTCTTTATTTATTTAGGCACTATTTGTTTAGCTAGTCTGTTCATAAGTTAGGTACAACTTAGTGTTCCCCACGTATGTACATTAATAAACAATCCACACAATAAAACCAACAAATATATTAGTGTTAAAATTTTACTTTACACACAGTTTATCATAACTGCCGACACGTTTCGATCTCTCTCGATCATCTTCAGGCAGTTACTGAATATCCATTAAGCCTATATAAAACATAGCCGAATTATTAAATTCATTACAATTTGTCCATAATGTGACTGCAGATATTACAAAATTCGTTTGTAGTAGTGCAGGACTGCTTCCTAAGATGCGGAGGATATAGCTTTATGCGTTGTTAGAACGGTTCTGCAAAATCCCGTGCTAAATGTAATTACAAATACGATATTATAGTAAATATAATTGGTAGTACTTGATTTGTCATTATACAAAGGTAATACCATGGTTGTTTTTACATACTATATCAGACGGATGTCCAGTTTATGTTCCGGTAGCGATTACATTACATACCATAACAGAAGGATGTCCAGTTTATGTTCCGGTAGCCAGTACAGTACATACCATATGAGACGGATGTCCAGTTTATGTTCCGGTAGCCAATACAGTACATACCATATCAGACGATATCCAGTTTATGTTCCGGTAGCCAATACAGTATGTCCAGTTTATAATCCGGTAGTCAATACAGTACATACCATATCAGACGAATGTCCAGTTTATTTTCCGGTAGCCAATACAGTATATACCATATCAGACGGATGTCCAGTTTATGTACCGGTAGCCAATACAGTACATACCAAATCAGACGATATCCAGTTTATGTTCCGGTAGCCAATACAGTATGTCCAGTTTATAATCCGGTAGTCAATACAGTACATACCATATCAAACGGATGTCCAGTTTATGTTCCGGTAGCCAACACAGTGCTGAAGCAGACAGGGTGTGTGAGTTCCAAGTAACTGTGCACTGTGTAATGTGACGGTGTGTTTCAATTGAAGGTCACATACGAGGTAGAAAGAAGGGTTTTGTAATTGTATCTATATATTGCGTTTGGTATTATTTGTTTGTTACATTCCAGGAACTTTGTAATAAACGGATCCATGTTTTTATATAACCTTTACGGGTGTTCAGTACCTCCCTGAAGATGATCAAGAATGACCAAACATGTTGGAGTTACAACAAACTCTATCTAATTATATACTTTTAGCATTGGTGAATTGTTGGTTGTATTACATGATAAATTCTGTAATTTTGTCGCCATACCACTTGACCGCACAAGAACCCACCCTGTCGTTCCATTATATACCTGAGGTTGTACAGTCAGAACTGTTTTGTTTCCTTCGCCGGCACTGTCACGGTTCGCTACGCAGCATCTGCTTCCGGCAGCAGCCAGCAAGCCAGTGGTCAAGTGAGGGGTGTGAATGTAATGTCACGTCTCTTATAGCACCAATAAACGTAAAAACGAAAACTACATTGAAACTATAAACAGCAACAGGCAACTGAATGACGAATGTGAGTGTGGACTATCAGGGGTGAAAGGAATAGATGACGAAAAGTTGTACGGGAGAGTAGGGAATGGACTTCACTTGAATACTCTCTAACGGTCAGGAATCTTCTGGTTGAATTAAGTGTAACACACATCAGATTTGTCACTGCTGCTTTCTAGGCTCCTGTTGTAATTAGCACTACACATGTACTGCCGACCGGTATTGGCATCATTGCAAGCTATACCGGTAACAGTCTCAGTTTTACAGAACTTGATTATCAAGGACACTCCCATATAAGGAGATAATGAATGTTTCTCCTCCCCGCACCTCCCGCAACCCGCCATACTGCATGCAACAAGTCGCAGCTTAGGATCAGAAGTAAGTGGGGAACACTGGCCGGCAGACGTGTGAACGTGTGTGGCAGCGGGTCGTGCAACGATGTGTGTGCATAAGGAAGGCATACAGCACTAGCCGAAAGGGGGCTTGGGCTTGTACAGGTGCCTGACAGTGTTTTACGTTTATGCGGTGGGCATTTACAGTGGCGGACACAACTGAAACTTGGGCTATTCCCGTTGTAGAATCGGATCCTCACCGCTAAAGGTACGTACATTACAGGAAGCAGTTCAGAGTGAGTCATTGTGATCAGAACTTAAAGAATTAACAACCAAAACACAGCAGTGTATTGCAGTGTATTAATATAAGTGAGAAATTACATTTCTCGGAAATACTTTTACGATCCATCTTCAGGCCCAACTGATAAAAGCGCAACAAGGCAACGTTGCATTAGTGACGTTGCCAGTTCTTCGACAGCAGACACAGGGGCTTGTTGCTTGGATTCCGTATCTGTCGATCTGCATTTTGTCTAATAATAGAATTGCTATGACCACGGACGTAGCTAGTTAATTACGTGTTTTGTTAGACATTTACTTAGCTACCTGCATCACAGTTAGCTATTTACCCACCAGTTATGTACCTGTCAATTGTTCCGTTAGGTACAACTGTCGCAGTACTTTCTGGCCTGCTAAAACCCAGCAGACGAGCCCAATGTGTGTGCACGAGGCATTATTGGCAGCATATTGACTGCGTTCCGTCAGTCGTTTCGGTAACAGCCACTGTGCAAAACTGTGCTGATCGGTAGGTCTACTGTCAGCAGCAGTTAGCAGGGAGACGCTAGTGTCAGTGAGGGCTGTGGGATTTATGTGGCGTCAGTTATGGGGCCGATAGAGGGACAGCAGGAGGCGATTGGATATGTAAATAGGAAGAGTGACGGTGACGGTGAGTGACAGTGACAGTGACGGTGACGATGAGAGTGAGAGTGACAAGTGACAGTGACGGTGACAGTGGCGGTGATGTTGACGGTGACAGTGGCGGTGACGGTGATAGTGACAGTGAGTGACAGTGACAGTGATAGTGACAGTGGCAGTGACGGTGATAGTGACGGTGAGTGACGGTGACGGTGAATGAGTGACAGTGACGGTGACAATGACAGTTACGGTGACGGTGACGGTGACAGTGGCGGTGACGGTGATAGTGACAGTGACACTGACATTGACAGTGATAGTGGCAGTGACGGTGACAGTGACAGTGGCGGTGACGGTGAGAGTGACAGTAACATTGACAGTGATAGTGATAGTGGCAGTGGCAGTGACGGTGAGTGACAGTGACGGTGATAGTGACAGTGGCGGTGACGTTGATAGTGACAGTGATACTGACAGTCATAGTGACAGTGAAAGTGGCAGTGACAGTGACGGTGATAGTGACAGTGACAGTGACAGTGAATGTGATGCATGTGGGGGTGAAATATCGGGGGGAAAGAGGTGTACATTATTGTCATATATATGTCAGTGGTACCAACAGACATGAACTTTTGTTTTAGAAAACCACTGTTATGTTTATCAACATGTACTGCGGGAAGTTATTTTGTGGCCACTGTACTTCATGGAAAGAAATGACGTAACACCACACCATCGCTGTAGAAGGAACTCTGTCCTAGTTTCCACTTTAAAATTTCCTAAGTCAAACGTTATTGTCACAACTGCAGCTGGATATATTTAGATTGCTGTACCCCGGACACGGAGGCACTGCAGTCTTTCGAAACGTCGGCAAGTACTTTCGAACCTATGGATCGGAACATTCCGGGAGACTCGATTATTCCTTCCTCCAACTAATTGGCTACATATTTAACTATATCCGGTCTGCCACCTTATGTACTGAACCAGTTAGCCAGTTACACACTTCAGGCTGAGCAATACTTGCAACACCTACAGTTTCATCAACTGCCGTCCAGTAGGCACCATAAACTTATTCACTCGATATTAACCGACACTTCAAATCATTTCCTGCGCCGTTTAGGAGTTCAGATATTCTGATTATATTGGGGCTTTCGTTTTTTTTGCTGTCGGATAATTTCACCTGTTTTTATTTTACCCCATAGGGAAATTTGTTGTTGTATGAGAGGTTTTGAATTCCCTGCATTCTGGTCTGTTCAGTCATTTAATTCAATTATGTTACACAATAACTTATTTTTGCTTCTACAGCTAATTTAAATCCACACAATTTATCAGTTACGCAAAGTGTTTTGGCTGTAAACATGTCATATTTTTTTTATGTTTTGCTGACCGTGCATCTCAGTATATTTACCTCAGTATTTAACCAACTTGATGCACACAATTTGTTTCACAATAAGTTTTATTTCATGCCTCTACATGTTTCGAGCACATGTGCTCATCATCAGGAG
>Ga0123353_10013436_pt1 | contig 11729 bp, 9 predicted proteins | sample TergutLab28metaG_3_FD_92763 | JGI IMG/M metagenome (GOLD analysis project Ga0123353, IMG submission 92763) | Labiotermes labralis P3 segment gut microbial communities from Petit-Saut dam, French Guiana - Lab288 P3 | ecosystem: Host-associated > Arthropoda: Insects > Digestive system > Gut ... | reverse complement strand
CCCGTACTAATAGGCCGAGGGCTTGATCTGCTCTCATCTTCTTCCTCTTCCTACTTCTACTACTCCTCTTGTCTTTCCCATATTCGGTTTTGAAGGTGCTTTTATATTCCTCGATAGCTCAGCGGTAGAGCATCCGGCTGTTAACCGGGGGGTCCCTGGTTCGAATCCTGGTCGGGGAGTAAAAAATCCGAATCTGGTCCGTGCGGAAAAGGTTCGGATTTTGTAGTTGGCAAAAGTATAAATAGAAAAAGCGTTTATATAATCGACATTGATTAAATAATTTGAATACGGCATTCCCGGCGGAAATTTCGTCGGGAATATTTATATATAAATATTCGATGATATGCTTGAATTTACGAAACGTAAAATAAGAAATTTGCAGTTAAAGACCGAATAGATAATAATGAGTATAATCGTTATGAATATTCCGAACTTCGTTTTTTATTAGCTAACATATGATCATGTTTTATTGCATTTTATTTTTGATGTATATTTATCGCGGGAGCTCAAGACGATGCATGACACTGAGGATCAAACAGAGGTAAAAGAAAAACGGTTTGATAAAATATACAAAGATTATTTTGGTCCGACGCTCGAATTAAGGATTCAATTTTTTAATTTATTGGGAGGAATCGGATTAGCCGCCGGTATTGCAATCGGAATGGTATCGGCTTTTTTCCACGCAGGTTTTTTTGTTTTGACGCTGCATCTGATGATATCCTTGATATCATGTTTAATGCTTTTGATTGCGAAAGCAAAAAAATGTTATAAAATTTGCAGTTGGATATGGATAATTTCCATATTCATTTTTATTTTTCCTGCGCTGTTTTTTTTTAGCGGAGGACATAAAAGCGGGACAACCTGTTATTTTTTGCTGGCATTTGCTTTTACCGTTGTTTTATTAGACAAAAAAAGCAGAGTGACAGCGCTTTTTTTAGAATATATAACGTTTATCGGCTGCTGTTTGGCCGCTTTTTTTTACCCCGAATTAATTGTCAAATTGCCTTCGGAAATAATTTACGTTATCCATATTATATTTAATTTTTCTTTCTGCGGGATTATGATAATTATTATGTTCATTGCGCGAAATCGAATTATCTATAACCGGCAAAATCAAGTGGAGGAATTAAACCGCGAGCTTGCCGCACGCAATGAAACCCTCCAGCTTTATGACCAAATGAAGAGTAATTTTTTAGCGATGGTGGCGCACGAAATAAATACTCCGCTTGCGGTAATTGCGGCAAGCAGCAACGACACTCTCGATTTATTGGACGAAGAACCTATAAATATAGAAGAAGTGAAGCAAAATCAAGTCGTGATAGAGCGACGCGTAAAAATGATAGACAGCGTAGTATTGGATCTTATGGATAAGGTTGCTATCGAAAACGGAAGGCTGTCTTTGAGCAGGCAGCCGATAAATTTGCCGGATTTGTTGGTCACGGTTTGCGAAACACATTTACAAAAATTCGATTTGAACAATAATGAACTGATATTTGATTTTCAATCGGACATGCCGGCTATATGGGCGGATTCACTTCGGATCGAGCAAGTTATGGTAAACATATTGACAAATTCGTTCCGGCATACAAAAAACGGTACGATCACGGTTTCGGTAAAACGTTCGGACGGTATGCAAACCGTCAGCGTAACGGATACCGGCGAAGGCATGGACGCAGAAATGGTCCGCGTTGTTTTAAAATTTTACATTTCGACAAAAACAGATTATTGGCGGCACGGGATCGGGTTGAACATTTGCCGTAAAATAGTGACCGCGCATGGAGGCGATATGTCGATCGAAAGCGAAGAGGGCTGCGGAACAACAGTACGTTTTTCTCTAAAGGAGGATATTTCTGATGCTTGAACAAAAGAGCTTGATTTTAATCGTAGAAGACGATGAAGAAATGGCGCATTTAAATGAAAGACTGTTAAACCGTAAAGGTTATCATGTGCTTTTAGCTTTAACGGCGGCGGAAGCCCGATTGTTGGCGGAAAAAAATAATTTTGATTTAATGATATTGGATATTGGTTTGCCGGATGAGGACGGAATTACATTGTGCGGTGATTTGCGGAAAGTTTCCGACGCGCCGATTTTATTTTTAACCGGAAGGAATGAAGCGGAAGATAAAATAGCGGGGCTGGATAAAGGCGGCGATTATTATCTGACCAAACCTTACGACAGAAGCGTTTTTATGGCAGTCGTGCAAAGTCTTCTTCGCAGGGCTGAACGAAACAAAAAACGCATCGACGAATTATCTGAAATCACGCGGGGTTCGCTGACAATAAAAATACGTGACAAAAAAGCTTTGATAAACGGACGCGACGCCGAATTGACGTCAAAAGAATTTGCGGTGCTGTTGCTTTTAGTTCAAAACGAAGATAAAGAAATAAGCAACGAGCAGATATATAAAACAGTTTGGGGAACGGAAATGAACAATGACGCAAACGCGGTGCGTTTGCAAATTTCTAGGCTCAAGAAAAAATTGGACGAATCCAATGCTGAGGACTTCGCCATATATACCGAATACGGGTTCGGATATATTTTTGTTTCTAATAAATAAAAAAAATTATTTACTCGGTTTATGTTAATTAAATTTCGGCAATAAAATTTTTTTGCCAAAATCGTCGTTTTCAACAAACTAAAAGTAGTGTATCATACTCGACATAATTTATTTTAAGTCCTTTTTTATGGCAAATTATGTTGGTTTCTAACGTTTTTTTGACTTTGTGGTATAATGGTCGCAGTTTAATTATAAAACGCTCGGGATGAGGATATGTATGCAAAAAAAGACAATCTTGCTTATAAACGGAAGCCAAGAATTGATGGACATCACAAAAAAAATTTTAGAACGAGCGGGTTATACGGTACAGTGCGCCGTAGGCGGCAGAACGGCTTGCGACCTTTTGGACGAATTTGTTCCTGACGGGATCGTACTGGAAAACGATTTGTCTGATGTTGTCGGAGTAGAATATTGCCGCGAGCTAAGAAAAAAACTTGCTATTCCTATCATGATTATTTCAAAAAACAAAGACGACGAGCTGCACGCATTCCGCGCGGGAGCAAGCGATTTTTTGAAAAAACCGTTTGACTACGAAATATTTAAGGCGCGCATATACGTAATGCTCAAGCAAAAATCTACCGAGCAGATAAAAAAAGACGCCAAGGTTTTAAACGCAGGCAAAATATGTGATGACAATATGATCGGGCAAAAAAAATTAAGATTAAAAAAATTATGGAGCATTAAAAAAAATTACAGAAAATATGTCGCGGCCGCTTCGTGTCTATTGATTTTATTGTTGGGTGTGGGCGTCGCGGTTATTCTCAACCGAGATACGGATTATTTTTTGAACGATGAGTTTACACCGCTTGCCAATTTGCCCATTGACGAATATGAAAACCAAAATCAAATCGATATTTGCATTTCGGTGCCCAATATAAAGACTATAACCGTTTTTGCAAATTCATCGGAAATTGAACCGGCGCTGTATAATCCGCAAGAAAATAAATGCCCGTTTACATATAAAATATATTTGCCGGGCGGCGACGAGCCGATCTTTACTTCGGAATTGATTTATCCGGGCGAAAAACTCGGGCGGATTAAATTTGACGGTTCGATCACGAGGGGCAGCCACGACGCGGTGCTGAAAATTTTTCTGTTTTGCGAAAACGGGATCGTTGTAAAAGCTGTAACGGAAATGCCGGTAACGATCGTAATCTTTTAATCAGACGCAAGCAGGCTTACGGAAAACGTAGGCCTGTTTTTTTTTGCAAAAAATTTTTTTCGGTCCATGCGGCGGCTGTAAATAAATTTTTGGTTGTTAATGTTTATATAAATTTTTTGAAAAATTATTTATGGGGACGCGCTTGTTCAATTCCCCATTGGTGTAAAAAACGGCTTAGCAGATCATCTTTGGTGTACAGCTTTTTGCTTTTTGCGTCGCCGTACCTGCGCGCCAGCTCCTTTACGGGAATTGTTCTATTGGCCGCCATGCCGGGAGACGTTTCGTCGAGGCAGGCTTTTAGCACTGCGTCTGCGCCGTCGGTTTTCAAATTGCCGAGCTGCCACCATTCGGTCGGTTCCGCGATGTTGGGATAGACGTCGCAGTTAGCGTTGATTGAAATGCTGCGGACGTTTGCGGCAAGCATGGGCGGCGCGTCTTCCTGCAGCATTGACTGCATCAGCTCGTGCTCCGGCCGGCCAAGCAGTTCAGTTCCTTCGCGGCAGATGTCTGTGAATGACTGCGGTATAAATTTTATGTCGCCTTCTTCGATGCGTTCGTTTTCGATTTGAAAACCGTTTCCCTCCGGCGAGATTCCGCCGATAAATATTTCAAATTTATGCCCTATCGCCTCGCAGCGCTTGTGCAATTCCAATTTGTAAACCAAACGTAAAAGCCCGTCCAAATCGCTTAACGTCCGCTTCGTCAAAAAAACCTGCCAGCGCGGCGCGATTCCCGCTTCGATCAAACGCTCCGTCGCGGTCAGATTGTCGCGGAACGCGCCCGCTCTGTTTATGCCCCAATCGGTTGATTGCTCCATTCCGAAAAATGTTATCTGGCACGCTTTGGGTTCCGGCGAATCGAAACCGGAAGCTTTGGCGAGCTGCGCGGACTCTTTTGCTGCGTAAAACGCCCACTTCGCATAAGACTCGTCGCGGGCAAGCCGCCAAACCGAAAGCAACTCGAACCGCCGCGCGCGCCCCGGCGAGGACAGCTCTTTTTCAAGCTCCCACAACTCCCTATAGTCGTTGCGGAAATCCGGTTCGCGCCACCAACTGAAAAACCCGAATTCTTTTATCACTGTGCCGTTTTCGCCGCGCCGGTTTTTAAATTGCCGTGCGATGCCGCGCAAATCGTTTGCGGTCATGTTTCCGTTTGCGTGGCTTCCGAGCCAGCAGTGCCGGCAGCGGTTCGGGCAGCCGGCCATGTCCGCCATCACGCCGAGGTATTCCGCGTCCCGGTTGTTGCTCATGCTTCCGTCTCCTTTATGTTTTCGATGATTGATTCGATTTTGCGCGAAAAAAATTTTGGCGTTAAAGGATTTTTTGAAGTGAAAACGGCGATTTGCAAACAGACCTTCGTTTCCATTCATAATTTAATCATATAAAAAAAACTGTTAAGTATTCGATGATTAACTGCAAAATGCCGATTTTGCACTTCGAAAAATCCCCTAAAATTTTTCTAAAGAAAAATTCTTACTGCCGGGATTTTTCTCGAGCAAAATCTAGTTAATCATCGAATACTTAGAAGGAAGAAACATCGAAGGTGTTTTATGCGCGGAGTTTATAGAAGCTCATTAAAGCAAAAATGCGGTTTCGGTTTTTAATTTATTATGCACAAAAACAACTTAAGTGTTTCTTCCTATTTTTTTATATGAAAGATGCAAAGCACAAATAAAAACGGCTCACATTTTTTTCATGTATTAATCATGCTAATTAAACACGATTTTGATTATAATGTAATTGATGGTTAACTGAAAATTTCCTTTGATACGGGAATATTTGCCGCGAAAAATCGGGTTGATCATTAAATAAAAATAAGCAAGGACGGAAAATCAATGGACAGCAGCCAAAAAAATCTCGAAAGAATAAATTCGATGATGAAGGAAAAGGGCGTGCTAACGGATAAGGGCACCGGCCTGCAGTATTACACGGGCTATTCGTATGCGACGCTTTACGATTGGGATCAGTACTTCGAAGCGATCATACAGTCGTACATGGGATGGGACATGGTTTACGCAAAAAACGCAGTAAATATTTTTTTGCGCAGCCAGCGGGCGGACGGGTTCATTGGCCGTTCGGTTCCGCCGGGCGGCGAGTTTGAGGCGGGAGAAATGGTGAAGCCGTTTTTGGCGCAAACGGCTTATTTTATTTGCAAAAAGGAAAAGAATTTTGACTGGCTCACGGAAAAAAATTACGGCGGTTTGAAAAAGGCGGTTGCTTACTGGACGGACGGTCCCGGAAAAAGTGAAAACGGCCTTTCGGTTTGGAGGAGCGGCCCGCATACCGGCATGGACAACCAGCACGAGCGGGCGGGGAAATGGGAGGCGGACTATTGCGAAGGCGCCGACTTGAATTGCTATCTGATCCGCGAATGCAGGGCGATGGCAAAATTGGCGGAGATGACGGACCGCGCAGACGACGTAAGTTTTTTTGATTCCGCCGCGGATAAATTAAAGCTGGCTGTGCAGTCTCTGTGGCATGAAGGCGACGGGATTTTTTACGACCGCGACAGGCGGACGGGCGAACTAATAAAAGTAAAATACGCGGGTGCGTTCGCCGCGCTGTGGGCAAAGGCCGCTACGCCGGAACAGGCCGAGAGGATGGTAACGGGTTACATAACAAACCCGAACGAGTTTTGGCGGGCGTTTCCGCTTTCGGTTTACGCGGCGAGCGAACCCGGCTACCGCGAGCACCGCGAGGACGGCGACCTTGGCTGCAACTGGCGCGCCAACACGTGGATACCGGTTAACTATTACGTTTTTCAAGGGCTGCGCAGCTACGGATATAACGAGGCGGCAAAGCTGCTTGCATATATGACGTACGAGGCGGTCGCCGAAATAGGCGACAGGGAGTATTATAATTCGGACAGCCGTACGGGCTGCGGCCTCGACCCGTTTTGGGGCTGGTCGCTGCTGGCGTATTTTATGCCGGATGAGTTTGAAAACGGATGCGATCCCACATCCCTTGGGTGACACTAAAAATATTTTTAACGGAGTGAACGGATATATATGAAAAGCAGCGATAAAACGAAAAAAAATATAAAGCCGCCGTTTTTTTTTAGGATGACATTGACATGAAATACCAACTTCGTTTAACAGGCATGACCTGCGCGGCGTGCGCAGCCCGCGCCGAAAAATCCGTGGGCAAGCTGGCGGGCGTTTTAAGCTGCGCGGTCAATTTTGCGGCGGAGCGTATTTCGGTTGAGTACGACCCGAAGGTTACGGATCTTGACGCAATAAAAAAGCGGATCGAAAAAAACGGTTTCGGCTGGTCCGAAATAAAAATTGAAGCGGACAAAAAAGGCGGGCCGAAAAAAAAGGACGAAATTAATTTGCTGCGCGGCAGATTATTTTTGGCGGCTGCGTTTGCCGCGCCGCTGCTGTATGTCGCGATGGGGCACATGCTGCCATTCGGGTTTGCGCTGCCGCTGCCGAAAATAATTTCGCACCAAAGCAGTCCGTTAAATTTTACGCTCGTCCAATTATTTTTGACCGTTCCCATTTTATTTGCCGGACGGCATTTTTATTTTAACGGGCTCCGCGCCGTAATACTCCGTTCGCCCAACATGGACAGCCTGATCGCCATGGGCACGTCGGCGGCTTTCGGCTACGGCCTGTATGCGGCGGCGCAAATAATGCGCGGTTTTAATGAATACGCGGACCATCTATATTTTGAAACGGCGGGGGTTATCGTTACGCTGATTTTGCTCGGCAAGACAATTGAAGCGGTTTCGAAGGGCAGGACGGGCGAGGCGATAAAAAAATTGATGGAGCTCGCGCCGGCAACGGCCGTTGTTGTCAGGGGCGGCGTCGAAAAGGAGATACCGGTAGGCGACGTAAAAATAGGCGACATTTTAATTATCAAGCCCGGCTCAAAAATACCGGCGGACGGCGTCGTGACAGAGGGCGCCGCGACCGCGGACGAATCGATGCTGACCGGCGAAAGCATGCCCGTGGATAAAAAAGCGGGCGACAGGGTATTTGCAGCGACGCTGAGCATAAACGGGTTTATCAAATTCCGCGCGGAAAAAGTCGGCGAGGACACTGCGCTCGCTCAAATAATAAAGTTTGTGGGCGACGCGCTGGATAAAAAAGCCCCGATTGCTAAGCTTGCGGACAGGGTTTCCGGCGTTTTCGTGCCGGTCGTGTTCTGCATAGCCGCGGCCGCGTTTGTCGGCTGGTTTATCGCAACGCGGGACGTCCGCTTTTCGCTCACGATTTTTATTTCCGTGCTGGTCATCGCATGCCCGTGTGCGCTGGGCCTCGCCACGCCTACCGCGGTGATGGTAGGCGCCGGCAAGGGCGCGGCGGGCGGCATATTGATCAAAAGCGGCAGCGCGTTCGAAACCGCGCATAAAATAAATTTTGTCGTGTTCGACAAGACCGGGACGATAACCGAAGGCAGGCCGGAGGTGACGGACGTCGCGTCATTTTACGCGGACGAAAGCCGCCTGCTGCAGCTTGCCGCCTCCGCAGAAAAAAGCAGCGAGCATCCGCTCGGCGAAGCAGTAGTAAAACACGCGGCCAAAAAAAACCTGCCGCTGCTTCCGGCGGCGGACTTCGTTTCGGAAACGGGCAGGGGAATTTTTTGCCGCATAGACGGCTGCGAGGTGCTGATAGGCAACGCCGCGTTAATGAATGGACGCGGGATACAGACAGGCGGCGCGGACGGCGAGGTTGAAAAATTTTCGCGTCGGGGCAAGACGCCGGTTTACGTCGCAATTAACAATATTTTGGCCGGGATAATCGCAGTAGCGGACGTGGTGAAGCAAGACAGCGCGGCTGCTGTGAAGCAGCTAAACGGCATGGGCATAAAAACGGCCATGATCACGGGCGACAACGCCCGCACCGCGGAAGCGGTTGCTATGCAGGCGGGTATCAAGCGGGTATATTCGGAAGTTCTGCCGCAGGACAAAGCGAGGGAGATAAGCCGCCTGCAGGCGGAGGGAAATATTGTTGCGATGGTGGGCGACGGCATAAACGACGCGCCCGCTCTCGCGCAGGCGGACGTCGGCATGGCGATAGGCGGCGGAACGGACATAGCCATAGAAAGCGCGGACATCGTACTTATGCAGGGAAGCCCGGCCGCTGTCCCTGCGGCGGTAAAACTTTCTAAGATAACTATCCGCAACATAAAGCAAAATCTTTTTTGGGCGTTCGGCTACAACACGCTGGGTATACCCGTGGCGGCGGGTCTGCTCCATATTTTCGGCGGGCCGCTGCTTTCGCCGGTGATAGCCGCCGCGGCAATGAGCCTGTCGAGCGTCTCGGTGCTTGCGAACGCGCTGCGGTTAAAACATGTTAAATTACGTATTCGATGATTAACTCGTTTATGCGCGAGTTAAATCCCGGCAGTAAGGGATTTTGCGAAGCGCAGAAACGGCGGTTTACAGTTAAACATCGATTACTTAAATAAAAAAACGGGGTTGGACAAGTCCCCGTTTTAAATTTTAACGGTTAACGATTAACGGCATAAAATATTTTATTTCCAAGAATTTGTATATGCGCACACACTGCATTTATATATCGTTACGGGCGACGATTGGATCAAAACCATTTTATGGTTTTCGTATTCCGTCCTGTTGCAATGGATGCAGTCGCGTTTATGCGTATTGCTGTCATAGTTTGCCCAATTGTTAAATGAATGGTCAAACAGGCCGTATAAACCGCAGACGGAACAGTTGCGTTTGTGCTGCTTCTCATTGTGGGTTGAATACGTTAAAAAAGAATGGCTGTCGAGTTTATTGAGGTTGCAATTATAACAATAAACCCTATGTTGATTTTGGTTCGAACCGAAATCGTAGTATTTACTATGCGCTGCTTCTTGCATTGCGGTGCAGTTTGGATTTTGGCAGGCCCGGTAATGGTTTGTCGAGTTGCCCAAATCGGTCCAGTTTGTTGGGAAATTGTGGTAGCGTTCAGGGCAGTTGCTTTTTGAGTCATTATTTTCATTTAATAACTCGGAAACATCGACCCAGAGGCCGCAGCTTTCGTTGCACATATGCGGCTCGGGGTCGTGCACCCATCCCATAAAGAGTTTTTCTTCGTCCGTATATTCGGCGAAAACTTTGTCGTAAACGTCAAACGTTTCGTAAAACGCTTCGAAAGCGTAGTTAAGCCTCATGAAGAAGCTGAACTCTTCCTCCGTCAAATAAGGCTCATGCAGCAGAGCCCACTCGTTTGTCCATTGGCACAGTTTCCTTTGCGTGTCCGCCAGCAGATCACTATGCCGGTCGCGCTCAGGATAAGGAATGGCCAAACCGGATATTTTTTCGGACAGCGCGATGTGATCTATGTGAGCTTCTACAAAAAAAATCAATTGTTTACCGCCGACTTCGAGCATCACGTAGTATGTACCCGCTTCCTGCTCTGTGTCCGCCGCTTCATAAGTCTCATTTTTTTGCAGCGCCGTGCCGCTTGTTGTATCCGCCGTCATGCCGATGCCGGGAATGACCATGACTAAAACGAGAACGGAGGCTAAAACAATGTTTGTGAATAATTTGTTTTTCATGTTGATCCGACTCCCGCTGATGAATTGACAGTTAATCGCTTTATATAAATGTCCAAAAAGATTATAACAATCCGCAAACATTTTTGCAATGTATTTTTTTACGGCACGAAAAAAATATTTACCTTGATTTTTATTGAATCCTTCTTTAATTTGCATTTTTCAAATCCAAAATTATTTTTACCCGCCGATATTTTGCGGTATTGGTTGTCTGCTTGCCTGTCTTTTTTTTATTTATTGATGAAAACATAAAAAATTTGTTGCTCAAACATCGCCGCGATGCAACAGCCCCCTTGCTTTACCGCTTAAGAATGGTATAATATAAAATAGAACGCCGCTGACAAAAAGCGGCTCGAAAAACATAAGGAACCTCTGTAAACTCCCTGCCGCGTTTAAAAAGCAACAGCCGCCACAGCCGGGTTTACAGAGGTTCCAATAAGGAGAATGGTAATGATCAAAGGCATCAAAATTTTATTGCCGGCACTTCTGATTGCGGCAATGATGTTTGTTTCGTCGTGCGGCGACGGGAGCGGCGGCACGGCAAGCCGCGAGAAGCTTATCTGCGGCGTGACAATTTTCGAACCCATGAACTTCCGCGACGACAACAACGAGTGGGTGGGCTTCGACACGGAGTTCGCTTATGCCGTAGGCGAAATATTGGACATGGACGTCGAGTTTCAGCTGATCGAGTGGATAAACAAATTTATCGAGCTTGACGCGGGCGCGATCGACGCCATATGGAACGGCTTTACCGCGACGGCGAACGAGCCGGACGGCACGCCCACGATCGACCTGAGTTCGCTGAGCTACAGCTACATGCTCAACACGCAGGCCATCGTCGTCAAAACCGACAGGATGAGCGAGTTTACCGTGGACACGGACCTGCTCGGCATGACAATAGCGTTCGAGGCGGGCTCTGCGGGCGAATCCAAGGCGAAAAACCTCGCCGGCGAAAACGGCGGCCTGGTAGGCGTCCCGAAACAGATCAACTCGTTTATCGAAGTAAAATCCGGCGCGGCCGACGCGGCGGTTATGGACATCATCCTCGCGCTCGAAATAGTGGGCAAGGGCGATTTTTTTGACCTCTCGATTTCGGACATCGACCTGGGCAGTGAAGTGTACGCCATAGGCTTCCGCAAAGGCGACCCGCTGCGCGACAAGGTAAACTCCGCGATCCTCCAATTGTACGAAAGCGGCAAGCTGCTGGAACTCGCGCAAAAATGGGGCCTCGACGAGCGGCTCGTAATCGATAAATCATGGGGTCAATGGTAATTTATAAATGACCTTTTGGGCTGTAACATCCAACCTGTGGAGCGGGTTCCACACGACGCTGCTGCTGTTCGCGCTTACCCTTGTGTTCTCGCTCCCGATCGGGTTGCTTATTTCGTTTTGCACCATGTCCAAATTCGCGCCGCTCAGGATCCTATTTAAAACGATCGTTTGGATTATACGCGGCACGCCCCTCATGCTGCAGATCATCATAGTTTTTTATGTGCCGGGCCT
>Ga0123353_10013435_pt1 | contig 11729 bp, 9 predicted proteins | sample TergutLab28metaG_3_FD_92763 | JGI IMG/M metagenome (GOLD analysis project Ga0123353, IMG submission 92763) | Labiotermes labralis P3 segment gut microbial communities from Petit-Saut dam, French Guiana - Lab288 P3 | ecosystem: Host-associated > Arthropoda: Insects > Digestive system > Gut ... | reverse complement strand
CAAATTCTTGTTTTATAATAAGTTTATTATATGCCTCTACATGTTTCGAGCACTGTGTGCTCATCATCAGGAGGTCAAAATTGTATTATACAGCATCTGGTATCATCACACCTGTAGGTGGCCATCCCTTTTGACCTTCTGATGATGAGCACATAGTGCTCGAAACATGTAGAGGCATATAATAAACTTATTATATAACAAGAATTTGTTTATTAAGTTGGTTAATTACTAAGATTATACTGAGATGCACGGTCAGCAAAACATCAAATATATATATTCAGCTGTGTGTATACCGAAATTGTAAATGTTATTGACAAGAATCTCATGCCTCAGAGGTTAGCCGGCAACCTGAAGTGTGTTTTGGGAACGAAAGACTTATTGTAAGATTGTCAGTGCACAAACTGGAATTAACAAAAGGATACAATGACAATTTCACACAACTTTCTACTCCTGTACTACAAACACACACAAGAAGACAGGCACAATATTTCAGCTTCTTCACATTTCGCTCTTTTCAGTTATGGCTTACAAGACTATATACAGGAATTTAAAATTTGAAATCAAACTTCTAGAGATTCCATAGTTATCGAGAGCTCTGTAGAATCTTCCATGCACGGTACGCAGGAAATTTCAAAATACCGTGTATATTCTTGTGAGCTGGAACTGAAATGGCTACACATGACCAAGCAGAAAATTGTCGCCTCTCTACCTCGGTACGTTCTGTAGTACAGGTTTAAGAAATTGTGTCAAAATCAGACATTCTTATCAAGTTAACACATCGCACAACGGAATGTCTTCCATCAGATTGAAGTTAATTCAACGTAACACCCAAATATCTAACAATATTTTTTAATCACGATCAAAACACATTTCGTTGAGAATTTTATTACATGATAACTAGTTTCTACCCTGAGCTCGGGTCATCGTCGAGCCATGAAAGAAGAACATGAATGTGTACAGAAACTAAGTAACAAAAATGGAGATCTCTTCCTTTTACATTAAAAATACATGTACATTTACAATTATGAAAAGTGGACAAGAGTAAAACCGTCACACAAAGGCCTAACGACGATTAAAAAGTAACTGTTTTTGTTTTTTAAAAAACTGTTTTTAAAAAATACCCTAAAGCGTGGGCGACTTTCCTATTTGGGCTACTTTATATTGGCTCAAAATGTATCTTCAGTAAGACTGTATTTACCTGAAACTACTAGACCACTTGCCCATATTCTGCTGCAGTAAGTCGTGTCCAGTGACAAGCAGTTATACTTCGTGTCATGTATGTCCCAGGTTTCAATTTCAGCCTAGATAGGCTGTCCTGAGTGTTTGCATGGTTTTCCTCAGTTCATTCAGGAATTTCCCTGCATAGTATCTCAAAATAAACCACTAGAGCTTACTTCCACGTCTTCCTAGCTCATTACTGACAATCCTCCTGCCACTGGACGCGATACTGTCTGTGCTGTTACCAATGTCGTAACATATAGCTACCATTACATGAAGCGTATTCTGCTGTTCTTCCTTTATTTCTATCACTAAAACTTTCTTCATACATGTCTAATACAATCTCTCAATACTTCAGTTCCGTTCTTCGTCTTTCTATGCTACATCTGTAGATGAATCTGATTCGTAGACATATATTTGCCGTTTTACGTCTTAGTGTTCTTGAAAATTGTATTTCACATGACATATAACTTTTCTCTCCTTTTTCTCTTGGCGCAAGGAAGAGACAGAAAGTGACATCGGGGTGTAACAATTGCATAACAATGAACTTCTTTGTTTGTACTCTGAGTCAAGTGTTGCTACGATAAGAAGGTTGGGCGGCATGCTTAAGGAAAGTCAGAAGTGCGTACATAGAGTTGAGTGGAAACTCTGGCAGAAAGAAGTTCCTTGGTACTCCTAGGAGTAAATGACAGGAAAAGATGTGAAATATCTGCAAAGAAATGGATTGCAACCATGTGAATTAGATGTTTCTAGTTCGGTGTGAGCTCCAGCAGCCAGATCTGTTAAATAAGGCAGAACATTCTATGCATAAAAAATGTAAGTTTTATTGAGTTACGAAGCGAATGTTAGCTTCTCAATAACGATGCTGCTACGTGGAGTTAGTTTGTCACCTATTTGTTTGATTCTTTCTTTCTTTCTTTGCTTGCTGGCTTGTTGCCTTCTCGTGTCTGCATGTACGGTACATTGGTAATTAATTTGCTCTTATCACTACGGGTTTTGTGCAGACTTACCCACAATCGATGTTGACTTTATTTGGACAACTCCTTACAATGTCCTAAGACGCCCGAAATCTTGTGGTGAGAATCCCAAGAATTTACCAAATTTGTATTCTCTGCTTTCTATTTATTACGAAATTTCTACGCCTCACAATATGTAACTTGCATACAGATCAGCCTATCTACCTCTCAGTGTTACCACTCGCACCGTTAAACAAAACCTGTCACGATTTCCGACATCCTCCGAGTTTTGAAAATATATCATAAGATTAATCAAACAATACACTTTCAGCATAAAGACTTTGATGTAATTTACACTCGGCTCCCACTCCTAGCTGTTACAGTTTTCCTCAGTGCAGGAGTGGGTTTCATATCATCTAGGGCCTCTTTCTGTTCACCTCAGGTACCTTAATTGGAGTGCTTACTTCAAGGAGGTACACTCGTTTACAGGACGAACCATTTCACACACAGCTGTTTCAGGCGCGCCATGCTGACACAGACATCTTTCCTCAATAAGCTTCCATCACTCTTGCCGTAGACCAAGCCCTCTACCTTTTCTCCTACTCTCAATTAGTAAAGTTATCTCCTAGTTTCATATCCTGATGTCTTCTCCTATTTCCCTGCCTCTGAACCGGCTGGACCTGGTACTCCGATCCGAACCTTTCTCGCAGTCCCTCTCTCAAGGGTTGCTGATATCTCAATCTTTTTTCTCAGATCTCTGCTATCGAAAAGGTCCAGTCAGATCTTGCACTCCCACCAGTGAGACATCCTGTGTGTCCCACAACAAACCAAGCACCATTGGTATCTCGCATTCACTGCTTATCTCCCTCAGTGCCATATACTTCCAGGCCTGTAACTCAAAATTCGTTCCTGCTGTGATCTACGTAGCATCCCTCACAAATTCCCACAAATCCTCTTCAGAATCCAAGAACGTGACAGAATATCCACAAAAAAAAGTCCTTAGTCTGTCCGCCACAATTTGAAGGGGCTATTGATATCGTTTCAAATAACGATTGATAACTGCTTCTAACAGAAATTGGCTGCAGTTCACTCCAAAGACCACTCTCCGAAAGCGGAACACTCTTATTTTCCCTTCATCATCTTTCAGCCACCACACGAACCGTACACAGTCGCGGTCTTGTTCATTGACAGAACTCTGCAGAAACGCCTTTCTTATATTCGATACGAATCTTATTCTCTTCTCTTGGAACTTCAGTAAATCTTTGGGGATCAGTTCCAACAATTTAGATCCATCTGCCAAGCCATCTTTCAAATACATAAAATACAGGTTTTACGTGGGCTGTTCTCCCCCGAATGTCTCCACCTTGTCGTGGTGGTGGGTGGGGGGGGGGGTGGCTTGCGTGCCTCAATGGCCTTAGGGCTATGCCGACGGGAACTATATGTTCCTGGTGCCGCCGCCCAAGCCGGACAGGCCATAAGAGAGAAGCCAGACTAAGAGATAAAAACAGGTCCTCCAAGAATGGGGGTTTTGTGGACGGGCTGGTAACCCTCTCAAAGAAAATAGAATACTCATAAAGAGAGACGCACAGCCTCGGATATCGGCGGATCAAATGACAAACGACCTGAACTAGAAATCCCTGGAATACAAGATGTAAGAACCAAATACAAACAAAATTGGATCAACCACCTTGAAAGAATGGATAACAAGAGACTCCCGAAACATGCCCTCAATTACAAACCCCCGAGGACGAAGAGATCGTGGACGCCCCAGGAAAAGATGGCAACGCGTCGATGCCGGAACAAGCCAAACGACATAATCCACAGAGGAAGAAGAGGAAGAAGAAGAAGAAGAAGATGATGATGATGATGATGATGATTATGATGACGACGTGGGCTGTTGATTTAGAATTGGAAGACTCCTCGTTGGGGCAAAACTGTTCTTACCTCCTCTTGTGGGACCTCTTCATCATACATTCTCACAGCCAATAGTTTAAACAATATTGAAGTCTTCGGGCTTCTTTTCAGCGCTTCAATTTCGCAGGTGTTGGAGCCTACCTCTTCTGTGCTACGCTTTGTTGTTAGGCAGACCTAGTGGCTAACCCAGGAATTTTGTTGGGAGGGGGGTTCAACAAATTCAGTTGAGGACAGAGATCTGGGGGCGGTAGCCACCTAGTCAAGGGTTCTGGAGGCAGCTGTAATTTCGTACAAGAAATTTCATTTCATATAGTAAAATCTTCTTAATTTTTGGTACTTTAAGACTATTTATGATGACAACCAATTTATTTGTCATTATTAATGTAAAACAATTGCGAACCTAGGTCGTTTTAGAATTTTACTGCCTTTTTTCCAAATATCTTGGGGTGATGGCGTCCTAAATTCAGCAATTTTTAACAGTTTTCACAATCGGATTCAGTTTGGCAATATTTTGGAGGGCCTTCGGAATTTTTGAGGGGGGGTTTTGAACATCCCCCTCCCCGGTACGCCACTGGGCAGATCCTGGCAATTATCTAACCTAGGCAGACCAACCTCAGATCTTCCTTTTGAATTCAATTCCAATCTCTTCGCAACGCGATCCCAGACAGCTTTCTCTAGCTTGTCCTGTGGTTTATTCTTACAGTCATCTGTGATTCCTATCGCCAGTAACTTCCATGAATACTCAATGTTACTGGTCTGTATCAAATGATTTGGCAGTATTGCCGCCTAGGTGTTGTGGTTAGAACCTACTCATGCTTTACCAGTGATCACCCAAACAAGCCATGTCTGCATAGCAACAAGGCCACAACGCAGCTCAAACATGTTTCCTATATAGAATTTCCCAGCCGCATCAGCCCCTGTCAATATTTCTATTGGCGGTTGTCCTCCGCGCATATCAGTTGGCTTCCCTTTTCTCTCAGCACTTCCATTCACGCACTCGTTTTGAGCCTCGTTGCTGGACAACAAACGGCAGTCTGATCTAACATCTGAATCTTACAAGAACACTCACTTGTTAGGCTACTACGATGTACCGTACGTCGTAAAACAGGTGACCTTCCCTCTGGGACGTAGCCCCTCATAACATGACGCGTATCAAGACCTCCAATCCCACCGGTTTTTATCCCATTTTTTAGCCGTTTCCTTCAGGTTGTACGAAGGCTGGACACGATTTTTAATAAATGTCCTTACTTTGTTTATTTTCCCACTGACCTCAAATTATACCTGTGTCACCAATGATCCTTGGTTCGAGACCAGATCAGAAATATGCTAGGCAGGTAGACAGGCAAATTTACATTCGTAGAAATAATTATAAATTTAGGACTTCGAAGGAAAAGAATACCAGTGTGTATATGGTATATTGGAACACTTGGAAGGGTGCGGACCTGAGTGTTGTTGTTATGTTTGTGAAATTATTTGTGGCCCGGAGGGATTCGGCCTACTCTCAGCTAAGGGTTTTGATATTATTGCCGCTCTGACCCCCTGTAAACAAAAACGTCCTCTAAAGGCTTCGATCATTACATCACTAGAGGACATCTGTTTTATGGTTTGATAAGGGAAGTGACCTGAAACTAGCCCTTGCTGGGTCTGGGGAGAAAATGTTTTGCGAGTCTTCGTACTCGCAAGTGGCAAGACAGAAGGCACTGCCGGTGAAGAGGCGGTGGTGGTAATAATGCAGTGCCATATACTTTTGACTTTGTTTTGGTAGATAAAGCTCGCATGAATGAAAAAAACAGTGGTAATAACCATGTAGTGGCTGTGACACAATTACTTTTTTTAATCTTCTCGGTAGAACTATACGTGTCTTCTGGGACCACCGCATGTGATATTCCCTAAAAGGAGGTCATGCTCCCCGATTAAGAGATTTGACCGGTTATACCTGCAAGGTCTGAAGTAATATCCCTCCAGCACAAAAGTGATTTTAAAAAAGGCCTTCCCTTTTCCCTCAACTTTCTGTGGTTCTTCGGCTCCAAATTTCCCTTGATAAATTAGGGTTGTTGAACACATCATTGTCCAGTGCTTCTTGCCACAAATGAAACCTCTTACGTTTGTTTTACTTTCTTCAAACAAGTAAAACAACATTTTCTTCCGCTTAAAACCTTTTGTTTGTCACTGAGAGTTAGCTTACGTGATAGAAAAGATTCCCGATTCTCATGTGGTTTTTCACAAAATATGAAATTCAACCATTTTGCGACGTTCCTTCCATCTGAAAATAGGTCGCTCGCTGTCACCACGGGTGCTTCCATGTTTGGCTTCTTCTTATTCTTTGGCACGCTGTTATCAGTTAGTTTGAACCCTGCTTTGGTTAAGGAAATACTCGCTTCTTTTATATAAATTCTCAAGAATTACAGTAATTGCTGAAGCTTATAACATTTTTTTGGGATCATCGTTAGTCATCACCGCGGGTTTTCTCAACTAAACTCTCAAATTTTTCCCCGGTATACGGGACTCAACGCGGCATACTTGTCAGTTTTAACCCCCTTTGACAAGTTCTCAAGTAGAGCTCAAGTTGATCATAGAGCTGTGCCGTGTGCACACTGCCCTTAGTTTCCGCTGCACTGCTTATTACTAGCCCCAAAAGCTCTCGAACGTGGAACTCGATCAATAACTCTTCTAAAGAACTTGCTCTTCAAACTGCCTATGGGTTCTGTATAATTCCCTGCAGTCGATGGTAAGTTATCTACATTTCCCTGGTATTGGTTGCGCTTGTGGTCGCCTGGATTAAATACTGGAATTTATCTTCTTTTCCATTTCTTTAATCTTCTTGGATACTATTAAACTGACGCAAAAAAAAACTCAAACAAACTTTCATGTCGCCTGTAAATGTTTTTAATTCCATTTTGGATAACGTCAGTTTCTTTCTATTAGAAGTCGGAGAGGAACATGTAGATGTGGTACTGTTGTTGTATTACTGTTTTGTTGTTGTTGTTTGTGTTGTTAATAAATTTAAAAATACTTCAGCCGCCACGCGTGCAGCGTCCATCTGTTCTTTGTGCATTAATCTTCTGTTGCAGCATATTCTTATTTAAAATCTTCTTCAAGCTTTCTGTTTTCTTGTGATAAAGTTTCATACGATTGAAGTTCTAGGTTATGCAATCACTTGCAAGTTGTTCCGAAGTTGTGAATCGTGTTCTGACATTCTTTTCTTTGGAATCTCACTCACTCAGTTCTTGAATCAAGCCGTTGTACTGTACATCCGCACGAACGACATCCTGGCTGTCTTTCGTCTTTTCACAAATAAATCCATGCTAGCCATCGTTATGACAGAACTTACGTTCAGTACTACAGCCTGTCACGTTGGGGTCACCACTTGTTGAGGATCCCAAGAATTTACTAAATTTTTATTCCCTGCTTTCTATTTAACACGTAATTTCTTCGCCTCACAACACGTAACTCACATATAGACCGGCCAAGATGGCTACTATCCTCCCAGTGTTACAACTCATACCGTTAAAAACAACAGAGATTAAACTTGTCATAATATCCAAAATCGTGTGTGCATATGGATATTTACCACATTCCTTAACATACACGATTCCGAATTCCGTCAATCCAATGTGTTTTTGTGTTCCGTGTGACTCACATCACACACAACTTTTTTTTTTGTTTCAACAGCATTAACTAGTTGGTCCTTGTTTGGGAAGCAATACGTTTTACGATAAATATGAATTTAATTCTTAAGCAGCATAGTTTAAACATGAAGCTTTAAAGCAGTGTTTCTCAATCCATAGGTAGCTTACCATCAAATCCATACCTATATATCTACCATAATTATCAGATGTTTATAAATAAACGTTAACCCGCAAACGTGGGCATGTGAAAGAAAAGGTTTAATCAGTAAAGAGGTTGCATTAACATAGACAAAGCTACCCCCGTAGAGGCCTGGACAGGCTCTTGGGGCTCCAGGAGGTTGAGGCTCCCAGAATTACTAGAATATCGATACATGAAGGTGGCAAGGTTGTCAGCCCTAAGCACCGGCTGCCTTTACCCCAGTTGATATCACTGGTACTCATTTTTCTTAAAGGATGAGTCGACCCTAGGATCATAGTGCGGCAGGAAGGATTAAGTGAATAAAAGTGAACCCATCTGGAATCGTACCCGCGACCTTCCCGGCGTGTAGAACAAAGCCTCAACCAACAGCGGCACCGCGTACCCCTGCATTGACGTAGGTCTATATTATTTCTACCGCGCATTTTTCACTGCTTGGTAAATTAATTTAGGTTGTATGGAAGGAAAACTGCGTGTAAGAACGGCGTTTGTCAGTGTACTGGATGCTGACTCAAGGGGTAACATGCACATCACCAAGGGCAAAAGGTCAGCCGTGCGGATTTTATGGCACGATTCATAAAATTTTTCTTAACAGCGACAAAAATGTTAAAGTCACAGTTTGAAAGTGAAAGTAATTCCTGGCGAGCTGGCTCGCAGCGAGTGTCCAGAGAGCGGCGGACTGACAAGAGTTCTTATCATAGTAGGAAATTTTCATTTACACGTGCAAGAAAATGGTGGTTTAATCATATGTTTGTCAACACGCTGGACTGAAATGTTTACGTTCAGTACCGTTCAATCACTGGCCAGACACGACTCGTCTTCGCGAAGCAGAACTCGCGGCTGCAGTGTTGTCGTTTACTTTATTGGTAAGAGAAGAAATAGAAGAAGAAATATTGGGTTAAAGTTAAATTAAATATATCGCTTGTCATATATATGATTTAAAATTATACGTTCCTAGGTAATGTAAATGAATAATATAAATAGTCTAAACATGTAAATACATGTATCACACATGATACACATCGCATCAAAAATAATTGAATATAATTATTTATTCAACATTAGTTCGTTTAACGGCTCTGTCAGTAGTTAAATTATTTGTTGCAGAAAGACTGGATGATAGTGACTAATGTATGTGAAAAAGCACAAGATGTTAATGTAGGCCTACTCTCAAGGAATTTGACTTGAAGGAATGAACAAAAGTATGAAGGATCTCAAGATATTCGGTGTCCCAGGCGAGATCCGAAGTGTCAGCCTCCAAAATACAGGTTAGAATCATTACTGCTGTTGCAAATTTGTTTGGTGCGACAGTTTAATTCGTGTAGTTTACAAATTAATAGTCTATTTCACACAAAAAATCTACTGTTGGACTTCGATGATACAGTTTACACAACGCAATACGATAAATTTATTTCGGAGGTTGTGAATTTTTCGCTGCACTGCAGTCGAAGTATTTTTAGCGCTTCGCCTATTGAAAGCCGGCACGTTTTTTTCACGATTTTTATAATGTTATGTGTCCGTTGTCCCAAACCTCCGGTGTGCTACTTAAAACTGAGTTCATCATTTATTCATTTGTCGATACCTCCCAAGTCGCCATTTACGCAGCTCCTAGCAAGATACTCGCAGCTATAACGATTTTTTGTCTAGTTAAGAGTACAGCTACTTTACACAGATAAGGGAAGTGCTCTCAAGCCGACTCTCCTTTTTGTCACCATGATATTCGTGAGTCGGTTCTCGTAGGCCGTAACAAGAGCTCCTCTCGAGAGTAGCTAAGAGAGAAATTCGCAAATTTTACTCTCACTTAGAACCTAACTTTAACCCTTATCCTGCTAACGTGGAGAATATGGTGAGCTTCTAATAATGCCAGCAGATGGCAGATGAGATTTAATTAGGTGTTTAAAGAGTTAAACTTTACCTGATAGACAAAGCCACCACGATTTGGATTGCTTATAAAACCCGTTCACACGTCATGCCCAGTGTGACGAAGACTGCGAAAGGCGGATGGAAACTAGAGTCCAAGCTCTGTCCACAACAGGAGACAACAACCCCCCCCCCCCAAAAATAAGACCCTGTTACCTAAAAATGTAAAATTCGCCGTAGAATAGGGTATGAAGGGCCGGAGGTGTAGTTGGGGGATAGCTCTAATCTTTCTTTAATCTTGGCACTAGTTTGGAATGGTTGATCGTCGGCACGCCCCAGCAGCATTACCTCCGGGAAAATATCTGGTACCCATTGTAGAGGACACTACAACCCGCAACATACTGAAATTAATGGAACCACTAAAACAGAGAATGCCCGTGGAAGAATGGCATTTTAAACGCATGCCTCAGAAACCTTCCAAGAAGATCTGTAATACATTCAACTCATTTGTTTAATCACTGTATTCTGCTATCAAACTCTCCATCGTGTTGGAAGAAATCAAACAAAAATCTTGCCCTAACCAGGTAAGGAACCTAAATGCCTTAAAGTTTCCGTCCAGTTAATCTTTGTCACTACGGTCGAATTATTCGATAAACTTATTTTATAAATAATGCTGGTGGATCAAGTTTGAATTTCGCTGCACTACAAGTAACAGCTTTTGTCTCTTGAATGGTGGACAGTTATCACTATGTCACGGAATTATGAAGTAAAAGGCTACGTGCTAGAATTCTGGGCTTGATTCTCAGTACATTCTTTGGAATTTTTTCACTATCTTTGTCTCACAAAATTCTGAAACTCACGCAATAAATAACCTACATTATTGACATTGGAAATAAAGTTTTCAGGATCGAGAATCTGACCTCATACTTTCATTTCTCGCAGAGATTAGGTTTGATATTTGGAAGTTTACATCTAAGCCACTTTTTCGCGATTTTGGGGTGTATTCCCAAAATTCCGAACACGACTAACAGCTTCGTCATGTCTACCTGTCTGCCTATCGGTCCGTCTGTGTGTCTAACCGACTGCACGAAACAACTCAAATCCCACCGGACGTACTTGCATGATAGCTGATATTTGTGGTTTTTTTTAAAAAAAATCTGTCTATAAAATATGAAAAGCATAACGAGTATTTTACATGAATACCTATGTAAATTTCTGATAATATCTCGCTACATTCTTCTTAGAATGATAAGTATTTGGACAAAAGTTGTAGGGAAAATCAATACACATTTTATGTTCAATAGCATTTTTCCGAAAATCATGCCGCTTTGTAGATATTATGGAAAAATATAGTATAGACGGACACGCCACAGATGACAATATAATATGGTGAATACAAATCACATGCTGGATAACTAGGACTGCAGACACACACACAGTATTTGTAATACTTAATGATTTTTCCACAGTAACAGCGGTTACGCGAACGCGCCTCAATATTACGTTTATACATACATTGGCTGACTTGATATAACAAATGTTTAAGAACATTTATTAAGTCCTGTTTATGCAAACACAATGTATGAGGTGGAAAAGTCATGTAGCCCCTTAAATTAGATCCAAATATATTGCGATGAACTTCACTCGGCCGTTGTCTTTCAGATGGTACTTGCTAGGAGAAACAACCAAATACTTCGGTATATCTACGTCGACAGAAGACTGACGTGGCGAACTCACATATTTGTTAAAAGAAAACAACTGGGGATGAAATTCCAACAACCTTTTTGGATTCTAGGAAGAAAATCGGAGCTATCAATAGAAAATAAGTTACTGATCTACAAAACTATTCTAAAGCCCATCTGGACTTACAGTATAATCCTCTGGGGTACAGCTAGTAATTCAAACATTGAAATATTACAGAGATATCAAAATAAAGTCCTCCGAGCAATAGTAAAT
>Ga0123353_10013433_pt1 | contig 11730 bp, 9 predicted proteins | sample TergutLab28metaG_3_FD_92763 | JGI IMG/M metagenome (GOLD analysis project Ga0123353, IMG submission 92763) | Labiotermes labralis P3 segment gut microbial communities from Petit-Saut dam, French Guiana - Lab288 P3 | ecosystem: Host-associated > Arthropoda: Insects > Digestive system > Gut ... | reverse complement strand
CTATTTTCGTTATCCACATATACTGCGGCATTTCTTTGTTTATTTCCGCTACATCTTTTTTAAGTATTTCATAAATTTCTTCTTTAGAATGTTTATTTCTTAATTCTTCTGATGGATAAAACATTACCTCAATCTCTTCGGATTTATTTTTCTTGTCTTTTATATATCCACGTACAAAAACCTGTTCGGCATTTTCACAAAGCTGGAACCTGTCTTCTACTTCTTCGGGAAAAACCTTTTTTCCCCCTTCGGTAACAATCACATTTTTTTTCCTTCCCGTAAGATACAGGTAGTTTTCGGAATCCAGATAACCCACATCGCCTGTATGGAAAAAACCATCTTCCATTAAAACCTCTTTTGTAGCTTCAATGTTATTATAATACCCCTTCATCACCATAGGGCCTCTTACAGCGATCTCGCCCCTCCCATCACTATCTGGGTCTATTATTTTTGTCTCCATGCCAGGAATCATTTTTCCAACTGATTTTATTTTAAAATGTTCTATTGGGTTTAATGCAATAATCGGAGATGTTTCTGTAAGTCCATAACCCTGAACAAAATCTATTCCAAGCTGGTTATATATTTTAAATGTTGAAGGATTAAGAGGGCCGCCACCGCTTATACAAATTCTTATTGAAGAAAGAGAAGCTTTCTCAAGAATTGACTTGAAAAGTTTTTTTCCTATATTTTTTCCAAATAATTTTTTTATAAGACCGCTGATAAATAAAAGAAATTTAATAATGCCATATACAATAATTCCCTTTGCCCTTACTCCTTTAAGAATTCCTTTTAATACCCTGTTAAAAAGCATTGGCACTCCCAGGAGCATGGTAATCTTACCCTGCTTTAACTCCTGAAGCATTTGTGATACAACCAGCTTGGAAGCAAAAACTACTTCTGCTCCAACTACTATTGTTTCTATAAAAACAGCAAGCATTGTATAGGAGTGGTGGAGAGGAAGGATCGCGTAAAAAGTATCCTCATGAAGTATGGTTAAATTCATCTGGGCAAGAAGAGCATCCTTAACCAGATTTGAATGGGTAAGCATGACGCCTTTTGGGTTCCCTGTTGTCCCTGAAGTAAAAAGAATAGCAGCTAACTCATCAGGTGTAGTAAAAACAGGTTTCTCAAGAGCTTTTGCTTTCATACCAAGAATATAATTGGGTTTTTTATCTGATAAAGATAATTTTACAAACTCTTTTCCCTGCGCTTTTCCCAACTCGTCATATTTCTCTTCATCAATAATCAATACTCTTGCATCAACAAAAGATATAATATTTTCCATTTCCGATTCGTGAAGCTGATAATCCAATGGAACAACTATTCCCCCTGCTGCAAGAATAGCAAGATATGATACTGCCCATTCAGATGAGTTTTTTCCTGTAAGAACTACATGTTCCCCTTTTTTAACTCCCTTATCTATGAGAACTCCGGCAAATTCATAAATTAAATTTTTTGCTTGACTGTATGTAAAAGCTCTCTTTTCAGGATGAAAAGAGGTAAAACAATTGCTATCAGGAAATCTTGCTTCTGAAACAAGAAATGCTTCTATAACTGTGGGAACATCGCCATTGAAAATCTTTCCTCGAAAATCTTCCAGATATGTAAATGTGCGGTACATAAAAAACCTCTCTTTAAAATACCTGATGTAAAGTCCTATCAAATATCATAAAACTGAAAAACATAAAAAGTTATTTGCATTTAACTTTACAAGCGGAATTCTTTTTATAGTCTACCATAATTAAATTCATTGGCAAGAATATAAATTGTAGAATTTCCAAAAATTTAACAGTTTAAGCTATTAAATTACAAGATATTTATCTTTTAGCAATATAATAAAAAAAGGATTGGACCCTGTTCAATACAGAATCCAATCCTTTTTAAAGGTAAAATCATACTATTTTAAGCCTTTGACAAGGCAAAGGTTATAGATATTTAGATGAAAATTCCTTATATAATCTTCCAAGCTCTTTTGCCCACTCCTCACTCTCCTGAATCTTTAGTTTTTTACAGTCATATCCCATAAGCTGTTTCATAAGAGTGCTGTTCTTTTCTGCAAATATTATTGTTCCATCGTCCCGCATTTCCTCTATACCCTCAAGTAGAGAACTTTCTTCATTTATCTTTTTGGCTTCCTCCATAGTAACCCCGTCCGGAAGAACTATAGTAACCCCGTTTCTTCCAATTCTTCCAGGGTAGCCGCCAATGAGTTTTCCAGGTCCTGCAATACAACTACTAAGTTCATTTGTATCATTATAAATTGCCATCATTTTCTGTACTGCTGATGAAGCTACTATATAGTGGCCATCTGGTCTTCCTGGTCTCTTTGCTGTCCGTATAACTTCTTTCCACAACTCTTGAATGTTAAACTCTTTTGATACATCATTTCCATCTACAAGTATTTTTAAATAACTTCTTCCACCGCCTTCATGTCCTTCCCTGACTATCCAGTACTCTGCATAATGGTGCTGTATCAAAAGGCATGTAACGCTTTTCATCGGAACACCAAGTTTATCTGAGACTACTTTCTTGATCTGTGGGATAACAAGCTCTCCGTTACCAATTCCTGATACAGGATACTGACACACTTTGCTTATTGCAGGGTTTACAGCATCCGGGTATGCTCCGTTTACAACCTTTGTATCTATTCCTGATTTCTCTACAGCAAGCATAAGTTTGTAGCATAATGTAAGATGCATGGGGATCCATATTCCGTAAGATATTTCCTGTATTTTTTTATGTATCTCTTTGGGAAGAAGCTCAACCATCCAATAGGACTGCAGGCTTGTTGAGTTGAAAATAACAGCAGGGTTATACTTAGCAAGGGTTTGTGCAGTCTGGTCAATATTATTAAGGTCTATAGGGGTAAAAACAATATTTGGATAATACCCTTCCATGGCAGCGCCGAATAATGCATTATTGACCTTCTGTTTTCCATACTCAACATTAAAATCAGCGGCAATGATGCGGCCCATGCCAGGTCTTCTTGCAAGAATTTCCAAAGCTTTGCCACCTATTTCGCCAAGACCTATAATCATCAGCGACTCGCCATTTCTTTTGCTCTCATTACAACAACTCATACTTTTTCTCCTTCCCTAAATATAATTTAGTTATTTTTTATTTTAAACATCTTTTTATCATATTAGCATTAAAACAAATTCAAGTAAAAGATATTTTTACTTTTTGTCGAAATACTTAATTAACAACATTCACTGGCTTGCCTGCTAAAAATTCCTGTATGTTATTCACTGCCATTTCCAATAACCGGCGCCGGCTTTCCAGAGGCACCCATGCATTGTGTGGGGTTATAAAACAATTCTTTGCCTTAAGTAGGGGGTTGTCTCCCTTGATCGGCTCAATAGCAACCACATCCACACCAGCAGCATAAACCTTACCTGAGTTAAGAGCATCTGTCAGATCCTGTTCAACAATAAGCGCGCCTCTTGCAGTATTGATGATAATAACACCATCTTTCATTTTAGCAATGCTTTCCCGGTTGATAATACCCCGGGTTTCGGGAAAAAGGTGACAATGAAGGGAGATCACATCTGAGCGGGCAAAGAGTTCTTCTTGGGAAACATAGGTGGCAATTTTTGCTCCCTCCTCACTGGGAGTTTTGCTGCTGGTGATCACCTCCATGCCCAGGGCTTTTGCGATCCTGCCTGTGCATTGTCCTATCCGACCAAAGCCAATTATCCCCATGGTTTTGTCTGCAAGCTCTATGAGTGGATAATCCCAGAAGCAATAGTCGGGATTGCTTTCCCAGCGCCCTTCTTTTACTGCCAGGTCGTGGTGACCTACGCGGCCGCATATTTCTAGAAGCAGTGATATAGCAAACTGAGCAACTGCTTTTGTTGCGTAGGAAGGGATGTTCGAAACAGGTATTCCTTTTTCCCTGGCTGTTTTGCAATCTATAACATTGTATCCTGTCCCAAAAGCGCCAATGTATTTAAGATCAGGAGAACTCTCTATGGCTTTTTTTGACACTGGAACTTTATTGGTGATAACTGCATCTGCTCCTGCGATACGCCGGATAATTTCAGCCTCGTCATTAATTGGGGTACGATCGTATACTGTAAGTTCACCCAGTTTTTTAAAATCTTCCCACGAAAGATCTCCTGGATTTGCTGTATACCCATCCAGAATAACGATTTTCATAGCAGCCTCCTAAAAAATCCGGTTTAATGATAAATCCGGAAATATTACTCTCGAGAAAGGCAAGAAGCTTATAATTATCTCTTAGTTTACTACATTCACCGGCTTTCCGGCAATAAACTCCTGTAAGTTATTTACCGCTATTTCCATTAGACGACCACGGCTCTCTTTTGGAGCCCAGGCAATGTGCGGTGTTATAATACAGTTCTTTGCTTTAAGCAGCGGATTATTTCCTTTGATTGGCTCAACAGAAACCACATCTATACCGGCAGCGAAAACCTTACCGGAGTTTAGTGCATCCGCAAGATCTTGTTCAATGATAAGAGGTCCCCGGGAACTATTGATTATAATAACCCCATCCTTCATTTTAGAAATGTTTTCTTTATTGATAATACCTTGAGTTTCCGGAAAAAGGGGACAGTGAAGAGAAATTACATCTGAGTTGGAAAAAAGTTTTTCAAGAGAAACATAGTCAGCAATTTTTGCTCCTGCATCATTAGGCATTCCATCAAAGGCAATTACTTTCATGCCCAAAGCTTTTGCGATTCTGCCCGTACACTGCCCTATGCGGCCAAAGCCGATTATTCCCATGGTCTTTCCTGCAAGCTCTATGAGCGGATAATCCCAGAAACAAAAATCCGGGCAGCTTTCCCATCGCCCTTCTTTTACTGCCCAATCGTGGTGCCCAATATGGTGGCATATCTCAAGAAGAAGCGCTATTGCAAACTGCCCTACTGCATCTGTTCCATAGGTAGGAATGTTTGTTACTGGAATTCCTTTTTCCCTGGCTGCCTTGTAATCAACGATATTATAACCAGTTGCAAGAAGGCCAATGTATTTAAGATCAGGAGAACTCTCTATGGCTTTTTTGGACACAGGAGTTTTATTGGTGATAACCACATCTGCTCCTGCCATTCGTTGGATAATTTCAGCCTCGTCATTCAGGGGAGTACGATCATACACTTTAAGTTCCCCAAGTTTTTCAAAACCTTCCCATGAAAGATCTCCTGGGTTTTCGCTGTACCCATCCAGAATGACGATTTTCATAGTGTTCTCCTTATATTAGATCTTGTAATAAACACTTGTGAATCCTGTGTGGTTATTCGTTACTCTTTTACTATATGACCATACACAACGTCATATTTTCCATCTTTCTGATAATCCGGTTGCATTACACAATTATATGCATACTTTGTTAATGTTGCGATATCAAAAACAGGTTTTTTTATCATTTGCTGTATTTTATAACTAAAGGGGGGAAGATCTGTGCACTCAATAACCAAAGCGCCAATAGGATTATTATCGAAAAGCTCTTTAACAACTCCCAAAACTTCTTGTTCAAGCTTTATAATATCAAGATCCAGTCTTAGTTTTTCAATAATTACTTCACTAAACTCCTGCTTGCCATCCATTCCCGCAACACATACCGGAACATTTTCAGCCCCAACTGCTTTTAAATGTTCAATGGTAAATGACTTTTGACTTGCTACCAATACTCCCACTTTTTGATCTTTGCGGATTATCTTATGCGCAAATGGTATTTGCAAAAGACTGGAAGTAAATACCGGAATATTAACAGCTGATGCAAGTTTATCCTGAAATAAGACTGTAAAACCACAACTGGCTGTAATGGCTTTTACCCCTTCTTTTTCAAGCTCTTTTGCCCCTTCGATAAAAGAATCAATAAGACCAGCCCCTTTTTGCTCTACAATTACTTTTGAAAAAGCCCCTTTTATTACTTTATAAGTAACAGGAAAATCAAAAGTTGTTGTATTTTTAATATGTCCGGGTAATTTATAGTAATAAGACTCAGAAGATAATACCCCTATTGCTGTGCCATAAATATTTGGTCCGCCTTTAATTATCATAATGTCTCCTCCTTAATAAGATTTATATGTATTATTTTGCAGTTATCACATATGGTCAAAATAAATAATTATATCATTATAATTGATTTATTTTATTTATAATATAATTGATTTATTTTATTTATCTGTTAAACTTAATATTATAATTTACATTCAATCCGGGTATAGGAATGAACCTGCATCATCTAAAAATATTTTTTTATATTGCAAAATTTGGCTCCCTAACCAATGCAGCTAAAGAATTGGGGCTAACGCAGCCTGCTGTTAGTCTGCAACTCAGCGATTTTCAAAAAAAATATAATTTCAAATTATTGGATATAAAAGAAAAAAAAGTATATTTAACAACTTTAGGAAAAGAGATATTCGAACGCAGCAGCACTATTTTTGAAATAGAAAAGCAGATAGATACTTTAATATCTGATTACCAAAATTCAAAAGCAGGCTTGATTACAATTTTTTCAACAGAACCTTTTTCTTACTACTATCTTCCGTCAATTATTTCGGAATTTATAAAAGAATTACCCAATATTATTCCTCATACTTTTACATATAACTCTGCAGAAATTGTCGAAAAAATAGCCAGCTTGATAAATGATATTGGGTTTATTGGATATAAAATAGAGCACCCTAAGCTTGTTACAAAAGAGTTATTAAGGGAGAGCCTTCATCTTATCTGCCATCCAAACCATTCATTATCAAAAAAGTGCGTTATTATGCCGCATGATCTTGAATCTCATAATTTTATTACTCAGGAAAAAGGGGCAGGAACAAGAAGATCTATTGAAAAATATGTTGAAGAACACAATATAAAATTAAATATTGTTGCAGAATTTAATTCTCCAATACCAATAATTGAAATGGTTAAGCAAAATCTTGGTATTTCAATTCTCTCAAAAAATGTTATAGAAGAAACTGTAAGGAAAAAGGAAATCTTCGCCATTCCCCTTTCCGGGGGTTGTTTTAGATATTTTTATATTGTTTATAATAAAGATAAATACTTATCTGATACAATGAAAGCATTTATAAATAAAACAGAAATGTGGTGTAATAATTATAATACTCAAAAGCTAAAAGAAATAGGTAAAAAATAGCCTTACGGAATCAAACTATTCCCGGTAAATTTACAAAAAATAACAATCTCTTTTTATAATTATAATTCTTCTACATTAGAATCAGAACTATTATCCAGAACATTTTTTTTATAAAAGTCCAATGCTGTAAGCCTGAGCGATACACTATCTTCGTTCGACTTACCTGCCTGAAAAGATTTTAGAACCGTAATAAAATTATCAATAAGCCCTTTTCCTGCCTTCATACCTAATTCAGCAGCCTCAGCGCTTACTTTTTCAAGCTTTTCCATTGTTACAGGGGTTATTTTACTTAAACCCGAAGCATTGATATCTGAAATAATTGTATCCAATTCCTGGCACAGTTGTTTTTCGCTACCCATAACCTTTTCCTGCTTTCATAAAATGTAATTATAATCATATTATTATAACATTTATCTATTTTTACGCCATAAAAATTTATTAATAATATATGTTATTCTTATTTTAGGCTATATTTTTTATAAAATCTTTTCTAAAATAATGCTTTTTGCTAAATATGGCATTACCGCATTAAGATTATGGAATTCTTCTTGCATCCATATCCCGCTTGTATTGATCCTTTGCAAGCCTTGAACCAGTAGGTGTTGTGGTACAACCAATACCTTTACATGGGCTTACAATTTTTCCTACTTCTTTTAAAGCCAGGAACATATCATCAAATGGGATAACAGCATCATATCCAGCCATAATTGAATTTGCAGAAACCACAACTGTTGCTGTTGCGCTCATATTTCTTGCTATACAAGGAACCTGAACCAAGCCTGCAACAGGATCGCAAACAAGCCCTAAAAGAGCTTGTAATGTCATTGAGGCAGAATCACATGATTGCTTTGGAGAACCACCCAGCATTTGTACCAGAGCGCCTGCTGCCATGGCAGCACCACAGGCTATTTCTGCCTGACAACCCATCTGACCACCGGAAAATGTATTATCTTTTGTCATACATATTCCTATAATTCCTGAAGCAAGCAGCGCTTTTGCCATTGTATCGTTATCTGCTTTTAAATATTTTCCGGCACTGTATATTACTGCAGGAACTATCCCGCAAGATCCGCCTGTAGGGATACAAACAATCAGACCGGAAGCATTGCTGAATTCCATAACTGCTAAAGAAACAGGAACAGCAATATCAAGAACTCCCATTGGCAAAACATTTTTTGTATTGAACTTTTCTGAAATTTCCTTTGCTTTGGGAGTCATTATCCCATTCATGTTAAAATCACTTTTCATCCCTTTTTCAATAGAATCCAGAATTATTTGCCAAAGTTTTTTGGCATAATCAAGAATCTGTTTTTCTGTCCAGTTACAAAGCGATTTTTCATACTCTACAGCAGCTTGCCACAATTCAAAATTATTTTTATCTGCATAAGAAATCATTTCTTCCGCAGAAGTAAATGGTGGTTTTGCTTTTTCAGCAACAATGACAGGATATACAGGATCAAGAGCAGATATTTTTATAATTTCATCTTTATTACTTAACTGCGCTGTCAAATTTTTATTAAATGGACTCCTGCTTTTAAATTCAATTAGAGATAGGTTTTCTGATCCTTCTATCAAATAGAATTCTGTGGAACTATTTTTTTCCAATAAAGTATCTGCTATTTGTTTTAATTTTTCTGCAGAGGTTTTTTTTGTGAAAATCAACAGTTCGTAATAATCACCTTCTATTGAAACAGGACATCCGTTAATCGCTAACAATTTTATTGCCCCACCTCCTATTGAGTCAGCAATAACAGTGAGTTTGCTGCTATCTTTGCAAGTTATCTCTATCCAGCTCCCTTTTATTGTGCCTGTGCCTTGCCATGATTTTGTATCAAAAGAAATAGAAAGGGCTGCATCAGAAGCATATTTATATGCATTATCAAAATCAGGTTCAGTTATAGATCTTCCCAATAAACCATTAGTAAAAGCCAGATCGCTTTTCATCCCTAAATAAGTTCTTGCAAAACTCGTTGCTGCAGCAAGCTTTACAGTAACATTTTTTGGGATCCCATCTGCAAGCTGATGAATAAGTTTTCCTGTTCTGAATAACGCAGCAGTATTTGAACTTGATGGCCCTACGGTTACAGGACCTAGCGTGTGATTAAAAATTGTAGGGTAAATATCCATAATATGTCTCCAAACAAATTATAAGTCCTGGTTTCAAAAAGGGATAATTTATTTATTCTGAGCAATCTGTGCATAAAAAAAGCTGATGACCTTATAAGTAAGATAAATACAAAAGCAATAAAGCTTTAGAAAATTTGACTTATAAAACAAAACGATAAAAGATTATAATGAAATATTTCACAAATATAATTATATTGCTGATTGGATGAAAGGAGCATATGAAATGAGTAAAATCCAAATAAGATATATATCTCATGATGATATATTATCTATGAATATTGATTTTAAATTTGTTGTTGATACAGTAAAAAAGGTATTAATTGAACATGCTGCCGGATTTTATGATAATCCGCCAAAACCTGCAGTTCATCCAGACCCACTCTCTTTTTTCCATGCAATGCCTTCATATTTGCCAAGACTTCATGCAGCAGGGATAAAATGGGTAAGCGGGTTTTCCCTAAATCCGGCAAAAGGGCTTCCTGCTGTTACAGGCATTATTGTAATGAATGATGATATAACAGGTTTTCCAATTGCTGTTATGGATTGCGCATGGTCTACAGGAATAAGAACAGGAGCTGTATCTGCTGTTGCTGCGCAATATCTTGCAAGAAAAAATTCAGAAGTTTTATCAATTATTGGAACTGGAATTCAGGGAAGAATACATGGAGCTTTTCTAAAAACAGTAATAGGTTCGCTTAAAACATTAAAAGTATATGATATCAATAAAGATATAATAGAAAGTTTTAAAAAATATGTTAATGAAAAAACCAAAATTGATATTATTGTGGAATCTTCTTATGAAAACGCAATAAGAGATGCTGATATAATAGTAACATGCACAGGAAAACTTTCAGAACCTGTTTATAATAAGGAATGGGTAAAACAAGGGGCTCTTGTTCTTCCTGTACATACTTGCGGATGGACTAAGGATTTTCCTTATACAGCAGATAAATTTATTGCAGATGATTGGATCCAGCTTAGGGATTCACATGCTATCCCTTCCGGTTATTATAAAACCCTTCCGGAACCCTACTGCGAGCTTGGCAAAATAGTAGCCGGAGAAAAGCCAGGCAGAGAAAACGATAAAGAGATAATTCTTTGTCATAATATGGGAATCGCTCTTCATGATATTGCTTTGGCGCAGGAAATCATAAAAATAGCAGAAAATAAAAATATAGGAACCATGTTACCATTAATGGATTTTAGCAAAAATGTAGTTTAAAAATAATTATTTTTTTAGGAGGATTTAATGAAAAAAATTATTCTGACAATTGCCATTATTTGTTTGGCAATGGGATCTGTTTTTGCAACCGGCTCAAAAGATAAATCTGAAACCCAAAAAATGACATCTGCTGTTATGGGGACAGGGAGCATGGGCGGAAGCTCACATGCAACAGCTTCGATGATTGCAACACAGATAAAAAAACATACTCCTGAGCTTACTATTACTGTTCAGGCAGGAGGCGGCAGCGCAGAAGGCATACGCCTTATTAGACAAGGAGAATATCAATTCGCATTTATAAACAGCGCAATGATAGTTTATTCTTTCAATGCCCAGGCAGAGTTTGCAAAAGATCAGCCTTATAAAGATATAAGATTTGTATGTAACTTATATCCAGCTGTAGCTCAACCTATTGTAAGAAAAGACAGCAATATTAATAGCTATACTGATTTAAAAGGAAGGATCTTCTCCGGCGGCTCTCCCGGATCAGGTGACCTTGTAATGTTTGAAGAAATATTCAATTTTTATGGATTAACTACAAAAGATATGGACTGGCGACCACTTTCAAATACAGAAAGAGTAAGTGCGTTTAAAGACAGACATATACAATCCGGTGGATGGGTAACAACTGTACCAGCAGGAAATATTCTTGAAATAGCAGCAGGTACTCCATTAAGAATTCTGGCTATTGATAAAGTAGATGATTTTCTAAAAAAATATCCTTATTATTCAAAATTTATAATCTCAAAGGGGATATACAATGGTGTTGAGGAAGATGTTGTATCAGCTTCTGTTGGACAGATAATTGCATCAAGGGCAGATGTTCCGGATGATATGGTATATACATATTTAAAAGGTATGTATATGGGATTGGATGAGCTACAGAAAGTTCACGGAATGGCGCATTATATTAAACTTGAAACAGCTCTGGATGGCAGCAAAGGAGTTCCTGTTCACGCAGGCGCATTAAAATATTATAAAGAAAAAGGCATTATTAAATAAAAGATAAAACTTTTAACAAAGGCTAGCTGTTAATCAACAACTAGCCTTTTTATAAATTAGATAAACAACTTTTTATTTCCATAATTATGTTAAGGATGGCTATTGATGAGTGATACAGATAATACAATTATAAAAGAAGATCTTGATGATGTAAAAAAAGAAACAGAAATAATGCAGAAACGGTCTGAAAAGCTTGAAAAAACTATTACAGGATATAGAAGTCATGGAAAACAAGTTCTGATGGTTATATCAATAGTCGCAATAT
>Ga0123353_10013432_pt1 | contig 11730 bp, 3 predicted proteins | sample TergutLab28metaG_3_FD_92763 | JGI IMG/M metagenome (GOLD analysis project Ga0123353, IMG submission 92763) | Labiotermes labralis P3 segment gut microbial communities from Petit-Saut dam, French Guiana - Lab288 P3 | ecosystem: Host-associated > Arthropoda: Insects > Digestive system > Gut ... | reverse complement strand
CTCCTTTGATTGTTGCTTCGTCTCCGGGTCATAGTGATACAAGCAGGTTTCGTCCGTGGTCACCAATCGCGACAGGAAATCATTTGTATCAGGTCAAAAAAATCCAGAATTTGTTCAGACGACTGGCACCGTTGACGATTTTGATCCTTTTTCAGGCATTTCGGGACCCACTTCGTGGAGAGCTTCCGCATGTTAAAATCTTCATGAATGATGGACCCAACCCGCTCACGTGAGATGCCCAGTTGCTCAGCTTTGATTTAGCCGAAATCCGGCGGTCTTCCAAGATTAGCTCGTGAATTTGATCAATAATCTCCGGGGTGGTCACTGTTTTGGGTCTTCCAGGACGAGGCGCAACACAGATGGAAAAATCATCACGTTTAAACAGGGCAACCCAGTTTTTGACGGTGGCATACGATGGCGCATATTCCCATAAAGTTTCTGTCAGAATGGCGTGAATTTCCTTCGGCACCTTTCCTTGCAGGGGGGAAAAAAACTTGATGACAGTTTGCGTCTCCATGTTGTTGGAACCGTGCGCGTCGCCTGACATGCTTCCTTTCAGTCTCTGTAGCAAGAAAATACTTGCAATTTGGCACATGAAGAGACCCCTCTTTCCAACGACACTATCGATTCCGTCCAACGACATCGGGAAGTATGTCTGGTTAAGGTCTTATCAGCACCCCCTCGTAAAGTAACAGGCGCTGGTGTCTATCCGCTCTCATAAGTTCTTGCGTCTACATTGTTGGTATCATTGATTACAGGATGCTGAAAACAATGGACTTCATTTTTCCTTCCGTTCGCATAAATTTCACGCAAGGTTACGTGAAATAATTCAGAGGGTTTAAAGTTGGAATGCGGGAACGCGTCAGTTTCTCGTTCGGCTTCTTGATAGACACTTTCCGATGATATAATGTATAATAAAACGTGAGAAAGCTGTGACTTCGTTGTAGGGACCAGCCGTTTAGTGCTGTGTGTAGAAACAGTCGTGTCTATCTGAGAATCAAAAGGAAAATGAAAATATACACTATACGCCCAAAATGTAGGAACTTTTCTTTTTAATAATATGGTACACTCAGTGGCCGCAAGGCTGTGTTCGAGTATGTGGTAATTTTGGAACAATTCTGGAGCACTTCCTTCTTTCCGAATTTTAGTTACATAAGTGTGCTTTGTTCTTCATTTGATTTAGTCAAAATGTTAGTTTTTTTAATTACATGGATAAAATAATATAAACAGCCAACTAGATGCAACAATAATTTTATTAATAATTTCTATCAGCTCAACATGTTTCGGAAGATAATTTCGCCCATCCTCAGGAGCACTAGACTGTGTTTACAGCTTGTGGTATAAAGCACCGACGATGCTGCCTGTAGGCAGATAGAAATTATTAATAAAATTATTATTGTTGCATCTAGTTGGTTGTTTTTACTATTGTATCAATGATGCACGGCCACACAAACATCAAATTTCCAAGGATAAAATTCAGTTCATCCCTAATTACATAATTAGAGCACTGTGTATTTTGTAATTTGTAAGACTTGAAAGGTGCTGTAATAATGACAAAGAGTTAAACTGCTTGTTGACTGGGGGATGGATAAACCTAATTTCGCCTCTATTATGTTTTCATGACTCGAGAGCACAAATCGGACTGGTTCTCCTCATTTTTTATGTTTCGCGATCACATTCGGACACACCACACTCGGTAGGATTCCCCTAAACCAGTTACTCCTAAAATTACATCGCAATGTTCTTTTAATCATGCTGTATGTGAACTCTGACTCAGATCAATGTCAATTTTCAGAAGTTACAGCGCAATTGAGATTGTCGAATTGGGCACGATAAGAAACGTAATTGTTCTGTTGTTTGTATTTAAAAAAATCTTTCATAAATAGACATTTTTATCTATAATTCAGAGTAGCTACAATGCTAAAAGTAGCTAATGATAATCTTCAACTACGAATTCCACAATATGTGAATTCTAAATGCAAAATATAGACCATTATTTTACGTGCCCAATATCGCCAGTCTTTTCTGGTCGCGTTACTTTGCTATATGCAAGCTCGGTCACTAGCTCGCTTCCACGCTGCTTATCGGAGAGGTTGGGCGTCTCTGTATCCAGCTGCAATAAGTGAATGAAATCAGAGAAACTAAGAGAATGTCGTATTAATTTTAGGAGCAATCACACTCATATTGCTACCACTTGCAGCACAACAATTCACAATACCCTAAAAAAAACCAGCAATAGTTTACACTATAGACAGCAAGAAACGACGGAAGCGGAGGAGAAAATAGACAGGAGACATCTCCTGCAGTAGACTGGAGACATCTCCTGCAACATTTTTTGTTGGTTGGTTCATGGTGTGCTTTGAGTGCAACTGGGATATTTGTTCACATCGATATTACACTGTGGTGGGCCCGGTAGCTCAGTCGCTATAGCGACTGAGCTACCGGGCTGGACGGTCCGGGATCGAATCCCGGTGGGGACGAGATTTTCCGCCCGTCCAGACAGGCCCTGGGGCCCACCCATCCTCCTGTAAAATGGGTACCGGGTCTTTCCCGGGGGTAAAGTACGGCCGAGGCGTGCTGCTGACCACTCACCCCCTTCTAGTGCCGCGGTCATGGAAGAGTAGAGCTATACCTCTACCCAACCTCTGGGCCACACCGGGCCTGTAACGGGATCACTTTATCTTCCTTTAATAATAATAATAATAATAATAATAATAATAATCAGGCACTGTGTCCACCTCGCTGTGTTTTTAACTCGTAAGGAATGTTAAGGAATGAAATGTACATTAATAATTCTCACATTGAAGTTGTTCTCAAGAAAAGCAATCCGGATGTAGCATCTGAAAGTGCGCTAGTGTAATATTGACGGGCACTGAACAACGTATTTGTTAGATGCCACGCCTATCTGCGAGCCGGAGGAAAGTATTTCCAGCATCCACATAAAGTGTGTCAAAAGGGTAAAGGCAAAACTATCTCAATGCTGACTTGGAGAGACCCTTAGGGCTCCAGGAGTTTGAGGCTTCCAGAATTTCTAAACAATTGGCACACAAAGGTGGCATGGTTGTGAGCCCGCTGCACCGGCCGCTTTTACTCCCCAGGGGATATCCCTGATACTCGTTTATATTAGAGGCGGAGTCGACTCCTGGGCTATGGTGAGGCCGGAAGGATTGAGTAAATGGAAAACTGTGAGTAAATTTCCAACATTAACAGCAATACATTATACATTGAACTAAGACATTCAGAACCTCACGCAGGACGATTTTGAACAGCGGCCCTCGCCTGCGGTCACACGAAGTGGATGGAGTGTAGACAGATATGAAATGTCTTCCAAAAATGTCCTACTCTTATTTTTGTCCAAAACTAGAGCGTGGAAACCTTTTTATAAGTCATAACAACTGCATACGTTCAACACTTATGTCACTACTTGCCCGTAAATGTTAGTGCATGGTCGGTTTCTGACCGTCACCGCAAGACAGCGCTGATGTACTGAAACCGGAAATGCTCTAGCCTCACACACAAAACAACTGAACAGAAGTTCACTATGATAAGCAAGGCGGAAGATTTGAATATTTCATGGCGGTGATTATGAAGAACGTTCTTCTTATGAGTTTCACCTGAAGATGTTGGCAATACATTTCATAGATTTCTCCGAAACGTTGGTGAATTTATGTGGACGACACAGCCAGAATAGCTTATGGAACATTTGTGTATATAGCCCGGCAACCCACGACCCCCCGCCAAAAGGAGGGGGGGGGGGGAACTTCACGTTAATGTAGACTGTAAAGAAGCGGAAGCCTGACACAGTAAAGTACAACTGAGGTTATGTGAAAGAGGGAAAGAACAAGGCATTAAGCCTTACGGAGCCCAATCTTTAATTATGAACGAAGTTACTCCCAGATCTCGCAAGAGTAGTGCAGAATACTGCCTTCTGTCAATAGTACTGACATCATCCTGAAATACCCCACGACAAGCTTATGTACTTCAGGGTGCATCCCTGAACAACGGGGCCCTCCGTGGGGCTGGCACTGCAGGGATATTTTCTTCGCCACTGAAGACCACATTTCCTGCGGTTTTATAACGCAAGGAATGTTTTAAATTTGAACTTTTCTCATTTACTGCTAGTCTTTGGAAAACTGTACCAAGTGACAATTAGGCTTGTTATAGTGTCTGTTGTGTTATTTGTAATTATAACACTACTTCACCCATCAAAACAATTTATTATTATTATAATTATCATAATCATCATCATCATCATCTCCTTTATGCAGGGTATTTTTACTTATATTCCTGAGACAAACTATGTCCCTAGGGAATACAGTGTTGCAGCTGTTCTGTTGTTACTATTCATGGTGCTTATATCGTTAGTTCCAGTGTTGAATCTATTGTAATTTTACATTAGTACTTCCCGAAGTATGTGTGCAGTGCCCAATATGGCTGTTTTCTGTAGTTCCTTGACTTCATGTTTTCTCGGTATGTTGTTCACGTATTTTCTAAATGACTCTGAAATAGTCCCAGTCGCCCCTATTATTATTATTGTTATTATTATTGATAATTTCGTCAACTCATGATGTGATTGATATCAATAGCCATGAAAAGTTTCGTTCACTCTGTGAAGCAATGTTTTTAATAAACTTATGTACTTATTTCTCAATGTACTTTTTGCTACATTATCTATTTATGTTAATTTTTAATTGGCTATCAAATTGGCTCCATTAATATTTTATTTCCCCTCTTATTTCCCAAAAGAATGGTATGAGTATAATTCTCCTCTAAGGATGGTTCAGCCTGCAATATTCATCATATCCCGTTATTTAAGGAGAAGCGCGTGTGTATTGTGTTTTGTTTCAGCAGAATTATAACATCTGTACACACATTTCCCCTCGTCTGATGTCAAATGCCGTCATCGGCTGATTAATGAGGGCGCCACACATCCACTGTCCATCCCAGGATATGGCGCCGCCACTCCAAACGACAATAGCAACAGAATAACCATTTTTCATTAAGAAATATTTCCTACCCGTCCGAAATTTGTTTCCAGTCAGGACAGAATATTTGTTGCATAACTGTGCTTATCCCGGCGAGCGATCGTTCTATCGAGGCATCTCTGCGGACTGATGCTGTCTCCATGTCTCACACGCACCCGCCTGCTCTGAAAAGACATTTAACTTTTTTTTTCGTGCGACGTCCGACTCACAGAGGTCTCCACTGTCGCCAAGCGCTTCTCTTTCTTCTCACAAAGCTTTAACTTGCTGTGGGCCTTCTTTTGTCATGTAAACGAAGAGAGAATTGCATTTGTGTAGGCCAAGAAGTAGGTATATTGAAGATTGTGTGATATAATTGAAGCTATTTATTCAACACAGTCTCTGAAAATAAAAATGAAGCACAAATTTAAAAATTAATTCCATAGCTCATAGTTTTCCTCGTGTGGTCAAAAAGTTATTTGTTATTTAGGGATTCTGAAGGTTTAAAAGACTCTGTCAGCGGTTACATTTCTGAGCCAGTAGAATCCAGTACAGTCCACACCACGCTTCTTATTTCAGGTAAATTTTTATAATTTTCTTCATTTTATCTCCATTTCTTCCATATAGTTCTTTCCGACACATATTTTCGAAACAGTGTCAACCTTGTAGCGTGTGCTACACTTTGTGCTCTGCCTTTCCCCTAGATGTCATAATCATAAAAGCCCTGGACGAAGAATACATGTTACGATGCACTTCTGGCTACAGGTTTTTCCAGCTTCATCTCACTTCCTCCCGTACGTAAATATCCCCACATATCTGATCATACATTCAATGTATTTACGAAAGAATTTATATGAATATATTACATATGCTGATACCATCGAATATCTGATACAATAGATGGAATACACAATATATCTCTTACACAAACAGACAAGCCATATCGGCTCAACACCACAACACTTAACGTTCGCCCACACAATTTCTCTTCTACTACCAGCGAAGAACACTGATTTTTATCCAATTTTTTAACTTTCATTTATAAAATTATATAGCATAATTGTTCAATTTTTTACAATATCTTTTACATTTTAAAAGCTTTTGTATGTATAAAAATTATATACACATTTATATGCAAGGCCGATGTCTCGTAGACTAATCTTTTGTAACTGTATGTAAACCTCAGGTAGGCTATAGAACTTTCCTTTATACTTCCGATATATGCGGCCTGATGGCAGCTGCTTGGTAGCCGAAACATGTAGCTGCCTTTTATGATTACTGCAATACTGTAAGCTTGGGTGTTGACGGGTTATATTTCTTGCATTTTTGTATTATCTAGAAGCTCACAACGAATACCAAAATCGAAATATCTGTTTTCTTTCCTCTCATAACATTACTTTATATTATTCCGTTCACGTGACAGGCCGAGTTTCAGTTGCAGTTTGCCATGAACTAATTCTTACGTTCTTAGTCGGCAGACACGAGGAAAAAAGCGTGGGAACAATCTTCCTTGGAAATTTTCTTCCTTGGGGTTTTCTTATGTGGATACAATTTCTATTTGTTACTGCCGTTCCCAAGTATTTAAATTGACACGTTTTTAGGTGCGCTCGCAAAATTACGAAAAGCGACTATTAGCTTCGTCATGTCTGTCCGTCTGTTCGGCCGTCCGTCTGCATGGAACAACTCGGCTCTCACTGGACGGATTTAATGACATTCGATATGTGAGGATATTTCACAAATCCCATGAGAAAATTCAAGTTTCATTAAAATCGGACAAAAATAAAGGTATTTTACATGAAGACCAATATACATTTTTGATCATATCTCGCTCAGTTCTTCTTAGAATGAGAAATATTTCAGACAAAAGTTGTAGGGAAAATCAAAACATACATTTTGTGTTCGGTAACTTTCCTGCGAAAATCGTGCCGTTTATAAGATAATATGGAAAAATATTGTAGAGCAGGGCAGGCCACAGGTCACAATATGGCGCATGCGCATTACATGCTAGATACCTAAGGCTACAAATACACACACTCAGGTTGTGTAACACTCATTGCTTTTCCACTGCAACAGCGGTTGCACGAACGCGCCATAATGTTACCCTGTACGCACAGTACATTGCCCGTCTGTTGAATTACATACTAGCTACTTGCACAGAGCAATAGCAGCGCAATGCGAATGTGCTATAAACGTACTTAGTTTTCTCAGCATTTACGTTTGTACTAATTGCTTACGACCCGCTCCCCAGAGATTCTGGATTTTAATTCGGGTACTTATACATCGGTCAATGAATGAAGAACACCAGCACGGAGCAGCTGAACTGTCTGTATCTGATCTCAGGTTACCGTACAAAACATTCCTACCTTAGTGTACCCTATCCAACCATGCTAAACCAAGCCATTCAAACTCTGCTCTCACAGTTTCATAAGGCGGTACAGACAAGAAGTAATCCCAGTGGCCATGCGGCCTAAGAAGTGGGTCTGCGGCCGCACGCTTGATGGGACTGCAGGTTCGAATCCCGCCGGGGGGATGGATGACTCTCTGTAGAGAATGTTGGGTGTTGTCAGGTAGAGGTCTTTGCGACGGGCTGATCACTCGTCTGAAGGACTCCTACCGAGTGTTGTGTGTCTTGGTGTGATCGTGAAAACTCAATAACGGGGAGGCTGCGGCTCATTAAGGAAGCCTCCTGCTTACTTGGAATACGGGAAATGTGCGTCTTCCGCTTCCCTTATCAATTTGTTAATCCTTAAGCAATAGGAATATTAAGCAATGGGCATATTAAGCAAAGCAACTAATAATAGGTGGTCATCAATATGTTATACTGAATATATATCTACTTCCCCTTCCATGTGCTTTTGTGCCTAAATTAGAATGTGCCATGGTATACAGGGCGTCTAACACGTCTATTTTAATTTTTGGGTAGTTTTTTTAATTAGATCTTGAATATACATACGATAATTTCTTCCGCATCTCACCATTTGAATTTGTAAATTACCTGAAATTTCACACCAATGCGAAGCTAAAACAGATATGTACTTTAAAATCACAATTTTTAAGTTACTGGAGCCAGTAGTCATGATCTGGCAGGCAAAATTATGAGATGGAAGCGACGCTAGTTCCTCTTTATATACGGTTATGAAATTTTATGTGGTAGAGAAATTTGGCCTCGTAAAATAAACAAAGCGTATTTTGTTACAAATTCAAGTATTTCTTATCGAGATGGGGGCAGTGATATTTTCTTGTTCAGATGAAGAATGGGGTGGCGAAGATATTTCACGTAAGGATGACCTTCTTTCAGGTTTTGTCCCAGACCCTCTCGGTTTTGTGGGTTTTAGATAGCTCTGCCCTGATGTCGTGTAAAATTCTGTTCGGAATGCGAAGTGCCCCGGCATTTTCAAAGTAAAAAATATGGGACATTGCTCAGTGCATACGAACATTCTGATTTCTCCCAGGGATAGGAAATTTGTTCAGACGTAGGAGAGCCACCGGACAGGAGGAAGGAGTAGGAGAAGGAGAGGAAGAGGTGTAGATTGGTGTTTATAGAGTGTGGACTTAGGCTGTGAAGGGTAAGCAGTGGATACGCAAAGGAAAATCTGTTCCTTTTATACTTCTGTTTTATGTCAATAATTGTTTGAACAAAACCGCTTAGACATTCAGTTCGGATTCTGAAACTGTGGTCATTGTAGACTTTTTGTTTTATTTTTTGTGTCTCTGTCGTAACTTTTATCTGAGTTATCGCGTTGAGTAATTTTAATAAACCAATCTGCTTTTAAATTTCGTGACAGGTTACAAATTTTTTCCCTTCCCCCCCCCCCCGAACCCACCTGTTACTAAGTGTCCCGGTGTGGGTTTTTTTTTAATTAGATACTTTTTTATGCTTAAACGAGTCACCACGTCGGAGGGAGTAGAGCAACTTGCGATATTGAAAATGACACTGAAATTTAGAAGCAGCTTGTTCAGTATGATGTACATGCCTAAGAGTCTGAGCTATTTTTTCCTAGAATTGCCAATTAAAATTTCTTCGTAGTATTGACAATTCAAATTTCTTTACCTTTGGCTCCTCCAGCCAAATTACAGCAGTGCTGTAGCACGAGCCGGTACAGTGACTAGGCTAAAGGATGGCGGCCGAAGGGTTTGTGGTTCGATCTCGGAGACGGGCAAAGTATTTTATCTCTATTCTACTTGTTTCAGACTGCTCCAGGACACTACCTAACCTCTTATTTGTTGGTTAGAAGGACCTCTCTCCCTACTAGTAAAGCTCACCAGCCACTGTTGTTTAGTCCCGAGGTTAAGAATGAATTGAGCCATATCTCCACTCCCCCATATACCCTTATTTTGGGTCGGGTAGCTCAGTCGGTATAGCGACTGGATACAGGCTGGGCAGTCCGGGATCGAATACCGGTGGGGACGAGATTTTTCGCCCGTCCAGACCGGCCCTGGGGCCCACCCAGCCTCATGTAAAATGGGTACTGGGTCTTTCGCGGGGGTAAAGTGCGGCCTGGGCGTGCTGCTGACCACTCACCCCCTTCTAGTGCCGCGGTCAAGAAAGAGTAGAGCTATACCTCTATCCACCCTCTGGGCCACACCGGGCCTGTAACGGGATCACTTTACCTTTACCTTTATTACGTTCATAACAGACAACTGCTCTTTCGTTGCCAAAGTGCCGACTCTGAGAGTAAGAAATACGTGTAACATCTTCTGTAATTCTGATCAGGCATCTCTGATCGCAGTTCCCATAATAAAGAACTCTGCCGGCCACAGACTGCTGTTATTAACATTGCAATATCAGTTGCGTTTCTTCCGTTCAGATTGGAACAAGTGTTGTCCATTTAGACTGAACAATGTTAAATGTGTTGCTTGTGATATAGAAATATGATTTATTAAAAAAAGAAAGACAGTTTTAATTTATTTCAATAACCGAAATGCTGTTAAAATGCACATCCTTCTGCTTATTCCGATTCACTGTTAAATTTCCCCAAACAAATATTTTTTCCCCAGACAGACACTTTCTCTCATCCTGCAAGTGTCAGCAATATCGAACCTAACCTATGGCAGAAGTTAGGGTTACAGCATTATGAATCAAAGCGAACCGTCCTGAGGAAAACAAAACCTTCTTTTGAATATAAGACTCTAAATTTTGGGTTTTTTGTACGAGGATGTTTATCTTGTGCTTTATTTTTTACGTAGGATTCAAGGTCAAACATATTAAAAAATGCACCTTACCTCGCTCAAGACAGGCATTTTGTTATGAATGTTAGTGTAGCAACATATCATTATTTTGTGTTGCATAATTCGGCGCTCAACTGCCGCCGTCAGACTCCAAATTAACATTTATATCTTATCTTCACGGTGTGAGTTCATACACCGGCAGTTTTTCTCTCTATAAGTCTGTTTATACGCTGCTGTAGTGAACCGACAGGCAGCTCTTCGTACAGAGACTTCGTGCAAAATCCATTAGCAGATCTGAGGTAAAGCGTAGACTACAGGAAAGGCGGACAGATAAGGACTCCCTCTTATGTGTTCATTTAAGGATATTTCTCGTAATAAATTTAAAAAACTGCCTGAGAAATGGTTACGGATATACAAAATCTATCGAGGCCACAGAGTTTATAGCAAGAAGCTAAAGATAATTAGGATATTATCTCAGGATCACACATGTCTTTATACTGTCATGCTGTTAAGAACGTAAGCCATTTTGTTAACAATAGAAAACTTTTTTGAATTACTAGATGCCTTGAATGTCAAAGGAAAAAACCAGGCAGTCAGCGATATGGTCATCAGCAAGCCTGCTACAGCCAGCAAGCAGCTTTTCTCCTCCATGATGCGTCACGTGACGTAGCGATGTAAGCTTCCCACAAGAAATGAACCCAGCTTAAGAGCAGACAAAATGAAACTCCTTTATCTGCTAATTCACTGTCTCATGGAGACCAATCAACTCAGTCAAGCTTCTTGCCTGACTTGTCTAGCGGGTTTATTGTAATCCCAAAGTCTCGGGTCCTTGTCGCTCACATCCTGACTCTCTGCAACGCGCCTGATGACAACTTGCTGCACTGGTGATATCGCAGGCATAGTCACGTGCAAGGTAAAGTTGTTCCTTTGCGTAATTACACGACATGCCATCAAGATTTATGGACAGCAGCTGTAAATCTCCGCGCAATCTTAACCTTGACACCAAATCCACGTCACTTGTCCCTTCACAACCCATTCGCTTTAGCCTACTCCATCAAGGAAAGGAAACACAACTATTTAATCCGATGCTGGGTGTGCCCCACAGCTGTTTCGAAAGTTGTGAAGAAGGAGAAATTTCTGCTTCTGCCTGGAATCGAACTACGATTCCACAGTCTTCCAGACCATACTCTAATCTCCATCCTGATTAACCCCGGCTTCTGTAGTCACGTGACCTTAAAATGCTTCTATTGATACAGTTGAAATATAAATCAGGCACTCCACCGACTGTGACGAAAGCTACGCTTTGCTTATGAAATCTGTGCTTGTGTTATGACAGCTAAGCTTGGCTTATGAATTCTGTGCTTGTGTTATGAAAGCTACACTTGTGTTATGAAATCTGTGCTTGTGTTATGACAGCTTAGATTGGCTTATGAAATCTGTGCTTGTGTTATGACAGCTAAGCTTGGCTTATGAAATTTGTGCTTGTGTTATGAAAGCTACACTTGTGTTATGAAATCTGTGCTTGTTTTATGACAGCTTAGATTGGCTTATGAAATCTGTGCTTGTGTTATGACAGCTACGCTTGGGTTATGAAATGTGT
>Ga0123353_10013431_pt1 | contig 11731 bp, 5 predicted proteins | sample TergutLab28metaG_3_FD_92763 | JGI IMG/M metagenome (GOLD analysis project Ga0123353, IMG submission 92763) | Labiotermes labralis P3 segment gut microbial communities from Petit-Saut dam, French Guiana - Lab288 P3 | ecosystem: Host-associated > Arthropoda: Insects > Digestive system > Gut ... | reverse complement strand
CTTTACTTGTACATTAGACATGGTTCCCATAACAGCAGTGAACCGGATTATGTCATTCAGTCCTGGTCTTACTGCACTAAGGGTAGCCTATTGACTTACGGCAGAGAGAGGGGGACATCTCACAATCCCACGAAAGATTAAATCACCTTCTGCACTTCACTATTCATGGATACCGGGATAAGCAGTCATATGTATCTACTGCCGAGGTTTAGGAATTCGTTAAATTTATTTTAAATCGACCATTCAGTGTCCGTTTCTATTTTATTTACTTTGAGTCATAGTATGCAATAAGACATTCTCTGACCCTCTACAGTGTGTCAGTGGGTTTAAAATTCCAGAAGGTTTCTGAATTATAAAGAAGACTCACTTCCTTCTCTACCTCTTAGAACAAAATATACCGTACGCTGAAGCTACCTGATTTTTTCTTGTTTCATCGTCATTTTTCGCTTCATATTGCTGTTGGAAAACGTAATGAATATAATAATTTTACAATGCTTAAACTGTTTAATTCGAATAGGTTTAGAGAGTTTGGCTGTTCCTAGCATTTGTCACTTACACAGTTTTAACACAGGTGGAGAGAGTTTCCCCAAAATGCGTAAAGGAAAGAAGCTCTCCAACCTCAGTAGCAGGTTTTAGATTCTGAGGCACTACTACAGCCTTGTTAATTTCCTCCTTTAAAACTCCTACACCGGGTGAAACTTCTGCTCTGAGGCAATTCTTCTTCATAAACCAGAAATAACGCAAATGGTTTTAGTGGTACTTTTCTGTGTCGTGTCTTTTGTCTACGTTTATTACTGTTTAACGTAAGCACAGAAAGGGCTGCATTCCTTTGAAGTATAAAAGCGACAGATGTACGCCAACGTAATTTAATGTTCATTTAAATTAAAAAACTAAGAGATGCAATCATCGAAATATTTCATGTATAAACAGAAGAAGGAATAACAGGATTATATTAACCAAGTCCCTGGAATTTTGCGTGAAGACCTTCAGCGCTTATCTCACAAAACCCATGGTCCTCCTGCCTCAGTCACATGGTTGCAGATTATAAGTAAACAGGCGATTACTGGCACATTCACCGCTCTGATTGCAGAGACGTTCTGATCTACGCACACGCGAATCTCGCACTCTCCCGACATGTGACATGAGTTTAGACTCAGTTACCTGGACCTGAATGTCGAGAGTTTGTGAGAGTAATTCTCCTATAAATATAATATAGGCAATTGCTCATAGGTTTGTATATTTTATTCTGTCCTGGTTATGTTAGAAATATTTACATTTTCTAAGATCATACGCAGCGTAGGATGTGAGGATTATAAGCGAATAATAACTCGAAACGACGCAAAAGGCAGAATTTTGCTGACATAACTCTTTTCTGTTTGCGCAGTGGAAAAGGACGTCAATCTTACGGGAGGGTTACTGGGACATACAAAATACGATGGAATGGTAATGTTGTTGAAGGCTCTTCAACCATGATATTATGGATATAAAATTTACATAAAGGTTTTTATGCTACGAGTGCGAACGCAAAGCAAAGCAAGGCCCCCTACAGAATGAGAGAATGAAAGCGGGAGAGATAAATGCGTAATGCTGGACACAAATCCCAAGGTAGTATGGCTATGGTTGTTGGAGGTTATGGCGTTTTTTCATTACGTGTGTAGAAAGAGGTGTTAATTTCCAAATGCTTTAAAATGTAAATTTGTTAGCTGTACGCATGTAAAGCACGAGGTAAGAACAAAAAATGAAAATATATTCTTTACACTTTGTTCTTCAGCCATCAACCTATTTGCAGGCAGAGGTGGTACAGGTAATGCTTAGAACAGCCTGCCCTATTTTCAACACAAATTGCCAACTTCCCTTTGATATCTAATATTGTGAGTTACCCTTGCCCTCATTTAATGTGACAAAACATTTAGATTTTTCTCATTATTATTTTCGGAGCATAAATATAGGTCTACTGGTAACAATACATCTTAGTAACGATCCTTCAAGCACTAGATTTATTCGAAGCGGAATAAAGCCAACTGTTTTCGTAAGTGTTCTTGAATCTTTTTTTAAAAAAAAGACGAGCTATATGTTCTAACATCCTTAATCACTTGGTCTCAAGGAAAATTGATGAACGAAACATCGTTGTAAATGTAATTGATAGTAAGGACATTGAAACCTTTGTTATTACTTCTAAATTGGCTTAGAGGCAGTGGATATATTTAAAATTTCGTGGGTTCAAAATCCTGCGTCGTCGTGTTTAATGTGTGTTTTTGGGAGGAAACTTGTAAAGAAATTTTGGTTTAATAACATTGCACAAAACACTGCATATCAAAACTTATTCATATTCTGACTTCCTTCGTTTTCTAATTAGATTTCTTTCATTCCCAAACCGGAAAACTTAAGTTTATTTCAGGTGCATAAGTTTCCAAAAAATATCTAGAAGTAACCTCAAAATTGTAGATGTTAAAACGTCGACATGAAGCAAATTCCATATAGCAGGCATACACATACTGCGTACCGACGTACACAGTTTAGCCGCACGGCGACCTGGTGCTCCTCAGGCTTACGGGAACACCGGTACTGTCTGTGTCTGTCTGTGTGTTAGTCTGTGGGTTTCCTTGCCTCATCTTCTGTGCCAATTCACAGATTTTTACAAAAGTCCGAAGAACATTATTCAGATGGAAGATATTCCAAAGCACTGTGGTTTACTTTCCAACGATCATTTCTACCGCAATTTCGGTAGGACAAAAGCTTGAGACGAAGGGCAAAATATCTTAATTTAGTTTATGTTCATGAAACGGTGTGTGGTAATTGATCGTTCGGAAATATGCAGGTGTGTTATTGTAACATTATGTACAACAGGAATATGGCGGCCATAGGGAAATTTTGTTTAATTTTTCTGTTTTCGTTGAATTTCTAATGGATTACTAACGTTAACAATGGTGGCGATGTACGTATGGAGTAACACTGTGGCACAATCACTTAAGAATTTTTGCAATGGAAAGGCATAAATGCGTTGTTTTGTGTGTTGTCTCGTCACACATTACTCTCAACAATGTAAAAATATTGAATGTAGAACAAAAACTGCTTTTAAGGTTAAATTATTTCGTCGGCAGCAATACAACATAGTAGGTCTGCATCTAAAATGCCTGATATTTTTGTCGATTTTAACCAGGTTTTGAGTTTCTTGGCAGGCTTTAAGAAAGGGTTCCAATATAAAAGATAACGGAAATGCTTGCAGTGGATGCCGCGTTGATACATGCCGACAGAGGGACAGACAGGGGTCATGCTGAAGCTAATAGCTGTATATTGCGTCAGTGAAAATGGCGTCTAAAATGTTAAATTTGTTACGAAAGCACAACATTGATCCAAATAACATTACGTAAAACATTGCTTTTAAATGCGTTTCAAATATGTATGAAATATGATAATTTGAAATTATATACTTAAACACGGATAACACTCCAACCCAGCCACACCGAATCTCCAACACACATCGAACCAAGAACAATACGACCAATGTGGTAATTCAACAGAATTGTCGCAAGCTCCTGATGATGGATATACTAATGTCCGAAACATGTTGAGCACATAAGAAGTGAAATGAAATAAAATAGCAAGTGATATCAAGTTGGTCTTTTATTCTTGAACCATATATGTTGTTGTCTGCACTCACAGTACAGACACTACCTGACTGACGTAACGCAAGACTTACTAAAAAAAAACAATAAGTAAACATTTTTTAAATTCGCGCCAAACGTTTCCTGGCAGGAATAAAAGCGCAATGAGACCACGGTGGCCGAAGAATACTGTTGGGCGATAACACAGGCTTTGGGGCTGTCATGCTGCGACTGATAAAGTTACAGTGCATTGGATTTTCTATCTCTACTGGATTCGCCTATACATACATATAAACTGGAATGTATTAAAACACCATTTCGACTTTCGCAAAACTAGACTTATGCCGGTACTTTCAGAAGGTAACTATTGCATCAGTTGCCTAGTATCTCTATTGACTTCTCTGATAGGACCTTACAGCAAATCAAAATTCTATTAAAACTTGTGCCTATATATTGTATCATTTCGTTTCTCCAAAGGGGCAGAAGATTTGTCCCTCATGCAAAGAGTTCAGACCAACTGCCGGATCCAACCAATCTTCTTATTCAGTGTGGGTATCAGGGCTTCTTCGCCGGAAACAAGACGAAGGTTCTTGATGCGGACGGCTGATCGCACGTGCTTTCACAGCACGGTACTTCGTCCAGCACAATAAACAACATACCTTTACATTTCATACATCGACATATTCTTCCGAGTTTAAAATTTCATGGAATTTTAGTTCCACTCCAAGCATATGTTTTCATCGTGCTGGAACTACTACTATGACTAAACAGGAACGAAAGTATGCTTATTAGGCATCATAGCTGGCATGTGTTTGTGTTTCCCCATTTAATTGCTGAACAATTTAATAAATCTCCTACAGCTTTGTGTGAACTTTATGGCACTGGAGACCAGTCTAGAACCGAAATTTGTATATACGGGGTGATTAAGAAAGAATAGAACAATTTAAAAAATTTTTTACTTCATGACTAAGCATAATTTCAACTTATATCTTCAATCGCTTTGTGAAGGATCTGTAAGATTTTTCTCACTCTTACAGATTCTCAATCTGCGCCCCTCGTGTCACAAGACACACATCAGTCGTGTAGTCCAGTTCATCTCAGACCCTTTGTAGCTTATCATCATTGATGCTTTACACGGCATCCACGTTGCTTTCATTCATTTCCTGTAGGTTGCGTGGAAGGGATGGTGCTCACACGATGTCCTTATCTTATCCCCGCGAGACATTCACATGGCACTTACTTTCCGAGGAGTAAATTTCTGAGTGTTCAGTTCTTTCTGGATAACCCTGTAGTAGCTGCGAGCAAGTACCTATAATATAATACAAAACAAATAAGAAGGCGCCACTTACGTCAGGACGCTGAAATATTCCCAGGAAAGAGATCTTGACGAAAGTATTCATCACTTGTTAAGATTAACATTTCATGGAATGTAAAAAATAGCAGGTCTGTGGTAATTCATTAGCTTTCGGGGCGTTAATGAGTGTGAATGACTCAGTGGAACTAAACACATTAACTCGGCACCAGAACAGATCATAAAGAGGTCTTGACGCTGACTTGACCTGTACTTCAATAGCTGCAAATATGGAGACCATGTGAAATTCCGGTTTTGCTTGGTATACATTATTTTGTAATAACGTAGTAAGTTTTTTATTTTAAATGTCACGTTGCATTAAAGCTGCTGATAGATATTCAGGCCTGCGAATCGGTGCGGTAGCAAAATGATGGCTTTTATGAGTCCTGATGTGAAAAACGTGTCTTGTACCTGCACTTTCACAGTCGGTCTGTCCGTACTGTATCGCTCAGGGGGGTAAATATTTCATTTAATTGCTTTTCATTGTATTTCACTTTATTTAATCTATTGGAAACTAGAGACCAGCCTTTGAAGGTAATATTGGCCTGTAGACAGAAATTTGCCAAAAATGGGATATACATCAGAACGAGTGTTTTCATCCATGATGCAACAGGGTTTCGACATTTCAATCCCAGTGTTCCGGTGACCAAGTTCCACGAACGGTTTATGTTGTTATCGGCATACCGCATTCTGCACTACTAATAAGACTACGCCGTGCTACCAATTACCGTTTTTTAAAATCACGTGCATAAGAACGGTATTTTTATGTGCCGGACAATTACTGGCCACAAGATAAATGTAGAAGATAAGCAATAAATATTTGTTTGATTGCAAAACGTATTTGTGCTGTATACTGTAAGAGGTTGCAGCGGCGGATCAAACGGCCAGGATAATCGTGGACTCGACATCATCCTGAGCAATGGGATTCTCTAAACTTCGCTCCTTTCATATTTCACATCGCTTGATGCCTACCTGTGCAGATTTTTTAATAAAGTGATTTAATGATCCAATATCGCGAAATCTACTGGGGCGTAATGGAAACCGTTACACGTGCGCTGAATGGCATAATATGTGACACTAATCGAAGGATGTCTGAAATCTTAATACGTGATATGGCGCGCTTATTAAACTAAATTTTTGTCATATTGATCATATCTCGTAAGACTGACTCGGCACAATGGATATAGTAGTATAAACTAAAGCTGCCCGTGTCCACGCCATGGTGGCACGTAGGGGGAGCAGATGTATGGATCCACTCATTCTTAGCTTGTGGCAATAGACGAATGGCCACTTTATCCCTTGGAATGGGTGACCGGTACCCACAAAAAGGAAAGCTGGGTGGGTCCCAGAGCCTATCTGGACGTTTTAGAGAAGAGGAAATCTCTTGTTCCTACCGGGTTTCGAAACCCGGAACCTCCAACCCATAACTAGTCGCTATATCAAATATCCTATCTGGGCTCTGATGGATGTATAATATGTTAATTGAGGGCGGCGTATTCGCTAAAGTGATTATGGTCCTGGAATGGTATGAGAAGATAAAGGCTTGCCGTCAACTCGTGAGAGGAGAGGAAGGACGCGGTTGTGATGGTTATGGTGCACACACCTCTGGAGACTAAATGGAATAGAAAGCAAGGAAGTCGTACGAAGAAAAAACTGGTGGATAGGCGCGAGTTGCGAACTGGACGCCGCCCAGTTCAAATTCTGGTTAATTTTTCCTTAAAACAGTAATCCATGATTTTACCTGCTTATCTGTAATTTAGATATGTTAAAAGTAGGGCCCAGTTTTGTAGTTTACACTTCGTTTAGAACCGGTTGACGTTCTTTATGTTTTTTTTTGGAACTAAGCCATGAATTATCAAACTTTCTGTGAAAATTTCCCGATCACGTTACAATAACTCCTGTAACTATATTTCTATAGTAAATCAAACTAGATGCACCAATGTCTCATTTTTTTTAAAACACACTACATGTTTCGGACGGTCTTTCCGTCCATCATCAGGAGATCAAGACTGTACATACAGCAACAGGCATATGTCAAACAGAACTGCTGACTGCTTGCTGCAAGCAGTAAGCAGTTTGATCTCCTGATGATGGACGGCAAAACCGTCCGAAACATGTAGAGTGTCATTCCAAAATAAAATAAATTTGATACATTGGTACATCTAGTTCGATTTACTATAGAAATACATTACGATGCACGACCCTATGAACGTTAAATCCTGTAACTTGTATATCTATATATTAATCGAAACAGAGCTCACAATCGTACGTTCTGTTTTCGACATCAGTTTTTGTTAAGGATTTACATAAACTCTATTTAACTTTCACTAATATAAATGGTCTGTTTATGATATTGTTATTGAATATGGTTCTTCATCCATCAAGATGTACAGCTACACCCGAAAGATGCAATTTGTAGCCTAAACGCATTTGGCACCTTCTTTCTTTGCCAAATATTGCCCAATCCTCTGACTTCTTGTTTATAAAAATCCGGAAGACGCTACAGTTTCTTGTAAGGATTTATAACGCCAAACCTAATCACTAGTCTGTGATTTCTGAGATAAAAGCTGCGTTCCTAGGCCACAAACTACAACCCTCTGTACGTACAGTTTCTTCACACAGTGCACAGACCGCTAACCCACTTTTCACTGCAAATAAACATACTTTAGAGAAGTAACTTGACTGCAAGGGAAAATCTGTTATTGTTGACTGTACAACCGTAACATGCCTTGTACTAGACATGATCTTGGAACGGAAAACACGGTACATGTTTGCTGTAGGAGTAAGGATCTAGGTTTTTATTCGGGAAATGTTTGTTGCTTAAAATTTGTGCCTGATAATTGTCGTGATTGAGAATGTTTGTGGTTCTCTCATTCATTACAGGCAAAACTCGGTGGCCGCTATGCCGAGATATTTTCATCTTCCACATACGTACAGTTCATCAGTTATCGTATCATTGCGCGCCATATATACTCAGTTACGAAAAGCGATGTAAAATAAACAGCACTGAAACCAATGGTGCTAATTCCTTCAGTGTGTATGTGTGTGTGTGTGTGTGTGTGTTAGCATAGCCGCACGGATTTCTTTGCTGTACAAAGTGGCAGTATTTCGAGCAGAACTGTAAATTTGACTTCCCGTTCGCAAGAGGTTCTATTCCTAAATGTTTATGTTTGGTAATATTACATATATGTAGATTCCCTTGGCTGTGCGATCTGAGAATCAGGTCTTCGGCCGCTCGTTTGATGTGCTCGCAGGTTCGAATCCCGCTTGGGAGCTTGAATATTTCTGTCTAGTGTCTATTAGTGCATTATGTGTTGTGTAGGTAGCGGCTCCTGCGAAAAGCTGATCACTCGTCTAGAGGAGTCCTACCGTGTATGTGTGTGAGTGTGTGTGTCTATGTTCTATAAACCTCCACAACGAGACGGCCTATACCAGAGTTCGATTGTTCCACCACAGAAGATAAAGTTTTAGGTGTGTATAGTACGTCTGCATGTGAAAGAGGTATGGGGTGCTGATGAATATTCGAGTCTTCTGAAAAATTATGATGTGTCCACCTCACACATAGTTACGTGCCTGTCGGGTGAAGCACTAACAGCTCTCCATGAATTTACATTATCTTCGAAGACACCTTTAAAACATTTCCAATTTTTATTTAATCATAATGTTTGAAGCAAAATTTTATTTCATTGTTTGTAGACTGAACGTTTCTGTTTTTACAGTTCTGTAAGAATTAAGCAAGGTCGAAAAATTATATGAAGGAAACAAATTTGTGCGGACAAAATAGGGCGTGGAAATTAGTAACGCAAAACTGAGGGCACCTAAACTTTCTTAAATTGTCTGTACACGGCTCCAGATATATATATCATTTTAAATGTAATATCTTAGAATTACATGGGAATAATGCAGAGTGCATTCGGTTTTATACGTTCACATAAATGAAAAATAATTACAATTGTTTTCAGGAGGGCGGTGGAAATAACAATAAACCTACATATTTTGAAAAGCTGTTCTGATCGAATTGTAATTAATAATTTGGGATGAATATTATTTTTTATTAAGAAGCCGACACATGTATTTGATATGTTAAGTTGTTTTTTTTTATGAAACAGCGACTTTTGGAAACAGAAAGACGGTGCGTGCCACCTCAAAACACTTTGTCTTCCCACATATTTAAATCATATTCTCATGTTACATTTGTCACTTCCTTACTGATATATATATATATATATATATATATATATATATATATGTGTGTGTGTGTGTGTGTGTGTATGTATAAAACAAGAAATACTAAAGTTTGGCTGGATATGAGATTTTGTACGTAACCTTATGGTAAATCTTATAGAATATATTTCGTATTCAGTCATGATAACAAGCGGCCCTTGGTGGCAAATTGTGCTAAACATAAGACTGTCACAACGAGACACTTATTTCCGGGAAAATTAAGGTAGTGCGAAAACATTAACATCATATTTTAGAGTGTGTTTGCGCATGTTATTCCAGGTATTATCCAACTTCAAGCACTTTTTAAAACAATAATGAACCTTCCAGTGTAGGTTTATAATTATTCATATTTATTTAACGTCTCGTGCCTTGTCTGGTGTATAATTGATTCAGTGTTTGCATTACTGTTGAGAAGTTTCTTGCATTTAGGATGTTGAGACCAAACAATCTCATGCGTATCAGTAATATTGTATTGTATTGTTGCAGTAATGTTAATGTTAAAGTAAACAATATTTATGCTAAAAATGTGAATACATCTCTTGGAAAAAATGAAGCTATTAATGTTAACACAAGTGACAGAAACCACTGTGCTTTAAACACTCAAGCAACGCCTACAATTTACATGTAGCGTGTTTTCAAGCAAATATCTTCACGAAACGCATTCGGCTTTGAAAAGCTGCCTGTTTCTGACTTGATCTAGAAATTCCTACGTTTGATGGAACCCATTTCTCCTTTAAATTCCTAACAGAATTCAACCAACACACTCGAACCTGACAAAAATAACTCCAGTCAATTTCGCTAAATTCAATTTTTTAAATTTAATATTGCTATTGCGATGCTTATGAATCCCAAGTTGCTTCTTTCCTTCAGGTCTAATTTAACCTCATTTTTTTGACGTTTTGCTGACCGTGCATCTCAGTATATTTATCTCAGTAATTAACCAACTTGATGCACAACATTTTGTTTTAAAATAAGTTTATTTCATGCCTCTACATGTTTCGAGCACATGTGCTCATCATCACGAGGCCAAAATTGTATTACACAGTCTCTGGTATCATCACACCTATAGGCATGTAGAGGCATGAAATAAACTTTTTGTAAAACAAAATTTTGTGCATCAAGTTGGTTAATTACTGAGATAAATTAACCTCATATAGTACCAAGGTTAAAAATGAGTTGAGCTCTAGCTCTGCTCCCCCTGTACATCTTTATGGTGTAGAAGGGGGCAACTTTACTTATTACGTTTGATTGCGAAGCTCATTCGCTGTGCAATTTTCTGTCAGCTGCTGCTGACGTATTTTCTCTCTTACGTCCAGAAATTCCTGTGTCTTGAAGCAGAGTCTGCATCCTTCTCTGCGGTTGAAAGGTATAATTCTTGTAAAAGATGTAAAACTGTAATCTTCTAATGTCGCAATAATCATCGTTATGATCATCATCATGCAATTAAAAATGTGCCAAACATTGAAAACTTGTACTTAAACGTCAGAGAAGACTTTTTACTTCCTTGTAGCTCTACGTCAGTACTGATAACTGTGAGATGAAATTTAATGTCAGAAGGTCCTTAGGACTTGTTGATATGGGCCACATGGGGCTGTAAGGGAATATAGAATTATGGCTGAAATGGAAACCTGCAGCTCCACTATCCCGAACTCGCATGGCATATCTTTACATAGCCTCAGTGCAGATAATGTTTAATCCGACAGTTATAACATGTACGAAGAGTACAAACATACCTCTAGGAAGCAGAGGGGAAAAGAGTTTAATCCTGCCTGTGCCTAGTGTGTTGGGCCATGCTGAAATGAAATGTCTCTGTCCGTTCCTAGAATCAGCTTAACTACATTTATTTAAATTAATTTGTCATTCATTTTGTTGTAACGTTTGAGTACTGCACATACGTATATCAAACGCTTGCACTATTTTTTTACTCTGTATTTCGTACGTATGAATTATTCCCTACCTCTTTGTCACTTGACCTAAATTTTGGATCCATGGAATGTGAAATGTATGTTTTTAGCTACATATATATATACAAATATATATATATATATATATACATATGTGTGTGTGTGTGGGTGGGTGGGTGGACGGACGGGGGCGCGCGCGCGCTTAAAGGGTTTCAGTGCGTACATCCAAGGTTAAGAGACCGCTTGGAAGACCCAGGCTTGATGGGAGGGTAACATTAAGATGGACCTTCAGGAAGTGCGATGGAGAGAATGGATTGATCTGGCTCAGGATAGGGACAGTTGACGGGCACTTGTAAACGCGGTAATAAACTTGTTTAGGCAAGGGAGACCCGTTGTTTTGTAAATAGACTAGTAATTGAAACAAACATTAATCAAGTGTATACACAACTGTGTTTGTAACTGGCCATAAGCAATATGTTTCGGCTGTAAAAGGGCTGAATGCAGTGCATTCAGCATTCTCATAGCGCACATCACAACAGTGAGCAACGTTTACCCATATACAGCACGTTATAAAAAAGCAGTGAACATATCTCACGCATACATTAACTAGTATCTCATTATTACATGATGTTATGCTGCGTAGTTAT
>Ga0123353_10013430_pt1 | contig 11731 bp, 8 predicted proteins | sample TergutLab28metaG_3_FD_92763 | JGI IMG/M metagenome (GOLD analysis project Ga0123353, IMG submission 92763) | Labiotermes labralis P3 segment gut microbial communities from Petit-Saut dam, French Guiana - Lab288 P3 | ecosystem: Host-associated > Arthropoda: Insects > Digestive system > Gut ... | reverse complement strand
TCGAAGTGAAAAGAATGGATCTAATATATACGTGGGAAAGTACGTGTATTTACAGAGCTCCGAATCAGGATGTGTTGGCGATTGAAAAATTAGCAACCCATACCTTACCCATGCGAAACTTAACGAAGCGAAGCATTATAGGCGGTAATTTGAATTTGCCTCAGGTGGACTGGAAAGGGGATGCAAAAAAAAAAGAGCAGATTTCAGGCGATGTAAACAATTTAGTTTGGGATAATGGTTATACTCGGGTAGTAAGTGGCCCCTCAAGAGGAGACCTCCTGTTGGGTATACCTTCTCAGACCTGATAGTTCGCTTAGTTCTTGTAACATTTTGCCTGGAATCAGCGACCATAATGGGGTTTTATGGAAGTAGAATGGGAAGAAATTTGTCGGGAGCCAAAAGTTGAAATAATAGTCCTGTTGTACCACCAAACAGATATTTTAGGCTTGCAAGCCTTCCTTCGGGATAAGTTTAACCTGTGGGCTGGAAATGGTAGTTGCATAGAGGAGATTTGGAAAAATTTTAAGAATATAATTTTCGAGGGTATCAAACGTTATGTACCTCAAAAAATTCTGAGTAAAAATCCAGATCCTAATACTATAATAAGGAAGTAAAATGGTTAAAAATAAAGGTGAGGAAAGTGTACAATAAGAGAAAATTTGGGCAACCTTACCAAGTGGAACTGAAACATTTATCCAAGAAATTACTGGTAGCCAAGAAGAAGGCTCAGGAAACATTTTTACGTTCGGTCTTACGAACCGAAGGTAGTTGCTGGACAGAGTTCTATAAGTATGATAAAAGACATAAAGGAAATAGAGAAAGTATTCCGGTGATCAAGGACCAAAGTGGCAAGCTTGTTACAGATCCAATAGAAAAGGCCATCTCCCTAAACTCTTATTATGCATCTCTATTGAGTTACAAATGTAATAATCTGCAAATTCAATCAACAGAATCAGGTAAACCCTTCACCATTAGTATTAACATTATAAGGAAGCGATTATCAGCAATCGGGAAAAAGAAATCCATTTGACCGGATGGCATTCCTGGGGAAATTTTAAGATTAGGTGGACACACTACAAAAAGCATGAAAGACAACTAATTTAATAATGAGTATACTCAAAAAGGGAAATAATACGAAACATTTAGCTTATACGGCACTAGTGAGACTGTTATTTGAGTATGGAGCAGTGTGTCGGGACCTACACCGAGAAGGTCGGTTAAGCGCTTTAAATAGGTTGCAAAAGATAGCGGCTAAATTTGCAAATAATATAAATGAGTCAGGTTGGAAAACTTTAGAACAGCTTAGATTGATAGCCCGAATATGCACCCTTGTCAGGACATACACCAGGGGACGGGGTTGAAAAGCGATAGGGGATAGACCTCTAAAACCATGTTACCTGAGTACGGCAGATCATAATCAGAAAATTAGGACTAGGAACCAAAGAACAGATGTTGGTAAATATTTCTTCGTAAACAGGACCATTAAAAGCTGCAACCGATTACCTGCAGACTTACTAGCGTCTTTCCTCTGTAAACTAAACACTTTTGGAAAGAGGGTTAAGAAAGTAGTTACAAGCAAGGGAAATCAAGTAGGGGTTGAGTGTAAATTAGTGAAGTGATGTGGAGTGAACTAACATGATATATGTGAAGTGATTTTGTTTTGAAGTTAAGTGAAGTGAGTTATGTTGAAGTTCTTGGGGACAAAAGTACCACGCACATTATTGTGACCTTATACTGAGGGTACTCGATTGTATTGTGACTATTTTATTTGGTGTGTATCCTGTACTGTGGTTGTTTTAACTTGTTTTGTAATATGTGGGTGTTTTGGTAATATGTGTACTTGTATTTACTGTGTTTTTATGTTTCTTTTATGTATTTTTTTTATTATTTGTTACTAGTGTAAGGACTAATACCACCGAGTGAAAACTCAATTGCAGTAAATAATAATAATAATCCTCTGCTTTAAGATGTCCAGCTTTAGTTGCTTTTTGTTTTGCCATGACCAGGTTTGGCTTGGTTGAAGGGGACGTGAACAACATTCGATTGTTCGTGCTCGTAAATCCTGTGGGGAGATTAGGAAGGCAGAAAGCGTTTCTCCAGCTGTGGCTACCAGAAGATGGATCTTTGAAGAAAGCTGTGCCATGCAATGACAGCTTGTCAGCATTGGCAGTGTCAGATGATGGGAAATTCGTTGCTGTGGGTACGATGTTTGGTGGCAGTGTTGCAGTGTACACTGCCTTCAATTTGCAGGTACATTTCCTTGTCCCCAATATTTTCAAGAGTCTTTTCATTGTATTTTTGAGACAGTATCTTACTTATGTTTTATTCTTCACCTTAGCTGGAAGGTGTTAGAGTTTTTTGAGGGGGTATCCAGTTTCATAACTTGGTACTGAGCAAAATGTAGTATTTGGACTGATGCACGATGATTAAGTGGAGAATGAAAAATTTGGAGTTTGCATGGTGTGCTTTTTTTTTATGTGAATGATTGGTCAAAGTGTTTAGTTTCTTTAAAAGTATGTAAACTACGTGCAAAGGGACAGCCGTCTGTGACGTGCATGTCAGTGCATCAGTGAATTTTTTTGTCATATGTGACATTTAAAGTCCTCATACCAACCCACCTACAGAGTAGTTTTCAATTTAAATGCTTAATTGTTTAATGGATAATAGTATGTCATGTTTATTATCTTCTTAGCCATAAACTTGAGGTTAAATCTTCCATTCTCAAGAGTGAATCCATTCACCCACAGTGTTTGAAGCATTGAAACAACTGTTCTTTATGTACACCATTTAGTTGACATTCGTAAGCAGTTATTTTTGTTATTTATCACACGTTTGAGTTTGTTCATCATGTAAATATTTATTGTTTGTTTAATGTAGCACAATCATAATCTTTATAATAGAATGTACACGGTAAATTTTTATAATTCATCGTACAATTCACTTCATTATTGTAACACAGCTGCATGTTTCACATATGAATAGTTGTATTGGTTGGTCAGAGGCTGCTACTGTTGCTTTTGCTCCTGTCTTTGAGGGATTCAGGCTTTGGTTTCGGAGTCCATGGTTTTCTTCTTGGATATATTCAGGTCAAACAGACAATTGCAACTACCCCTTTAACCCCTTGGCATGTATTATTAGGTATACTAGTCACAGTATGGTGCTTCAAATGCCAACATAAGGTTTAGGTGCCAGCATTTAATGGTCTTTCTTATGCAGCTTTCATTTAAATTCTCATCTCTAGCATATCACATCAAGTAAGTTATGATTTCCATTGAAATCCTTTATGTTAGTAATAAACAGTAATGTTACAACTGGTAACCTACCTCTCCTGTTCAGCACAAGTGGTTTAATGTTACAACTGTTACTGCTTATTTCTTGATAGTCATAGAGTCCTGTATGAAGTTAGAAGACAAGCAATTTGTGGTTTTTCAGAGAGTATTGCACGTTGAGGGAGCCCACAGCATGTTTATCACAGGGCTTGAGTTTCTACCTGTGGCATCAGGAGGCCCACCAATCACTAGCTGTACAGAGGTAGCTGTCTTAAGCATCTCTGTTGACAACCGTGTCTGTATACACAGTCTTCCCTTTAGAAGTAAGTACAATTGTAGGTGGAGCTTGTAAATGTAATGCATTTAGTTTAATCCAGTACATAATAGTTTATCAGACACTTTGTTCTCAAATAGTGGATACTTTATAGTTGCTGCTGCTTCTGAATAGTGTTATAGAATATGCCGTCAAGACAGTCCAAGAGGATTTGTTAGAATTTGAATGGAATGGCTTACAGGATACTTTTTTTTAATAATTTTATGTTATTCATACTGTGCATTTTCTTACATTCAGTATATTAACTAACAAAATACACTGATTAAAAATACAATAAAACACAAATAATAAAATACAATTCTTGTTAAGTGCCCACTCCTACATATTTCAGTACCAACGTGCCATCCTCAGGGTGTGTAATAACACGGGGTCATAAGTCCAGCATGTACTTTAGGTAGTAATCACCCTCACTTTCATCATTAAAATTAAAAATTAAGATCTTAACGTGTTAAAATTCTAGATTATGTGAGTTGACAAGCATAAGTCCGTATTGCTGGGACAACAAATCTATACAGTAGTGAGCCTCTTCTGGTACAAGTTCACAGTAGTCTATATTATTCTGTGGGTTGTGTATACAAACATCTGCCAAAACAAGTGATCCACAGGGTTCTTATCCGGCCAAGACTTGCGACGTATCATGCGGGTTGTTGTGTACACTGCATGTAATTTTTACATTACTCATCATTAATGATAGCATTCGTACAGTGGGAATTTCAGTACTTTAAAGAAGAACATATTTCTGTAAATAATAGCAAAAGATTGGTGTACAGATAAATACACATGCACATATTTATGCGTGTGTTGTGTGTGTGTGCATGCATGCATGTTTGTAGATGTTATGTATATATAAGGGAGCTTGTCACAAAACTGATGTAGCTACCACATCATAATATAATTGTAAGTTATGAATCATATGACAGTATTTAAGATGTTAAGTATTTGGGAAAAACAGTAATCAGCAGAAAAGATGTTAATGATAAAATTGGGAAAATGCTATAAATCTTTTGCCTTTCAAAACTTGAAAGTACTTTGTGTACATGTGCATATGATATTGTTGTTTACTGTAGCAAAAGAGTCTGTGTGCAAGTATTAAAAAATGAAATGCTGATGAAGTATTTGGTTGTAGGGTAAAGTAAGAGAAATAATCATATAGTACTTATAATGTTAGAACTGGGAAATACGTGATTCTGTAGTAAGGTGGTACATATGACTGGGATGGAAGAAGCAATGAATTCACACAAAACTTGGGTGGGTAGATGTCTCTGACATCTGCTGCTCGGAAGACGGCAAGGAAATTGCAAGATGACTTTAAGATGGATACTATAGAGATAGGTTGTGAGAAGAGGAGGAAGAATGAACTCTGAGGATCATGTCATGTCCAGCTTCAGGCATTGGAATTGTTGGGGAAATCAGTGAATCAGGGTGTCGCCTGACAGACATCAGTGAATTTGTCGTACATAACTTCAGAATTGTAAATCACTTGTAAGTGCCACTATTGTTTCTCCCACCTCTTTATGATTCATTGGGTTGGCCTTCAGAATTTTATAATGTTCATATGAATTTTCATGAATATTGGTGTGCTGGTTCAGACTATGAAGTGATGGAATGTGTGCCGATTTTCTTTCCCTGAGAAAGGAAATTAGTCTAAAAACAAGATATGAGAGGTGATTTAGAAGAGTGTCATTAGGAGTAAGTGTATTAAATTACACACAGATAAGGCTTGAATATTTAGAAAGAAAGTATGATCTAAAGTTGCAAAGGAACATAGTGAAATATTGTACACATACCCTTAGGGGTAAAGGGAAGATAATTTGCTAAGACTAAGAATTTTATTTTCCTTCAGAGTTGTGTTTCACGTAATCTGTCTGTTTTAGGCACACTACCTGTCTGGCTAGTGATCATCCTCATCATCGTGACAATGTTCTGTGCATTTCTGCTGTGCAGCTTTCTGGGTATATGATGACAAGGAATTTAGTGACAAAATGGTGACATCCAGCTCTTTATGTACCCCTTTTTATTACCTTTACTGTAAATTTTATCTCTCTATCTCTTTACTATCGGTACTTTTCTGCTTCACTAGATTTGAAGTGAGTTTGACTGGATTAAAGTTACAGTGATGTAGGGAAGTTGTAGCACATTGAAACCAATCTGAGTAATTTGTCAGCCTTGTCTGCAGGTTGTGGTTTGCTCCACCTCACAGATTGTAGCAGCTGCTCTTTAGTGTAGTGTAGATCAAAGCTAAACTATGTTATTTCAGTTATAACCAAATATCTGTACATAATTTGGGGAGGTGCAGTGGGGGCTATATTTTCTGGTGCCGTGTGATTAATAGAGTTATTGTCAGGAGCAATGGTGTAACCATGTATAAGTCTGGGGAGCAGATTTTGTGCGATCATTTTTTTTTTTAATGATGATAGTCCCTAGTCTGTGATTTTGAATCCAGAGGAAGTTGAACCCCTCAAATGAACCTTATCTTTGCCCCAATGTGAACAAAAATTCCTGTTTGTGCACAACTCTTATTCCTCCCAGCACTTGGAAGTTTGTTTTAACACCATCATTTATGAAGTAATGTGTGTGAACCTATGTTTCATATCTATGAACCATGTCGGTTTAATAGGTCTATTATGATAATCTGTTATGTTCCTGAGAAATGATGCGAAATGTGATGATATTATTGCCGTCCATCAAGATACATTTTATGTCCTGTTACTTCCTAAATTTAAAGTAAATTTCTTTCATGACAACACAAGGTACCTCTTTTCTCAGAAAAATTACTGCTTTCCTTGACGACACTGAAATATTTTGTGTTCATTTCATAACTTTATAATATAGTACTAAACATTTTATGTACATGACACACCTGTTGAAGCCACAGAGTGCAAAACTTTTGTCTTTGGGATGAAGTTTCCTTTGCTTAAACATTTTTCCTTGTTCTTCCCACTTCTTTACAGCCTCTGTGTATGTGTATTATGTACTGTTCATTGACATTGCCCAAGGCCGTTGCCACTCTTTCAGTAGTTTTGTGCAAAGGAAGACATCTCTTATTGCCCTTTGTATATATTTGTTATACTTCTAGGTCTGCCAGTTCTGTGTGGCAGTTTGTTGTGAAATGATTCCATTGCCTGTTTTACATTTCTTTAATGCAGGTATTATACACAGACATTAAACACTGCTATTCTAAACCTGTTTTGCAGAGCTGTTGAACAGATGTTTTGCACTTACACTTCAGGGCTCTTACATGTGTTCTACATGTTTTTGTACAAAAGTATGGTCACAGCTACTGTTGCTGGTGAAGTGAGTTTGTTTTATGTAGTGTATGTTCCCTTGGGTCTGCTTATCAACCAACCCCAAGCACCACCATGAGGTTCCAAAATGACTACCATTGCTAATAACTAATGTAGGAGACATTATTACTTGTACTAGGCTACATTTTTTATACTGAGGAGTAAAATTAATTTGTATATTTGCACATACATTGGATCTTGTGCAGATGGTGCAGAAATATTTGGTCTGTTATAATCATGATTTGATGCTGCGTGACATTAGAAGATGACATATTATTTCCCTTTGAAGCCCAGTGGTTTGTACATGTACCTCCAGATTTACACTAAAAACTGAATTGTGTCCACATACTGTATTTATGCATTCTGTATGATTCTTACGATAATTGTTTTCCTGTACAGCATTCACTGGCCTTTCTAATGGATGCACTCTTTTGTCTGTGATATATGAACTGAATCACTGTTTCATGTGGATTCATTTTAGTATTCAAAGAGTCAAATAAATAAATAGTCAGTGAGACTGAATGATTGGAGATTTGGATTTCTGCTGTTATGGAGACAAAAATTTCCTTCTGCACCATCACACCTTGGCCAAGTCATGGGCCCACCCTGTTACCTATCCAGCGGATGTTGGGGGCTTTTTCAGTGGGGGAAATGTAGGTGGATTGTACACCAGACCACTCACCTGAGTTGAGTTCTGAGGTTAATATATCAGCTATGCTATGTCTTTGTGGCATGTTGCATGATCGGTTAAGCACAAGTACAACTTAATGTAAAGCTAACTGGTATATCTGGAAATCTGTTTGAAATAGTACCATAGGGAGAGCACATTCAAATGCTGAGGTTTATTGTATTCACCCTAGAAATTGTCTGTTTTAATCTATATTAACAGTAGGAGCTGATAAGTGTTTCTGACAAGTCTAGGAACCACACACCACAGTGTTGAAAGCTTGGGATTGGTAGTTGTAACATGACCTAGAAACTGCTCCGTTTCTCCCCCAGCTGTGAATGTTATAGTGCCACTGGTAAGAAGTACTGGCCTGCCAGCCCACATTAACAATCAGTTTCTACCCACTGTTCATATGTCAGAGCATAGTGTTTTAGAATGCAGAATTTGTGGTTTTGTGTTATCATTTGTGTATCATACCATTGTGAATAAGATTTTGATAGTTTGATGTTCTATTTGAGGAACATGTCAGTTTTGCATTGTACTGTGTAGTACCTGTGTCTTATTTATGCTAAGTGTAGAATAATTTTTCATCTGAGTGTGTTCTTTGCATTCCTGTGTATAGTACAAAGGAGTGTCATATCTGTCACAGATGTGATGTATGCTCCATGCATTCTAAACTGCATTAGTCCATTTATGATTGCGAGCTTCACACTTCTGCTGTGTTTGCAATAAAAATTAAAAACAATTTAAAGCTCCAAAATTTGGTACCAAGGCTTGAATGCAGCTTTACCTGACTCCACTATAGGTTTCCTTGGTGTGAGGCTTAATTAAGCACAGGGGCAGCTTTACTCTTTTTTACATTTATTTTAAAGAGTTAACAGTATAAATATGGCACAACATAATGAGGCCAGACCTTGCAGATTCCAGATGTTCAAAGTCTATTTAGTTGTAATGTTTAACAAATAGTTTTACAGAAGGTCGGATAACTTTACATGGCTCTTTTCAGGTTAGGGTGTTTTAAGGAAAGCAATGTAACATAGCAGTTTGTTTACCTGGCATGACTGGGGAATAGGGTGACATGAAAAACAATTTTAATGTGGGCTGTGATGAATAATAAGGTAAAGAGTACAACATACATACAAAACACTGGAAACCAAATATGCGGCACACTGTTTACCATCCTCCAGGTGTCCGTGAGATCAGTAGTATCAAATGCAGAAGTGGATAAGGTTGCAAGGTTTCCTTTAGAGATCCTTGCATTCATCTCGATGTTCTGCTTAGTAGTCTTCAAATGACAGCCAGCCTGAAACAAATCACCATTTTCTAGTCAGTATGCTGGAGCTTATGAGTCTGCATAACTTCCAATGCACTGAAAGTTGGTGTTTTGCTCCATCAGTTTTTTTAAGGTTTGATTCAATTATTCACCAGTATTCCAGGAAATTTTCTTCTGCTCTACAGTCACATCCTCTTCCTCAGAGTCTTCACAGCTCTTGACTTACCTGGATTTGTATCATTGTCAGTGATTTGTGCATGTGTTGTGGTTTATGGAAGCTTAGACATATGGAATTGATACATAAATAGAGGTATATATTGTGAGCCCTTAGGCTGTTGCAATCTTGCAGGTGAGGTCTCCATTCTTGTGTGATGTGGTGCCATGTTACTAGGTGATGGATGTCCATTGTTTCTGACATTTTGTTTTATGAGAATGAAACCACCATGCTGTCTCAAAACATTGTGCACCAGTTACCAACTGATGCCACTCCACATCCCAGAGGAACAGAGACGTCAGGGCTACATATTCATTTCTTAATGAAATGAGAGGGTAGGTGGTAAGACAAGAACATACGCTAAGTGCATTTGAGCATAGGATGCTGAGGAAGCTATTTAGGCCCAGGTGGGAGGAAATAACACAAGATTGGAGCAAACTGCATGATGTGTTTCATAATTTGTGGACTACAAAATATTGTGTGATCAAATCAAGGAGGTTGAGCTAACCAGGATAGCACATACAGAATTGACGAGAAATGCATGCAGAATTTTGGAGGGAAGCCTGAAGGAAAGGACCACTGGAAGACTTACACATAGATGGGAGGATAATATTAAAACATGTGTTAAGGAAATTGGGTGAAGGATGTAAACTGGTTTAATTTGGTTCAGGATAGGGATAAGTAGCGTACTGTTGTGAACATTGTAATGCATTTCCTTGTTCCATGAAACATGGGAAATTTCTTGACTGGCTGAAGAACTACTTTCTTCCCAAAAAGGGCACTGCCTCAGGAGTTAGATTTAAAAAAAAGGAAGGAGGCAAAGATGACTGCCTTCGCCAGGATAACTAGGTCTCTTGCTTCAAACTGCAGCACATAGGGGTCATAGCCAAGTTTATATGATTGTATTGCCTTTCGAGCAGCATATACCACAGATCAGAGCTGCAAATGCTGAACAAAGCAGAATCTTTGTTCACAGTGACGTCATAACGGCTGTTTCACCAAATGAAGAACGGGCGCCGAACAACGCGTGCGCTTCGTTGGTAACAGCCTTGTCCGACCGGTCAATAGCGGCCTACTGGAAATCCTAACCAGTCATAGCCTACAGTAGAATGAAAGCTATAGGGTTTTTTCTTCATCTTTTAATTTAGTTGATACTTCTTTGTGCAAAGTATCATAATTCGGGCAGTTCCTTGATTTTATCCCAATTTCTTTCTGCAAGATTTTATGCCATTGTTTCTTTCTTCCTTACGATCTCCCAAAAATGTCTGCCGTCACGATCTTCTGGCTGACACCCTGAAATATTTTGTGTGTTTTGAGGGTTTTATTACTTGCAGCAGAGTTCCACACGAATGCTGGCGAAAGTTGTCGTTTTACGTCTGTTTACAAAAGACCACGTGTTACAGCAGTCGCGTACCCCAAGCTTTTTCCTTGTGGGGGAGAGGGGTGGGGGCTTGTCTCGACCCGCTACGGGAAATGTTCTGTGGAGGTGTTAATGACCATTCTTTGCCAGAGGTTATATAATTTAACGTAAATGCTTAGATCACTACCTTAATCATAAAATGTATAAAGCACGTAGGTTAGTAGCGCTAAAACACAAAGCTCTGTAAGTTTTGATCAAGTATGTTTGGGGGGGGGGGGGGATGAAGTCATTAGCCCCACCACCCATTCGTCAGTATTAGGTTTCATGAAAACTCCTCGAAAATTCGTTGACATCGTTTGCTGAGAAGCAGTGCGGATCGAGAGGGAGAAAGAGATTTGACTAAAAGCATTACAACAAAATTTAAACAATGTCATCCGCCATTTTTTTAAGTGGTTAAAACGAACCTGTAAGAATTACAAAGCTACTCGCTCAGGTCAGTTACCTCTACTGGTCCGGGGTCGTATGACCTGTTTCGAACTTGACTGTGTGGGCTCAACTCGACAACTTTCATAACGTTTGAATACTTGGCCAGCGTTCAACGGCATACTGCATTTTTTGTTTTTTTGCACGTTGACACACAATTAGCAAGCAGGCTTGACACTGAGCGCCACTGCAGAAATTACTGAAAGCTGTGTTTGCCGTGATACTTGGGCACATACGCTGCCTGTGCAAGGCTGTTAGTAGCCTAGAAATAAGGAATTAACAGATAATCATCAAACACAGCTTTGTAAAATAATTCATACAGCTACATGTTTCGGCCCCATGGGGTAATCATCAGGCTGGTTTCCAGAACAAACTAAATGAATTATACATGACGCATTATGGAAGTAAGATCTCACTTTCAGTTATGTTAACAATTCCAGTTTTTCTTTAATACATTCAATTTTCGTAAATATAATAAAGTGACCAACTATTAAAATCTTGTAGAAGTGGCAGATGTCGGGCTGTGGGTAGTCGATTTTTGTATGAAGCGTTATTCAATGGCGGATACCGTTTGGTGAGTTCATATTAAGTGTTGTATTATGGTGACAAGGTCTTAGGTCACTCAAGCGGCGTACGTCTCGTTCGTTTTTCGGCATACTGAATGAATTAATTTATAAAGTTTTGTTTGATGGTTATCTCTTTATTCCTTATTTTATAGTACTACACAACGGTATTCGTAATTTTAAAATTGTTAGTAGCCTGTTTATTTCAGCATAATTTAATTCAGTACCCAAACTTTTTAACCCCCCCCCCCCCTTTTTTTGGTACAATGTCTTCGTCATCATCC